>Ga0180435_10000228_pt1 | contig 58254 bp, 47 predicted proteins | sample SS_ome_3_FD_132467 | JGI IMG/M metagenome (GOLD analysis project Ga0180435, IMG submission 132467) | Hypersaline lake sediment archaeal communities from the Salton Sea, California, USA - SS_3_S_1 metaG | ecosystem: Environmental > Aquatic > Non-marine Saline and Alkaline > Hypersaline >... | reverse complement strand
GCTCGAAGCGCGCCGGGTCCTCGGCCGCCGCGGCCCGTCGCAGGCGCGCGATGCGCCGCGTGAGCTCGCTCAGTCCGTGGCGCAGGCGCTCCACGTCGGCGGCGTCGACACCCCGGACCCGCACCGCTTCGGGACCGCTGCGCGCCCGCGTGGGCGGCCGCTCGATCGCCGACAGGAGGCACGACACGAACGCCGCCATGACCAGCATGAACGGGACGCGCAGCGTCCAGCTCGGCTCGTCCGGGGCGCGTGAGCCACGGGGACCAGGCACCTCGCGTCCATCGGCGCGGCGGCGCGCGCGACTCGAGGCCGATCCGTCGAATCAGTCGCGCTCGCCGCCGGTCGACTGCCAGCCCAACCAGGTGGCGAACAGGCCGCCGCGCGCGCGCAGTTCCTCGGGCGGGCCCTCCTCGACCACGCGGCCGGCCGACACCACCGCGACGCGGTCCGCGGCCAGCACCGTCGCGAGGCGGTGCGCCACGACGAGCACGCTGCGCCCGCGCCCGGCGGCGGCGAGCGCGGCGCCCACCTCGCGCTCGGCGCGCGCGTCGAGGTTGCTGGTGGCCTCGTCGAGCACGAGCAGCGCGGGATCGCGCAGGAGCGCGCGCGCCAGGGCGACGCGCTGGCGCTGCCCTCCGGAGAGCTGACGCCCGCCCTCGCCGACCTTCGTGTCGAGGCCTTCGGGGAAGCTCGCGAGGAACTCGTCCACGCGCGCGGCGGCGCAGGCGGCGGCGACCTCGGCGTCGGTCGCGTCCGCGCGCGCGAGCCGCAGGTTGTCGCGCAGGGTGCCCGAGAGGAGCACCGGCTCCTGGGGCACGACGCCGATGCGTCCGCGCAGCCAGTGCGCGTCCACCTCGTCGGCGTCGACGCCGCCGATCACGACGCGCCCCGCGTCCGGCGCACGCAGGCGCGTGAGCAGCGCGACGATCGTGCTCTTGCCGCCGCCCGACGGCCCCACGAGCGCGAGCGTCGTGCCCGCCTCGAGCGCGAGGTCGAGCCCGTCGAGCACCGCGGCGTCGGGCCGGGTCGGGTAGCGGAAGTGGACGCCCTCGAAGGCGAAGTCGCCGCGCCAATGGTCGAGGCGACGCGAACCCGACGGCGGGTCGCGCGGCTCGCGCGACGCGATCTCCTCGATGCGCCGCGTCGCGCCGCGCGCGTGCGCCACGTCGTTCCACAGCGCGACGAGTTCGGTCAGGGCGCCGGCGACGAACGCGCTCATGATCGCGAACTCCACCAGGGCTCCGGGCGACAGCTCGCCCGCCTGCATCCACCGCGCTCCCGTCCACAGCACGGCGCCCATCGCCGCGTACACGCCGAAGGTCGCGGCCGCCGTGAGGATCGCGGCCCAGCGGTTGCGTTCGAGCGAGACGCCGACGACTTCGCGCGTCGAGGCCGCGTAGTCCGCGAGCGCGGCGCGCTCCGCCCCCAACAGACGCAGGGTCGCGACCTGCGACAGCCGCTGTTCCGCCGCGTCGTTCGACGCCGCCTGCGCGTCCTGCACGCGCTGGCTGAAGCGCGACAGGCGCAGCCCGAAGAACATCGCGAGCAGGCAGACGGGCGGGAGACCGAGCAGCATCACGCCGGTCAGTTCGGGCGAGCGCGCGACGAGCAGCGCGATGCCCGCGACGCTCACGAACGCGGCGCGGAAGCCGCCGACCAGTCCCTCGGACAGGAGCCCTTGCACCTTCGTGCAGTCCGCGGCGAGGCGGCTGGTCAACTCGCCCGTCGCCTCGCGGTCGAGGAAGTCCATGTCCTGGCGGAGCACGCCCGCGAAGACGCGCTCGCGCAGGTCGCGCACGATGCGTTCACCCGCGTTCGCGAGCAGCAGGTAGCGCAGGCCGAGGCACGCGGAGGTCGTCGCGAACAGGGCGAGCAGAACGAGGCCCAGGCGCTCGAGGTCGACGCGACCGTCGACGCCGCGAACCAGTGGCTCGAGCAGGGCGGAGGCGCCGGCGGCCGCGCCCGTCGCGTCGCCACCCGCGCCCTGGGCGTCGACCAACAGGCCGATCGCGGCGGGGAAGACCAGCGCCGACCCCGAGCCGACGGCGGCGAGCGCGAGCGCGGCGACGAGCGCGCCGGCCCGCGGACGCGCGAGGCCGGCCCACGAGCGCAGCAGCGCGCGGAGGGTGGGTTCGTCGGTGGGTTCGCCGGTGGGCGCGTCGGCGGGCTCGTCCGTGGGTTCGCCGGTGGGCGCGTCCCGCGGTTCGACGACGGGTGCTTCGGGGTCCTTCGGTCGAGTCACGTCGGGCAGGAGGGAACCGGCCAGGGGGCGCAGCAGTCTAGGAACGAGTCGCGGCGCCCGCGCCGCCCGGACCCTTCCGAAGACCGACCCGTCGCCCGTTCGAGCGCGACGACACTCGATGCGCACCCTGCCCCTGATCGCCCTCGTCGCCGCGACGCCCGCGGCCGCCCTCCTCCCCGACGCCGACCTCCCCCACGGCGAACACGCGCGCTCCGAGGCCGAGCGCGACGGCGCGGTCCTCGTCGCGCCGGGGGACGCCGCGCTCACCGAGCGCTCCGAGCGCGCCGCCGACGTGGTCCCGCCCTCGCCCTTCGAACTCGATCACGACTTCGAGACCGCGACGCGCCCCGAGGACGTGGCCGTCTGCGGCACGACGCCCTACGTCGTCGACCACGTGATCGTGCAGTTCGGCGAGCCGCTGGAGCTCGAGCTCGCGTCCATGCTGCTCGACTCGGCGAGCTTCCGCGTCGAAGCGCGCATCTTCGATCCGCTCGGGATGTTCCTGCTCGAGATCACCGACGGCACCACCGTGCCCGACGCGATCCGGCGCCTGTCGGAGCGCCCCGACCTCGACTACGCCGCGCCGGACCACCTGGTGAAGGCGCGTGCCACCACGCCGAACGACCCCTTGTTCGGGAACCAGTGGGCGCTGAACAACACCGGCCAGACGGGCGGGAACAACGACGACGACATCGACGCGCCGCAGGCCTGGGACCGCGGGACCGGCAGCAAGGACTTCGTGATCGCCATCGTCGACGGCGGCATGAACGTCAACCACCAGGACCTGCAACCCAACCGCTGGGTCAATCCGAACGAGTCGAACAACGGCATCGACGACGACGGCAACGGCTACGTCGACGACCGCTTCGGCTGGGACGTGTACGGCAACGACGGCTCGATCCCGAACGACCAACACGGCAGCCACGTGTCCGGCATCGCCGGCGCGCGCGGCGGCAACGGTGTCGGCGTGGCCGGCGTCAACTGGCAGGTCAGCATCATGCAGGTGGCCGCCTCGGGCGGGACCTCGACCGCGATCGCCGGCTACAACTACGTGACCAAGCTGCGTCAGGACTGGCTCGCCACGAACGGCGCGAAGGGCGCCAACATCGTGGCGACGAACTCGAGCTTCGGCATCGACTTCGCCAACTGCTCGAGCGGCGCCTACGCGCCCTGGAACCAGGCCTACAACGCGATGGGCCAGCTCGGGATCCTGTCCTGCGGCGCCACGATCAACCAGACGGTGAACGTCGACAGCGTGGGCGACGTGCCGACGGGCTGCACGAGCCCGTACCTGATCTCGGTCACGAACACCAACCACAACGACCAACTGTCGTTCGCCGGCTACGGCCCCAACTCGATCGACCTGGGCGCGCCCGGCGAGAACGTCCGCTCGTGCAGCTCCGGCTCGAGCTCGTACACGAACCTCTCGGGCACCTCGATGGCCTCGCCGCACGTGGCGGGCGCCGTGGCCTGGCTGCACTCGGTCGCGTCGCAGGACTTCCGCGACGAGTACGACGCCGACCCCGCGGGCATGGCCCTCGTGCTGAAGGGCATGATCCTCGACACCGTCGACACGGTGAACTCGCTGAACGGCGACGTGGTCTCGAACGGGCGCCTCAACCTCGACAAGGCCGGCGACGCGGTGGCCGCGTTCGACGTGCCCGATCCCGTTCCGGACCTCACGATCGCCGCGGTCTCGCCGCAGATCCTCCCCGCCGTGCGCGTCGACATGCCGACCGAGGTCACCGTCACGGGCACCGGTTTCGACGGCCTGACCGAGGTGCGTCTGGGCGGCGAGGTGCTCACCTCGTTCCCGCCCCAGTACTCGGTCCAGAGCGACACCGAGATGACCGTCATGGTCGGCGCCCGCGACGCGCTCGGCGCCGTGTCGCTCGAACTGTCGGACGCCGGCGGCACCGTGGCCACGAACCTGTCGATCGTCCCCAACGCGACGCTGACCGTGGAACTCGAGGCGTCCGACCCGAGCTTCATCATCCAGGGCCTGGGCGTGAACGCGTTCGTGGGCGCGCCGGCCTCGCACTACTGCTGGCTGACCTTCTCGCTCAGCAACGCGCCGTCGGTCCTGCCCGGGCTGGTCGACCTGGACCTGGGCAACAACTTCTTCGACCTGTTCGTGCTGTGGGAGGGCTCGGTGAACCCGACCAAGGGCTACCGTCGGTTCAGCTCCGGTCCGGTCTCCGGCTACACGCTCGGGACGAAGATCTACGTGCAGGCGGCGAGCGTCGACCTGTTGGCGCCGGCCTTCCCGCTGTTCGTCAGCAACCGCCAGGTCGGGACCTTCTTTTTCTGATCGAGGCGGCCCGTTCGGATCGAGACGGCCCGTTCGGATCGAGCCGACGCGTTCGGTTCGAAGGGGTCACTCGCGAACGGGCCCCTCGCGAACGGGCCCTTCGCGAACGGGCCGGTCCCGCGCGCTCGACGGCGGACCGTCGAGATCGCGTCCGCCGCTGGAACCGACGCCCGCGCGCGTCAGGATGACGGGCGCTCCGCCGTGGCGGGGCGCCCGTCGTCGTTCCACACCGACCTTCCGCCGGCCTTCCACCGACCCGCCGCTGATCGTCCCAGCGTGTCCGCTCCCCATCCGCCCATCGCCGTCGTCCTGTGCGGACGTACCGAGCCGAGCGTGCGCGCGCGCCGCGGCGGCACCGACTTCGACGACTGGTTCGCGCGCGGCCTCGGCGCACCGGTGCGCGTCGTCGCGGCCGACGAGGGCGAAGCGCTCGGGCCGCCCGAGGCCTACGCGGGCGCGGTGTTCAGCGGCTCGCCCGCGATGGTCACCCGCCGCGAGGCCTGGTCCGTCGCACTCGAGGACTGGTGCCGCGACGCGCACGGTCGTCTGCCGCTGCTCGGTGTCTGCTACGGACACCAGCTGCTCGCCCAGGCCCTGGGCGGCGAGGTCGCCGACAACCCGCGCGGCGTCGAGGTCGGCTACCGGCGCCTCGCGCTGACCGACGCGGCCGCGGACGACGCCCTGTTCGACGCCGTCACCGCGCCGCTCGGCGTCTTCGAGAGCCACACCCAGTCGGTCGCGCGGGCGCCGAGGGGCGCGACGGTCCTCGCGCACAACGACCACGACCCGAACCAGGCGCTGCGCCTGGGCCCGCTCACCTGGTCGGTGCAGTTCCACCCCGAGTTCGACGCCGACATCACGCGCGGCTACCTCGAGGCGCGCCGCGAGGTCTACCGGGCGGGCGGCCTCGAGGTGGACGCGCTGATCGACGGCCTCGTCGAGGACGACGCGTCGCGCGCGCTGCTCACGCGCTTCGCGGCGCTGTGCTCGGCGCACCGCGGAGCGTGAGCGCGCCGACGCGCACGAGCAGCGCCGCCGTCATGACGGCGCCGACGACGCCGGCGCCGACCGCGGCCGCGTAGAAGCCGACGATCGGCGGATGGCCGAAACGCGGCGCGAGCCAGCCGCCGAGGACGAAGAGCGGGATCGTGACGACGAGCGAGCGCACGGCCGAGAGGAACAGCCCGGTGTTCGAGCGGTCGTAGGCGTCGAACAGCGGGCGCACGCAGATCGCGAGCCCGTTGAGCAGCACCGCCGCGGGCAGCCACAGAAGGCCCTGCGACGCCCAGGAGCGGCTGGTCGGCTCGTCGACGAGGTACGGCACGACCAGGTCGGTCGCGAGGTAGCACAGGGGTCCGACCGCGACGACGGCGTAGACCGCCGCGACGCCGAGGGCCAGGCGGATCTCGCGCTGCAGCGCCGCCTCGGACACGCCGGCGCCGCGCCAGCGCGCGACGAGCGGGAGGAGCGCCACGCCGATCGCGATCGGCGGCATCAGGAAGAAGCGCCCGAGCGCGTCGAACACCGACCAGGCCGCGAGCGTGTCCTGCGCGTTCGCGCTGCGCGAGAGGATCTCGTTCACCGCGAGGCCCTCGACGCCCATGAGCACGTAGGTCAGACCGGACGGGATCGCGATCGCGAGGACCACCTTGAGCGCGTTCGCGAAGCGCGCCGGGTCGACCTGGTCGGGGCGCGCCAGTCGGCGTCGCTCGTGCTGGGCCGCGCGGTGCAGCGCGAAGGCCAGGCCGCCGAAGCGTCCGAAGACGCTGCCGAGCGCGATCCCCAGGATCCCCCACTCGAACGCGAACAGGAACAGGGCGGTCAGGCCGACGTTCGAGAACGAGCTGATGAGACCCGCCCACATCGTCGTCTTCGTGTCCTGGTGCGCCTTGACGATCGAGTCGGGCAGGATCGACCAGAACATGGTCAGCGCCCAGCCGGCGACGAGCACGCTCGCGTAGAGCTGGAACTGGCGCACGACGAGCGGCTCGTCCGCGGGCGCGAGCACGGTCGGCGCGAACCAGATCACGGCCGCGATCGCGAGGAACAGCGCCATCAGCGCGAGCGTGATGCGGTGGCTCACCCCGCGCAGCTGCTCGACCTTGCCCGACGCTCCCGCGCCCATGGCTTCGGACAGCCGCTTGGTCAGCCCGTTCGAGGTGCCGACCCAGCACGCGATCATCAGGAACTCGATCGGCGTGGCCAGGCCGATCGCCGCCTGGGACGCGTCGGCGAGGCTGCCGTGCGCGTCGCTCTCGAGCGAACCCGCGAAGAAGCGGTCGACGAGCGTGAACGCCGAGCGCAGCCAGAACGAGAAGATGAGCGGCGCGGCGAGGCGCAGCACGCCGGGCAGGCGCTGATCGGGTTCGGCGGAGGTCACGGGGCGGGGTTGTACCCGGCGCGGACTCGATCGCGCGCCGCGCCTCCCACTTCTCTCGCGTCGCGCCCCGGCTCGCGGGGCGCGACGCGAGCGATCACGGCTCGAGCAGCTGGTCCGTCAGCCGCTCGAACTCCTGCCGCAACTGCACGTTCTCGAAGCCGCGCAGGTCCGGGACGTCGAGCTCGAGCAGGGCCGCGAAGTTGCGGCGCGCCTCGCGGATCGCGTTGGCGACCTGGCTCGACAGCTGCACCGTCTCGAAGGTGTTGATCGCGTCGCGCAGACGCGGCTGCAGCGCCTCGTTCTGCGCCTCCACGGCGTCGGCCTGCTCGAGCAGGTAGCGGCGGTAGGCCAGGCACGCGTCGAGCGTGAGCTGGTTCGACTCGATGTTCTGTTCGACGATGCGCGGGTCGCCGCCGGTCTCGAGGTTCGCGCGCGCCTGCTCGATGTTCTCGCGCGCGCGCTCGCCGAACTGGGCGAGCTTCGGCACCTGCTCGTTGCGCACGCGCGCGACGAAGTCCTTCTGGATGTGATCGAGGATGCGCACGAGCACCACGTAGGAGCCGTAGTAGCGGCGCGCCACGTCGAGCGACTCGCCCGCTTCCTCGGTCAGCTGCTGGAGGCGGACGGTGACCAGGCGCACGTTGTGGAACACGACGCACATCTCGACGAAGTCCTCGCCGGACACCGTGGACAACAGCCCGCGCGCCGTCTCGCGGTCCAGGTCGAGCCCGATCGCGTCGAGCTCGTCGACGAAGGTCTCCTCGAGATCGGTGCGCTCGCGCTCGAGCTTCGCGATCCGTTCCTCGTTGTCCGCGATGCGCGCGTCCAGGTCCTCGCGCGTCGTCGTGAACTGCTCCTCGAGCGCGTTCAGCTCGTTCTCGTACGGCGCGGAGAGGCGCGCCTCGCGATCGCGCGACAGCTGCTCCTCGGACGCCTCGATCTCCTCGCGGATCTCGCGCAGCCGCTGGCGCGTGTCGTTGATGGCCGAGAGGCCGAGCGTCTCGATCGCCTCGTCGAGCAGGCGGTCGATCGCCGCCTGGTTGGACTCCTGGTCCTCGCCGAAGAAGGTGCTCTCGTCGAGGTCCTCGTGCTTCGCGTAGCGCTCCGACGCGCGCTCGAGCGGCTCGAAGATCTTGCGCAGGATCCTGCGCTCGTGCTCGTCGGGGTCGCCGAGGGCCTCGACCAGGTCCTCGTCCGCGTCCTCGTCGTCCGCACCCGGGGCGTCGACGACCGCCGGGGGCTCGACCCCCGCCGGCGGCGGCGCCTCCGTGCCGGCGCTCGGGGGCGGCGTCGGGCCCGCGAGCTCGGGTTCTCCGTCGCCGGGCGACGGCTCGTCGGCCGGCGCGTCGGCCGGCGCGTCGGGCACCTCGACGGCGCCGGGGGCCTCGCCCCCATCGGACACGGGGGCGTCGTCGTCCAGGACGGCGACGATCCACACGATGGCGGCGACCCACAGGGCGGCCAGGACGATACCGATGGTCTTCGCGTTCATGGCGCTGGCCGCGGACGACGGAGGTCCGCGGGCTGCGGTCGAGCCTACGCTGTACGCGCGTCGACCTGCAGCCGTTCGGCCCCGCGACCGACGAACGACCCGTTCGGGCACCGCAGTCGGACCCGCGACCGGGCGCGCCGCCCGCTCCGGCACGCGCGCCCCGACGCCACCGCTGACGCCACGCGACGCTCCCCGCCCGCCGCCCCCGACGACCGCCCCCTCCCGCCGTGCTCCGACCGCTCGTCCTCCGCGCCGCCGCCGCGGCCTTCTTCCTGGCCGCGGTCGACGCGATCGCCACGCGCGTCGGGCTCCCCCACCGCCCGTCCGACCCGGGGCTCATGATCGGCGCCTTCGTCCTGTGGCTCGTGCCGGCGCTCGCCGCGACCTTCGCGCTCGCGCTCCTCGGTCGCGTCGCGCCGTTCGTGCGCACGCGCGAGGAGGACGGCACGCGCGGCGCCCCGCGCCTGGCGGCGATCCTGATCCTGGCCGCGTCGCCGGTCCTGATGCACGCGGCGCTCGACGCGTTCACCTCGATCGGCGGTGACCTGTCGGGGCTGAAGTCACCGAAGCCGTGGCTCGTCGGCGCGGGCCTCTTCCTCGGGTGGAGCGCGACCGTCGTCGTCCTGCACCTCGTCCTCGCGCGCGTCTCCTCGCCGGTGCGCGCGATCGGCGCCGTGCTCGTCGTGCTCGCGGGCTGCTACCTGCCGTTCGGCGGGCTCGAACGACCGGACCGCCCCGACCTCGACGCGAGCGAACGCCCCAACCTGTTGTTCATGGTGTGGGACACCGCGCGCGCCGGGTCCTTCTCGTTCCTCGGCGGCGAGCGCGCGACGACGCCCGAGCTCGAGGCCTTCGTCGAGGACAGCCTCGTCTTCGACAACGCGCGCTCGGTGACGCACTTCACCTTCACCTCGCACCTGTCGATGCTCACGGGCCGCTACCCGACCGAGCACGGCGCGCGGCTGCTCGACACGCGCCACCTGCCCGAGCTGGGCGGCGAGACGCTGGCGCAGGAGCTGCAGCGCGAGGGCTACCGCACGGGCGCGTTCGTGGGCACCGGCGTACTGCGCGCGACGACCGGGCTCGACGCCGGCTTCGACGTGTACTCCGACGAGGTCGATCCGCCGGCGACCTACAGCTACCTGTGGTCGCTCGTGCACGACCTGCAGTCGGTGTTCATCCCGAAGAAGGGGCTCGGGTGGAACGACGGCGAGCCGCACTGGATCGAGGACTTCCAACGCGCCGCGGACGGCCCGCTGTCTGAAGCGCGCGCGTGGATCGAGAACGGCGACGACCGCCCGTGGTTCTGCTTCATCAACATGTTCGACGTGCACTGGCCGTACACGCCGAGCGACGCGGCGCGCGATCGCTTCGCGACCGAGTACGACGGCATCGTCGGCGGCCACGCGAGTCGCGCGAACGACTTCCCCGACGGCTACGAGATGACCGCGGAGGACGACGCGCACCTGCTCTCCCTGTACGAGGCGGAGTTCGCGGACCTCGACGCGAAGGTCGGCGCGTTCCTCGCCGCGCTCGACCTCGACGCGTCGAACACGGCGGTGCTCATCACCTCCGACCACGGCGAGGCGTTCGGCGAGGGCGGGCAGTACGAGCACGAGGACATCCTCGAGCCGCAGGTCAGCGTCCCGATGATCGTGCGCCTGCCGGGCGCGAGCCCGCGCGCCGGACGCGAGGACCTGCTCGTCAGCGGTATCGACGTGGCGCCGACGCTGCGCTCGCTCGCAGGCCTCGCGCCGCGCGAGGACCAGGCGCTGGGCGTCGACCTGTCGAGCGCCGAGCTGCCCACCGACCGCGTCGTCTTCGTCGAGGACCGCGACCACCACGACCCCGAGGTCGCCCAGTTCGCGGCCTACGCCGGGCGCTTCAAGCTCATGTGGCGCGACGCGCTGCACGACGACTCGTTCGAGCTCTACGACCTCGAAGCCGACCCGATCGGGCTCGTCGACGTGAGCGCGCAGCATCCGCAGGTGTTCCAGGACTTGAAGGAGCGCCTCGTCGGCGAGCGTTCGTGGCTGCCGCTGGACCGCGTCGAGGGGCGCGAGGGCGGGATCGACACCGAGGCGCTGAAGGCCCTGGGGTACATGGGCGACTGAGCGGGCGCGCGGAGCCGCCCCCCCGCGAACACGCCCGCGCCGCCTTTGGTAGCGGTCCGCCGCGGCGACCTCGAACCCAGGTACCGCGGCTCGTATCCTCTGCCGTGCTCCGCCCGCGTGGGCGCGAGCTCCGATCGAACCCCATGACGGCTTCCCCGCGAAAGGGAAGATTCCGAACCATGCGCTCCTTCCTCCATGCCGCCGGCGCGAGCTGTGTCCTCGCCCTCACCGCGCTCCTGCCCTCCTGCGGCGGTGAGTCCAACGCGACCGACACGCCGGTCCTGACCTTCACCGCGATCCCCGACCAGAACACGACGGAGCTCGAGCAGCGCTTCGATCGCGTCGCCGCCTACCTCTCCGAGGAGCTCGGTATCGAGGTCGACTACGTCCCGGTCACCGACTACACCGCGTCGGTCGAGGCGTTCACGAACGGCGACGTGCAACTCGCCTGGTTCGGCGGCCTGACCGGCGTTCGCGCGCGCCGCGCCGTCGAGGGCTCGCGCGCCATCGCGCAGGGCACGATCGACCCCGAATACGTCAGCTACTTCATCGCCAACCCCGCGAGCGGTCTCACGCCCGGCGGCAAGGGACCCTTCCCCACCGAAGCGTTCCGCGGCAAGAGCTTCACCTTCGGCTCGGACAGCTCGACCTCCGGTCGCCTGATGCCCGAGTACTTCATCCGCGAGAACACCGGGCAGTCGCCGGCGGAGTTCTTCGGTCAGGACAACCGCTACTCGGGCAGCCACGACAAAACCTGGGAAGCGGTGCAGAACGGTTCGGTCGAGCTCGGCGCGCTGAGCTACACGACCTACGACAAGCGCCTCGCCGAAGGGAAGATCGACCCCGAGCAGTGCTTCATCGCCTGGATCACGCCGGGCTACCCGGACTACTCGTGGAACGCCCACCCCGCGATCGACGAGATGTTCGGCGAGGGGACCATCGATCGCCTCCAGGAGGCGCTGACCTCGATCACCGACCAGGAGCTCCTTGTCGCTCTGGACCGACCCGAGGGAATGATGGCCGCCACGAACGAGGACTTCGCGCCGCTGGTCGATCTCGCCGACCAGCTCGGACTCCTGCGCTGAGCCGGGGTCGCGCGCGCTGCGCGTCGCGCCCCCACCGCTCGTGATCGACCGCCGCCCCGATGGACCGCGCGCACTCGCAGCGCGCGGCGTCGAAGCTCGCTTCGGATCCACGCTCGCCCTGGCGGGCGTGGATCTCGACGTACGGGTCGGCGAACAGGTCGCCCTCGTCGGGCCGTCGGGCTCGGGCAAGACCACGCTCCTGCGCGTGCTCGGCGGTGCGCTCGCACCCACCGCCGGCCAGGTCGAGGTGGACGGTCGCGACCCGTCCACCGACGACGGGAAGGAGCGCCGGGCGCTGCGGCGCCGCGTCGGCTTCGTGCACCAGCACCTGGGCCTCGTCCCGATCCTGCGCGCGAACCAGAACGTGGCGCTCGGGCGCGTCGGGGAGCGCTCGCTCCTCGGCGCGCTACGCAGCGTCTTCGCACCGCGCCGCGAGGAGACGCTCGCGGTCTACCGGTTGCTCGAGCGGGTCGGGATCCCCGACAAGCTCTTCGAACGGACCGACACGCTGTCGGGCGGTCAGCAGCAGCGCGTCGCGATCGCGCGCGCCTTGTACCAGCGCCCGGCGATCCTGCTCGCCGACGAACCGGTCGCGTCGGTCGATCCGGCGCGCGCCCGCGCCGTCGTCGAGCTGCTCTGCGACCTCGCGCGCGAGCACGGCCTGACGCTCGTCGTTTCGATCCACAGCCTCGAGCTGGCGCGCGACTGCTTCGAGCGCCTCGTCGGTCTGCGCGACGGACGCGTCATGTTCGACGCGCGTACGGACGAGGTGGCACCCGAGAGCTTCGAGCGCCTGTACGCCCTCGAGGAGAACGAGATCACCGGCGATGGCAGCTGAGCCCATCGGCCGGACGCCGGCGCGCGTGGGTCGCCGCGCGGTCGCCCTCCTCGGCCTGGCGCTGTTGTGCGGCCTCGCGCTGACCCAGCTCGACACGCCGTTGTCGGGGCTCGTGCCCAGCGAGTCGGGGTGGCGCGTGGCGCGCGACTTCCTCGCGAACGCGCTGCGGCCGGCGCTCGACTACGAGGAGCCCGTGGCCGGGTACCGGCCCTTCCTCGCGCAGCTCGCGCTGGGCCTCTGGAACACGGTCCTGCTCGCCGCGGGCGGGATGGCGCTCGCGCTGGTCGTGGGCACCGTGTTCGGGCTCGTCGGCTCGCGCGTATGGTGGGAGCGCGACCTCGACGCGTCGCTCGGCCCGGTACGACGCGCGTGCTACTCCTCCGTGCGCTTCGCGATCGCGCTGATGCGCTCGGTCCACGAGCTCCTGTGGGCCGTCGTGTTCCTCGCCGCCTTCGGCCTGACGCCGTTCGCGGCGGCGCTCGCCCTGTCGATCCCCTACGGCGGCACGCTCGCCAAGGTCTTCAGCGAGATGCTCGACGAGGAGCCGCGCGAGCCGGGGCTGGCGCTGCGGCAGATCGGCGCGAGCCGCCGCGTCGAGGTCGTGCTCGGACTCGTCCCGGGCGTGCTGCCGAACGCGTTCGCCTACGCGTTCTACCGCTTCGAGTGCGCGCTGCGCGCCGCCGCGGTCATGGGCTTCTTCGGCCTGCCCACGATCGGACAGGACCTGAAGCTCGCCTGGCTCGACCTGCACTACCGCGAGGTGTGGAGCTACCTGTACGCGATGATCGCGCTCGTGGTGCTGTTCGAGCTGTGGAGCTCGCGCCTGCGTCGGAGGTTCGTGGCGTGAGCGCGGACGACGCACGCACCCTCGAGCGCATCGCGTCGCTGCGCCGCGCGCGTCCGGTCAACTGGACCGCGCGGTCGACCGTCGCCGGCGCGGCGCTGCTCGGACTGCTCGCGTGGACCGTGGGCGGGCTCTTCCCCGACCACCTGTTCGAGGCGCGTGCCCGCACCAACCTCGCACGCTTCGTGCGCGAGCTCGTCCCGCTGCCGCTGCGCGAGGAGGGCTTCGACGCCGGGCGCCTCGCGACCTGGATCGTCGAGACGCTCGAGCGCACGAGAGGCGTCGAGGCCGCGTGGGTCACGCTGCACCTCTCGGTGCTGGCCATCGGCCTCGCCGCGCTCTTCGCGGCCCTCGCCGCGCCGCTGGGCGCGCGCACCATCGCCCGCCGCGAGCCGCTCGACGACGCGACGGACGGCGGCGGGTGGCGCTTCGCGCGGCGCGGCGCGCGCGGGCTGTTCGTGGCGATGCGCGCGCTGCCCGAGTACGTGCTGGCGTTCCTGTTGATGTCGTTGTTGCCGTGGAGCGCGTGGCCGGCGGTGCTCGCGCTCGCGGTCCACAACGGCGGCATCCTCGGTCGCCTGCAGGCCGAGACGCTCGAGAACCTGCCGCGCGCGCCGCTCGACGCGCTGCGCCAGGCGGGCGCGAGCCGCGCACAGCTCGCCTTCGTCGCCGGCTTCCCCCTCTCGCTCGGGCGCCTGCTCCTCTACGTCTTCTACCGCTACGAGACCTGCGTGCGCGAGGCGACGGTGCTCGGCCTGCTCGGGATCTCGACGCTCGGATACGTCATCCAGGACGCGCGCAGCAAGCTGTTCTACGACGAGATGGCGCTGCTCATCGGGTTGGGCGTGGTGCTCGTGCTGCTCGCCGACGGCGCGAGCTCGATCGTGCGGCGCTTCGTGCGCGACGCCTGACGCCCACCTGGAGCGCGGACGGAGCGACCGGTGCGACGCGCTCAGTCGGCGAGCATCTCCTCGAGCGACGCACCCTCTTCGATCCAACGGCGCACGAGCTCGATCTCGTCGTCGGTCATCCGCTCGGCGTCGGCGGGCGGCGGCATCGCCAGGTCGTGGTCGTCGGGCAGGGCCATCACGGCGAAGAGCGCCGAGTCGTCGGGGCTGCCCGGGACGAGGAGCGCCTCCCAGTCGAAGCCGAAGTAGACCTCCTGGGCCTCGACGAGGTCCGACAGGCGCAGGTCCGCGTCCGCCTTGCCGGTCGGCCCGTGGCACTCGTAGCAGCGCGCGTCGAGCAGGGGCGCGATCTCGCGTGCGTAGGAGACCGCGTCCGCGACGAGGTCTTGGGTCGCCGAGTCGTCGGGCGCAGAGTCGCCGGACGCCGTGTCGCCGGACGGTGACGCGTCGGTCGGGGTCCCACCGCTCGGAGTCTCGTCCGTCCGTCTCCCGTCGGTCGGTGCGTCGTCGGTCGTGCCGGCGGCGTCGCCGTCCTGCGCGCCGAGCACGATGTCCGGCAGGGTGCGCGGCTCGTCGCGGGCCTCGAAGGGACGCGTGTACCAGTCCTTGCCCCAGCTCATCTCGCCGCCGATCTTGCCGGTGAAGCCGACGAGGCCCGCGGTGAACAGGAGCGCGAGCCGATACGCGGCGGTCGTGCTCGAACCGTGAGAACCACGCATCGCCGTGAGCCCCAGCACGGTGGTCACGAGCGCCAGGGACGCGGTCGCCACGCCGAGCCAGCGGTGCAGCTCGACGCCGTCCTTCCTGGAGCCTTCCAGCTCCACATGGACCCAACCGGTTCCCGCCGCGAGCGCGGCGCCGAGCGTCCCGAACACCAGGCACAGGACCGCGCCGCGGCGCAGGGTGTCGCTCGGGCGCAGCGCGTTGAGCGCTTCGCAGAAGGCCGCTACGAGGAGGAGCGCGACGGGGAAGTGCACCGAGACCGGGTGCAGGCGGCCGAAGAGCTCGGGGAGGGCCTCGCCGAGGGGCCGCGCGCTCCGGGCCAGGAGGAGTCCTAGGTTCATGAGTCGATTCGGATCGGGGCGTGGCCCAAGAGTGCCGCTCCGGGCGGTCGGCCGCGCGACGAGGACGCGACCGCGGTGCCGTTCGGGCGTCGGCCCCTGCTAGCCTGGTCGCCCACGATACGCGGCGCGGCCCGAGGGCCGATGCGCCCGTCCCCCTTCGACCCAACTGCCGCCACCTCCGCCCGTGCTGCTCTCCACCACCCAGCTCAAGGACCTCATCGAGAAGGAGATCCCCGACGCCGTCGTCCACGTGCGCGACCTCACCGGGACCTCGGACCACTTCGCCGTGGACGTGACCTCCCCCGCGTTCGAGGGCAAGAGCCTCATCGAGCAGCACAAGATCGTCCACGCCGCCTGCGGCGCGCACCTGGGCGGCGCCATCCACGCCCTGCAGATCAAGACGCGCGTCCCCGAGTGAGCGGGCGCGCGGCTCCCAGCCACCTCCACCCGACGAACACCGAACCACGAGACCCAGCACCATGTACACCAAGGAGAAGATCGAAGAGATCGTCAAGGCCAAGCCCGTCGTCCTGTTCGGCAAGGGCACCCGCTTCGAGCCCATGTGCGGCTTCACCGCGCGCGCCATCGACATCCTCGACCGCACCGGCGCCGACTACGAGGTCGTCAACATCTTCGAGGACGAGTCGATCCGCCCGTCCCTGATCGAGTTCTCGAGCTGGCCGACCACGCCGCAGCTCTTCGTGAACGGCGACTTCGTGGGCGGCGGCGACATCATGGTCGAGCTCTTCGAGAAGGGCGAGCTGCAGAAGCTGCTCGACGGCGCGAAGGCGTAGGTACGGAGTCCGTAGGTACGGAGTCCGACCCAGCTTCGTCGCTCGACCGCGAAGAAGTGCCGTACGAGAAAGGGCCGTCGCAGCGCGACGGCCCTTCTTCGTGCGGCACCTCGTCGCGGTCGATGACCGGTACGGTGCCAGACCCCCGGGTCATCAGCGGGCCGTCCGCGCGGAGCGCGGACGGCCCGCTGATGACCCGGGGGTCTGGCACCGTACCGGTCATCTCAATCGCGCGTCACCTCGACCTCGATGCCGCGCTGCGCGAGCTCGGCGAGGAAGGTCTTCGGGTCGATGGACGACTCGAGCGGGCCCGGGCCCACCTTCGCGTCGCCGCGTGCGACCATCGCGGCGACGGCCGTCGCCGAGAACGCGGTGGTGCGCTCCATCGACGAATAGCCCGTGCGCTCGTCGTGCACGTCGAGCAGCTTGGCCGACAGGCTCTTCCCGCCCTTCTTCGCCGTCGCGCGCAGCGTCATCACCGTCACGTCCTTCTCGCCGGGGTGCGAGAGGTGCTCCTCGAGCAGGTGGTGCAGCATGTGGCGCGGGACCACGTCGGCGTTGCCGATCCGCACGGGATCCTCGCCGAGGAGCCCCAGGTCGAGCAGCACCTTGAACTGCGCGTGGTGACCGGGGTAGCGGACGGTCTTGTAGTCGAGCTCGTCGATGCGGCCGGCGAAGGTCTCGGGCGTCGTCGACAGCCCGCCAGAGGTGATGAACGCCTCCACGGGCCCGACGCCCTCGACCTCGAACGACTCGAGCCCGGTGAAGGTGTCGACCTCGGTCACCTGCCCGCCGCGCAAGACCTGTGCGCGCCCGAAGTACTCGTTCGTGAGTCCGGCGACGCTGAAGACCAGCATGTAGCCGAGCGGCGGCTTGGGGTCCTGCGGCAACCCGCCACAGCGCACCTCGACCGACGCGCAGTCGCCCAGCTCGTCGACCGCGAGCGCCACGAGCAGGTTGCCGAGCCCGGGCATCAGACCGCAGTCGGGCAGCACGCACAGCTCGGCGCCGCGATGGTGCGTGCGGTGCAGCTCGAACTGCTCGCGCACGATCTGCGTGTTGCCGCCCAGGTCGAGGTAGTGCGTCCCGCCCTCGAGCGCGAGTTGCGTCATCGCGAGCGAGTAGCGGTACGGCAGCGCGTTGAGGCACACCTCGGCCTCGGTGAACAGCGGCATGAGCGCGCGGCGGTCCGACGCGTCGAGCGCCTGTCCGCGCAGGGCCTTGAAACCCGTCTCGCGCGCGACGCGGCGCATGCCGGTCTGCAAGGAGGCGTCGTGACTGTCGACCCAGGTGATCGCGGTCGCGCCACCGTTCTCGACGAGGTCGTGGACGGCGGCGGTTCCCTGCCGCCCGGCACCGAGGACGAGGTAGTGCGTCATGGCCCGATGGTAGCGCCGCGCGCGCGCCGTGACGCCGGCGCACGCGCGAAGGCCGACCGCCCGCCCGATCGGTCGCTCGCGCTTGCCAGGACGCGCACGAGGCGGTGAGATCGGCGTCCATGAGCGCCTCCCCCACGATCGCCCCCGGCGAGCTCGACCCCGCCGCCGCCCTTCCCGAGATCCGGGCGGCGGCGGAGCGCCTCGCACCGCACGTGGTGCGCACGCCGGTCGTCCGCAGCCACGCGCTGGGGAACACGCTCGGGCGCGAGGTGCACGTGAAGCTCGAGACGCTGCAGCGCACCGGCTCCTTCAAGCTGCGCGGCGCCCTCAACCGCGTGCTCATGCTCTCCGACGCCGAGCGCGAGAGCGGCGTGATCGCGGCCTCGGCCGGCAACCACGCCCAGGGCGTCGCGCTGTCCGGCCAGCTCACCGGCTGCCGCACGGTCATCGTGATGCCCGAGGACACGCCGGTGCTCAAGGTGGATCGCACGCGCAGCTACGGCGCCGAAGTGGTCCTCACCGGGCGCCACTACGAGGAGGCCTACGACGCCTCGCTGCGCCTGTCGGAGGAACAGGGCCTCGTGATGGTGCACCCGTTCGACGACCCGGGCGTGATCTTCGGGCAGGGCACGATCGGGCTCGAGATCCTCGCGGACCTGCCGCAGGTGGACACGATCGTCGTCCCCACCGGCGGCGGCGGGATGGTGTCGGGCATCGCGCTCGCGGCCAAGGCGCTGAAACCGGAGGTGCGCATCGTCGGCGTCCAGGCCGAGGGCGCGAACCCGATGACGCGCTCGTTCGCAGCGGGCGAGCCGGTCGAGGTCGCCGACCCTTCCACGATCGCCGACGGCATCCGCGTCGGTCGCGTGGGGCGCCACACCTGGCCGATCGTGCGCGACTTCGTCGACGACATGGTCAGCGTGAGCGAGGCGGAGATCACCGACGCGATCGTGCGCGGCCTGCGCGACGTGAAGGTCGTGACCGAGGGCGCCGGCGCCGCGGGCATCGCCGCGCTGGTCGCGGACCGCGTCGGCGGCGGCGGGGTCGTGTGCTCACTCATGTGCGGCGGCAACATCGACCTCAACCGCATCGCGCGCGTGATCGAGCGCGGCCTGACCGAGTCCGGGCGCTACCACGCGATGCGCCTGCGCACCGACGACGTGCCCGGTCGCCTGCTCGCCATGAGCGAGGTCCTCGCGGCCCACGGGGCGAACATCGTCGACATCAGCCACTTCCGCGCCGGTTGGCGGATCCCCGTCGGCCAGGTCGAGATCGAGGTGTTGATCGAGACGCGCGGCGCGGGCGAGGGCGCGAAGATCGAGGCCCAGCTCGCCGAGCGCGGCTTTGCCTCGCTGAAGACGGTGGTCTGAGTCGTCCGGCCGGTCGGCTGCGATCGGTCGACTCCGTCCGACCGACCCGCGCGGCCCGCTCAGCTCTCGACAGGCTGCGTCCGAGCGACCTCCACCGTTCGAGCGACCTCCCCCTCCGATCCGGCGCTCCTTCTCGAATCGCGCGGCGTCTGCGGCGCGTCCGGGGGCGAACGGCGCGGGGAACCGCGACCCCCGCGCGGGAGCGCGTCCGGGACGCGCGAATCGGACCGCGCGAGTCGGACCGCGCGGACCGGTCCTCGAGAACCGGCCCTCGGGGATCGGGCCCCAGGGAACAGAGCCTTGGTGACCGGGCCTTGGTGACCGGGCCTTGGTGACCGGGCCTTGGTGAGAGGGCCGCGCGAACGAACGAGCGAGAGCGGCGCCCGCGCTCGCGCGAACGATTCCCGCCGCGCGTCCGGGGGCCCGACCTCGGTGCGCTCCTCGGCCCCTGGAGCGGGGTAGGCTTGCGCTCGGCGTCCCGCTCCCCCAGCGCCCGTGTACTTCAACAGCTTCCAGTTCGTCGCGTTCTTCGCCGTGGCCTTCGTGCTCGCGGCGGCCCTGCGCAGGCGGGTGCGTGCGCGGAACGCGGTCCTGCTGGTCGCCAGCTACTTCTTCTACGCCTGCTGGGACTGGCGCTTCCTGGGGCTGATGCTGCTGTCCACGGTGGTGGACTACGCCTGCGGCCGCATCCTCGACGTCCGCGAGACGACCGACGAGCCGCCCCCCTCCACCGCGAAGCGCCGCGCGGTCCTGATCACGAGTCTGGTCGTCAACCTCGGCCTGCTCGGGTTCTTCAAGTACTTCGACTGGTTCCTCGCGAGCCTGACGGACCTCCTCCAGCTCCTCGGTCTCGACGCGCGCTACGAGACGCTGGGCATCCTCCTGCCGGTCGGCATCAGCTTCTACACCTTCCAGACGCTGAGCTACACGATCGACCTGTACCGCGGGAAGCTCACGACCGAGCGCGACTTCCTCAACTTCGCGCTCTTCGTCAGCTTCTTCCCGCAGCTCGTCGCCGGACCCGTCGAGCGCGCGCGCAACCTCCTGCCGCAGTTCCGCCTGCCGACCGAGATCACCTGGCCGCGCCTGTCGTCGGGCTTCTATCTGATCTCGTGAGGCCTGTTCAAGAAGGTCGTCGTCGCCGACAACCTCGCCTTCCTGGTCGCCGACGTGTGGGGCATGCAGGACCCCTCGGGCGTCGAGGTGTACATCGGGTGCTACGCGTTCGCCATCCAGCTGTACTGCGACTTCTCGGGCTACTCCGACATCGCGCGCGGCGTGGCGCGCTGCATGGGCTTCGAGCTCATGCTGAACTTCCGCCTGCCGTTCTTCGCGCCCAACGTGACCGAGTTCTGGCGCCGCTGGCACATCAGCTTCAGCACCTGGCTGCGCGACTACGTCTACTTCGCGCTGGGAGGGTCGCGGAAGGGCGTCGTGCGCAGCTACCTCGCGCTCCTGGCGACGATGGTCGTGAGCGGCGTGTGGCACGGCTCGGGCTGGCCGTTCGCGCTCATGGGCCTGACCTACGGCACGCAGCTGTGCGTGCACAAGGCGGCGGCGCCGACGCTCGCGCGCATCGCCCCCACCGGTCCCGTCACGAAGCACCTGTGGTGGGGCCTGTGCGTGTTCGTGACCTTCCAGCTGTTCACCTTCCCGATGATCTTCTTCCGCTCGGCGACCATGGAGACGGTCGTGCGGATGGTCTCGTCGGGCTTCGCGCAGCCGCTGCCCGCCAGCTGGGCACAGATCTCGGACGGCGTGTGGCAGCTCGTGGCATTCTCCGCGCTGCTCATGACCGTGCAGACCTACCAGTTCGTGAAGAAGGACCTCGACGCGGTGCTGAGCTCGCCGGTCGTCGTCCGCGCGATCTTCTACGCGGGCATGATCCTGGGCATCCTCTGGTTCGGAGTGACCGATGGCGACGCGTTCGTCTACTTCCAGTTCTGAGCTGCGCGCGACCCACGAAGGGCGCGTCGAGGGGCGGTTCCGACCGCCGCTCGGGCTGTTCCTCGCGCTCGTGCTCGTGGCCGGCGTCGAGCTCGCGCTGCGCGCGCAGCTGCCGGCGGACGACTTCCTCGTCGACCAGGTCCAGCCGCACACCTCGATCCACCAGGCGCTCGACGCGGACGGGATCGCCGAGGTGGCGTTCCTCGGCGCGAGCGTGAGCTGGAACGGCCTGCGCGTGCCGCTGCTCGACGAGCGCATCGACGCCGCGGCCGGGCACGACGTGACGGTCGCCAACTACTCGCACCTGGGCATGCGCGCCGAACTCGCGCTCGACCTGGCCGAGGTGCTCGCGCGCCGCGAGCCGGCGCCGCGCGTCCTCTACTTCGGCGTGACGCCGCACAGCGTGGCGCGCTCGGACGAGCTCGACCCGACGGCCTGGGCCTGGGCCCTGGCCGACTGGCGGCGCGAGGTCCGCGAGCACGGGCTCGCCGCGGCCGACGGACTGCCCGACGCGCTGCGCAACGAGCTGGCGCGCCACCTGCGCATCGTCGAGGTGCGCCGCGATCCGCAGCGCTACTGGCAGCGCCTGCGTTCGGGCGTGGCGTTCGAACCCAACCCCATGCGCGGCGGTCACGTGCTCGGGCACGTGCGCAACCCGAACCGGACCGCGCCGCGCCGCCCCGGCTCGGACGCCGAGCCCGGCGGCGACGGTGAGGCCGGCGACGAGGCCGAGGACGAGCTGCTCGTGCGCGCGCTCGAGGACCGCAACGTGATCGGCGGCGAGGACGCGGGCGAGGGCCTGCTCGAGGCGCGGCGCATCGCGCTGCTCGAAGAGATGGTCGAGGTCCTCACGGCGCGCGGCATCGAGGTCGTGCTGTTCGAGGTGCCGCTGCCGGCGATCCACGTGCGCGCGCTGAGCGACGCGCGCATGCAGGAGTTCCAGCGCGCCATGACGGAGATCGCCCGCTCCACCGGCGCGCGCTACGAGCCCTTCGACACGCTGGGGATCGAGATGGGCTTCGCGGACTTCAAGGACTCGAGCCACATGAACGGCCGCGGCGCGGAGCGCTTCAGCCGCGCGATCCTGCGCGCGTTCGTGCTCGACGACGTGCGCCGCCTCTTCCGCGCGGACGCCTGAGCGGCGGCTTCCGCGCGCGCTCGCGTCCGTCCGTTCGCGTCCGTCGTTCACGATCGCGTCCGTCGATCGCGGCCGCCGAGTCGGGCCGCCGCGCCGTGCCGACGAACGGCCCGTGCATGCACGAGGGGCGCCGCCAGCGATCGCGTTCGACCGTCCGCAGCGCCCCTCGAGTGGATGGAGCCAGAGATCGGATTCGAACCGACAACCCCTGCTTTACGAAAGCAGTGCTCTACCGTTGAGCTACTCTGGCCTTCGCGCGCGAACGCTTCCTCGCGCGCGGGGCGAACAGAATGCCGCACGGACGCGGCGCTGTGAACACCCTGGGCGGGCAAAACGGCGCGCGCGGACCACCCGCGCGTCCGTCGGCCCGGGGGACCGAACGCCGCGGCACCGGGACGCCGTGCACCCGTTCGCGTGCACCCGCACGCCGAGCACCAGAACGCAGCGCGCCCGCGACCGAGCGATCGGTCGCGGGCGCGTTGTGTTGGCGTGGCACGCTGCATGGAAGAACAGCGCTCCAGGGATCGGTACGGTGCCAGACCCCCTGGTCATCATCGGGGCCGTCCGCGCTGCGCGCGGACGGCCCCGATGATGACCAGGGGGTCTGGCACCGCGGTCACTCGCTGACGGTCGTCTCGCTGGCGCGCATCGCCGACGCGCGCTGGGCGTCGCCGAGGCTGACGGCGCCGAGCGCCTGGGCGGCCGACTGGCGCACCGCGATCGCGGCGTCCGAGGTGACCACGGCCTCGACGGCCTCGTAGTCCACGCCCACGCCGCCGGTGCGCCGGAGCAGGTTGGCGAGCGAGCGACCGGCGGCCACGCGCGCGGCGTCGCTGCGGTCGGTGTCGGTCAGCACGCCGAGCACGGCGCCGGCTTCGCTGGACGAGCCGCGCAGGGCGAGCACTTCCATGACCGGGACGATGACCGCGTCCGGACGGGCCTCCGAGGAGGCCAGCGTCGTCGCCAGGGCGGCGGAGGCGGCGCTCACGTCCACGTTCGCCGACGCCAGGGCGGCGAGGGCCTCGGCGGCGCGGCGGGCCAGGTCGTCGGCCTCGGCGCGGTCCACGTTCACGCGGCCCTCGAGGGCCTCCAGGATCGTGTCGGTCTCCGCGGCGCTGCCCACGACCGCTTCGGCGCGGTCGTCGTACAGGTCGCTCGCGGCGTCCACGTCGTCGCTGACGACCACGAAGGGCGTCTGCGACAGGCGCACGTCGTTGCGCACGTTCGTGAGCACGGCCTGGGTCGTGAGGTCCGGCAGGGTGTCGGCGCAGACGACCACGTCGACGCCACCGGCGCGGCGCAGGGTCGCGAGGCCCATCGCACCGGTGCCGGCGCGCAGGCAGGCGACGCCGTTCGCGGACAGCGCGTCGATCATGCGGCCGAGGCGACCCTCGTTCGCGTCGATGACGAGCGCGGTGCGCAGGATCGAGCGGCTGCCGGCGTTGGCGAGCTGTTCGATGACCGTGCCGTCGACGCTGGTCGAGTTGCCGGCGAGGGCCGTGTGCGCGAGCGCGATCGCGGCCTCCTCGCGGACCTGGGCCACGTCGTGCCCGAGCGCCTGCTGCATCGCGGTGCTCGGGACGCTGGCGCTCGTGCCGTAGGCGCGCAGGATCGAGATCGCGGCGGCCACGTCCTGGTCGGCCATCGCCTGGGACAGCGCGCGCTCCATGGCTTCGGTGCCGGCCGTCAGCGCGACGAGCAGGCCCTGGGCCGCGAGCTCGCGCTGGTCCTCCACGTCGCCGCCGGCCTGGGCCACGAGCGACAGCTCGTAGTCCTGCACGACCGCGGCGCGCACGAGACCGGCGCGGGCGTCGAGGGTCGTGTCGTCGGCGGTGAGGGCGCGGAAGAAGGACTTCTTCGCCATCTCCTCGCCGTACATGTCCTGGGGCACGGCCGTCGAGACGAGCTCGCCGCCCTCCCAGTCCCAGACGACCTTCGAGTACATGAACGGCAGGAGCACGTCGTCCGAAGCGTTCAGGTAGCCGAGGCCCTCGGAGACGAGGATCTCCGCGGCCGGGCGGTTCGCCGAGGCGCCGCCGAGGATGCTCGCGAGGGCTTCACCCGCGGCGTTGCGCACGCCGGCGTCGGCGTCGCTGTTCGCGAGCCAGGTGAGCGATCCCACGGCGCGCGTGTCGCCGATGTTGCCGAGCACGACGCACAGGTTGCGCGCCAGGTACGGGTCGGTGGCCTCGGACTCGAGGGCCTCCATGAGCGGGGGCACGACCGAGCCGCCCATCTCGGCCAGCGCGAGCATGACGAGGACGCGGTAGTCGTCGTCGCCGCGATCGGCGAGCGCGCCGATCATGTACGGCACGGCGTACTCGCCGTGGCGCGCGCGCAGGTTCGCGGAGATGCCGCGGCGCTCGGTCGGGGTCGGGCCGTCCTTGAGCTGCATGAGCAGCCCGCGGATCGCCTCGCGATCGTCCATGCGCTCGATGCGGCCGAGCTCGGCCAGATCGAGGAAGCGCTTGGCGATCAGCTCGAACTGACCGCCGCGCATCAGCAGGATCATCCACGCCTCGTCCTGGAAGGCGTCGTCACCGGTGCGCGCCATGTACTCGCGCTCCAGCGACCGGAAGAGCTCGTAGGCCTCGTCGGACGAGGGGTCGAGCGCGAGGGCGCGCTGGAGCGTGGCCAGCGCTTCGGACTCGCGGCCCTGCTCGAACAGGCTCATCCCTTCGTTGAAGAGCTGGACGAGCTCGCTGCTCTGGGCGAAGGCGGGCGTCGCGGCGAGCGACAGCGCGAGGGCCGCGGGGACCAGCTTCCGGGTCAATCCGGTCATGGGATGCCTCAGCAGGTGCTGTTGGGGGTCGGGCGACGCGCGCGACGCGAGAGAGGCGGCGCGGCGTGGCCGAGTCGGGGGAGTGGGTCGAGCAGGACGCGTCCGCCGCCCTCGGCACGCGGTCGCGGAGCGACGCGGGAGGACGGGTGGCGACGCGCGCGACGGGGACGGCGCGGGTCGACGGGGACGCGGGACGTGGGCTCGGCCAGCCGCTCCCGAGGGTCGGGGCGGCGGATGGGGAATGGCTGGGGGATGATAGCGGGGTGCGGGGGTCGGTCAAGCCGACCGCCCGGCCCGGTCCCTTGACTAGACCGCTGGGCGGGCGGGACTACCGCTCTTGTGCGCCGAGCGGCAGGCTGGGCGCTCGCGCTGCGGCCCCGGACGCCGGATCGGCTGCCGCGTCGCTGGCTGCCGTGTCGCCGCCCGCCGTGACGCCGAGCCGGCGCGACGCCGCCCCACGGCGACCCCGCGAATCCGCCCTACCGCGAACCGCCCCCCCCGACACCGCCCGCGGTGCCCCGATCCGCCGTGACCCCTCCCGACCACGCCCCCTTCCCCGCGCCCGGCCCGGCGCGCGCCGCCCTGCCCGTGCTCGTCGTCGACGACGACCCGGACATCCGGATGGCCCTCGAGATGCTGCTCGGCTACGAGGGCTACGAGGTCTGGACCGCCAAGAGCGGACCCGTGGCCCTGGCGCGCCTCGACAGCGAGGAGAGCGCCGGCCGCCAGGTGGGCGCCGTGGTGACGGACGTGAAGATGCCGGAGATGGACGGCCTCGAACTGCTCGAGGCCCTCGGCCGGCGCGCCGATCCCCCGCCCGTGGTGGTCGTGTCCGGGCACGCCGACGTGGAGATGGCGGTCGACGCGTGTCGGCGCGGCGCGGTCGACTTCCTCGAGAAGCCGCTCGACCAGAGCCGCGTGCTCGTGAGCGTGGCCGGCGCGCTCGAGCGCGGACGGCTCGCGCGCGCGAACCGCAGCCTGCGCACGGAACTGGGCGCGCGCTTCGATCCGGTCGGCGCGTCGCCCGCGTGGAAGGCGCTGCTCGACGACGCGGCGAAGGCGGCGAAGGCGGGCGTCGGCGTGCTCGTCACCGGCGAGAACGGAACGGGCAAGGAGGTGGTCGCGCGCCACGTGCACCTGAGCGGTCCCCGCGCGGGTGGCCCGTTCGTGGCGGTCAACTGCGCGGCCATCCCCGACGAGTTGATCGAGAGCGAGTTGTTCGGTCACGAGAAGGGCAGCTTCACCGGCGCGCACGACACGCGCGTCGGACACTTCGAAGCCGCGCACGGCGGCGTGCTCTTCCTCGACGAGATCGGCGACATGCCCGCCGCCGCGCAGGCCGCGCTGTTGCGCGCGCTCGAACAGCGCGAAGTGCGCCGCGTCGGCGGCTCGACCAATGTCCCGGTCGACATCCAGGTGGTCGCGGCGACGAACGCGGACCTCTCCGCCGCGGTCGAGGCGGGCGCATTCCGCACCGACTTGTTGTTCCGTCTGTCCGTGGTGACGCTCGCCCTGCCCCCCTTGCGCGAACGCATCGAGGACGTGGCGCCGCTCGCGCGACACTTCCTGGCCGAGTCCGCGCGCCGTCAGGGCCGGCGTCCGTTCGAGCTGACCGCTGCGGCGCTCGCCGTGCTCGAGAAGCATCCGTTCCCGGGCAACGTGCGCGAGCTGCGCAACGCGCTCGAGGCGGCGCAGGTCTTCACCGACGGCCCGACGATCGACGCGGCCGACCTCGAGCGTGTGCTCAAGAGCGGTCCGCTCGCGTCGGCGGCCGCGTCGCGTTCAGCGGCGAGTGGCGGCGGCGACGATCCGTTCGAGGCCGAGACGTTCGAGTCGTTCAAGGAGAAGAGCGAGGCGCTGTTCTTCGAGCGCAAGCTCGCGGAGAACGACGGCAACATCAAGCGCACCGCCGAGAGCCTCGGGATGCAGCGCAGTCACCTGTACAAGAAGCTGGATCGGTACGGGCTGCGGGGGTGAGCGGGGCTGGGTCCGGGGTCGCCGCCACTTGGGGGCTTCCGAAGGATCACAGAGGGCGGCCTTCGGCCGCCGGGAAGGCGCGCGCTGCGCGCGCGCCGGCGATCGCAAGGTCGCTGCGATTCGCAACGACGCGGCGAATCGCGCCGCCTCTCCTCCGCGGAGCGCGAAGCGCTCCACCTCTGTGACCTCTGTGTGAAGGCCGCGAAGCGGCCGCCTCTGTGCAGGCGCGCGTAGCGCGCCCTCTGTGCTCCTCTCCGGAAGCCCCCAAGTGGACCCGACGATCCGTTGGGGCTGGATGCCGCGAACGACGCCCCGTCAGGGAATCCGCAGCTCCATCCCGTCGTCTCGACGGCGCCAGCCGTCGAACCAACAGCACGAAGATCGGAACGGAGCTCAGGACTTCCCGTCAGGGAATCCTGAGCTCCATCCCGATCTTCAGATCGTTCTCGTCCGGCAGCAGGTCGCGGTTCGCGTCGAAGATCCGCCGCCACAGGCTCGCCCGGCCGTAGATCTCGAAGGCGATACCGGACAGGGTGTCGTCCTCCTGCACCACGTAGGTGCGGAAGGTCTCGCCCTTCAGCGACGCGGCGTCGTCCGCCCCCGCCGCAGTCTCCTTGGGATCGCGCGGCGCGGCGCGACCGGGGACGCGGGGCTCGAACGCGGCACTGCGCGCGATCGACGCGGCGGGCATCGAGCTGCTCGGCACGAGGATCTCCTGACCGGGGACCGGCGGACCCACGGCGGCGTTCTCGCGGCGCAACAGGTCGGCCCAGGCGCCGGAGCCGTAGAAGCGCTGGGACAGCTCGTTCCAGGAACGGTCGGTCGCGCCGACGCGGTAGACGTGCAGGCCGCCGGGATGGGCGGTCAGGCCCGCGACGCCGTCGCGCAGGGTCGGGTAACCGGAGGCGACGGGTTCCTGGCTCGGGGCGGGCGCGGCGGCCTCGGTCGCGGCGGCGCGACCGGCGGCCGGGTCGGCGCCGCGGTCCTGGCCGGACGCGGACAGGAGCCCACCGGGGCGGGACGCCTCGCCGGGACCCTGGACCGCGGGAGTGCGCTCGCCGGCGCTGAACGGGTTGCCCGGCGCGGTCGCGCCAGCGGCCGGGGCCAGGTCCTCGGCGCTGCTGCGCCGCTCGGTCGCGCCCAGCTCGGACGCGCCCGTGTCGTCGGCCCGGGCGACGAAGCCGCCGCGCGGGCTCGTCTCCTCGGCCGGCGTCTGGAACGACACGACGAGGACGACCGAGGCGAGGAAGATGACGGTCAGGACGACCAGCTTCTCGAAGCTACCCATGTGTCGGCGGGAGGGTGTGTTCGGCGTGTGGGTCGGCGCGGTCGAGCGACCGGCGCGGTTCGCGGCGGATGGTGCGTGGGCCGCGGGGCCCGTGCGCGACGGGCTTGGACGGGAGAGAGGACGACGGGTGCCGGCGCACGGGGCCGGCGGGGTCGGACGGCCGCGCGGGCCGGCGACGCGCGCGGGCCCGGGTCGGACGAAGGCCCGGGTCGGACGAAGGACCGGGTCGGACGAAGGAGCAGGTCGGTCGTGGGAGCGGGCCCGTCGTGAGAGGGGCCGCCGAGGAAGCGGGCTGGCCGGGCCGAGGGCGCGCCTCGGGAGCCGACCGCCGGCGGCGGTTCGACGGACGACGCGGGGAGGACCGTCTTCAGCCGCTGCGCGAGCGCGTGGACGGGGTCGACTCCTCCATCGGACGGGCAGTGTCCGCGGCGCGCCGGGCCCGAGTCAATCGCGAGGGCCGCGGCGTTCCCGCGTCGAGGTCGCGGGCGCGGCGCTATGGTGTCCGCCCGCTCGGGGCCCCCGCGCCCCCGCCGCCGCGACCCCGCTCGAACGAACCATGCTGCGATCGCTCCTCGTCCTGCTCCTCCTCGCGCTCGTTCCGACGAGCTTCGGCTGTTCGTCCACCGCCGCCCGCGACGGCGGCCGGTCCATGTCCATCTCGTACGTGGGCGAGCTGAAGGGCGAGGTGCTCGGCGCGAACCGCCTCACCATCCGCGGCTACGACCTCGGGAAGAAGGGCGAGCCGGAGCGGATCGTCGCGCTGCTCTCCGAGGAGGGCGACCCGGGCCTCAAGTACGCGACGGCCGAGGTGGTCGCGGCCACCTACGACCGCCTGCTCGAGCTGGGGATGGAGGACCGCCTGCGCCCCGGACCGCTGCCGCGCAGCGCCGAGGGCTTCGAGATCGACGACGGCGCGGTCGTGTCGCACTTCACGAAGACCGACAGCGCGCAGCTGCCGAGCGTCATGAACTGGGTCTCGATGATCCAGGACTTCATGGACATCTACAACAGCGTCGTGTCGCTGCAGGCCGTCGGCGAGGACGAGGCCCTGGAGGCCCTGCGCGAGGGCAAGCGCGCGGCCGGCGCCGGGCGATGAGCGGGCCCGGTCCGGGCGCCCTCACCCCCACCGCGATCGCGATCGTGCCCGCGCGGCTGGGCTCGACGCGGCTGCCCGAGAAGATGCTCCTCGACGCCACGGGGACGCCGCTGTTCGCCCACACCCTGCAGGCGGTGGAGCGCTGCGCGGCCTTCGAGCGCGTGGTGCTGGCCACCGACGACGCGGGCATCGAGGCGCGCGCGGTGGAGCTGGGATTCGAGGCCGTCCTGACCGACCCGGCGCACACCAGCGGCACCGACCGCGTGGCCGAGGCCCTGGCCGGCCTCGAGGCGGTCGAGGGCCCGCGCTGGGAGGTGGTCGTCAACGTGCAGGGCGACGAGCCGGAGATCGACGCGGGCGACCTGACACGCCTGGTGGCCGCCTTCGCCGACGAGCGCGTGGAGGCCGCGACGATGTGGGCGCCGCTCGAGCCGCGCCTGGCCGACGACCCGGCCGTGGTGAAGGTGGTCGCCGCCGGGGACGGCCGCGCGCTGTACTTCAGCCGCGCCGCGCTGCCGGCCCTCGGTCACGGGGGCGAGCCCTGCGGTCGGAGGCGCCACATCGGCGTCTACGCCTACCGACCCGCCGCCCTGCGCGAATTCGTGGCCCTGCCGAGTGGAGAGTTGGAGCGCGCGGAGCGGCTCGAACAGCTGCGCTGGCTGGGCGCGGGGCGCTCGATGCACCTGGTCCGGGCCGAGCGGCCGGCGCGCGGGATCGACACCGAGGCGGACTACGCCGCCTTCGTCGCGCGCGCGGGCGCGCGCTAGGCGGGCGCACGCGCTCGCGCGCGAGACTCGCGGCCGTCCGGGGTCCGCTCGACCGGGACCCAGCGCTAAGGTTGGGCCACCCCCATGGCCAAGCATCTCTTCATCACCGGCGGTGTCGTCTCGAGTCTCGGCAAGGGGCTCACCTCGGCCGCGGTCGGACTCCTCCTCGAACGGCGCGGCTTCCGCGTCTCCATCCAGAAGCTCGATCCCTACATCAACGTCGATCCTGGAACGATGAGCCCGTTCCAGCACGGCGAGGTGTACGTCACCGACGACGGGGCCGAGACCGACCTGGACCTGGGTCACTACGAGCGCTTCACGAAGGCGCGGTTGACCAAGGACAGCAACTTCACGACCGGCAAGATCTACCAGTCGGTGATCGACAAGGAGCGCCGCGGCGACTACCTCGGTCGCACGGTCCAGGTCATTCCGCACATCACCGACGCGATCAAGGAAGCGGTGTACGCGGGCGTCAGCGACGACGACGTGGACTTCGCGATCACCGAGATCGGCGGCACGGTCGGCGACATCGAGAGCCTGCCGTTCCTCGAGGCGATCCGACAGTTCGCGCTCGAGCGTCCGCCCGAGGACGTGATGTTCATCCACGTCACCCTGCTCCCCTACCTCAAGGCGGCGGGCGAACTGAAGACCAAGCCGACTCAGCAGTCCGTCGGCAAGCTGCGCGAGATCGGCATCCAACCGGACGTGCTCGTGTGCCGCACCGAGCAGCCGATGACCGCCGACATGGCGCGCAAGATCAGCCTGTTCTGCAACGTGCGCACCGGCCACGTGATCGAGGAGCGCGACGTCGAGAACTCGATCTACGAAGTGCCGCTCATGCTGCACGACGCGGGCCTCGACCGCATGATCCTCGAGCACACGCGCGTGCACGCCGGCGAGCCCGACCTCGACGACTGGCGCGCGATGCTGAAGCGCGTCATCGCGATCTCTGGCACCTGCGAGATCGCGGTCGTCGGCAAGTACATCGAGCTGCACGACGCCTACAAGTCGATCTACGAGTCGCTCAGCCACGCGGGCATCGCCAACGACGTGGAGGTGAAGATCCGCAAGGTCAGCGCCGAGGACCTGCTCGACGAGGACGGTCTCGCGTGCCTCGAAGGCGTCGACGGCCTGCTCGTGCCGGGCGGCTTCGGCGAGCGCGGGCTCGAGGGCAAGATCGCAGCGATCCAATGGGCGCGCGAGACGGGCGTGCCGTTCTTCGGCATCTGCCTCGGCATGCAGTGCGCGGTCATCGAGGCCGCGCGGCACCTGGCCGGCCTCGAGGGCGCGCACACGCTCGAGCACTCGGCGCACACGCCGCATCCGGTGATCCACCTCATGGAGGATCAGAAGGACGTGGAGGACAAGGGCGGCACGATGCGCCTGGGCGCGTACGACTGCACGCTCGAACCGGGCACGCTCGTGCACGGGCTCTATGGCACGAGCCAGATCTCCGAGCGCCACCGCCACCGCTACGAATTCAACAACGCCTACCTCACCCGCCTGCGCGAGGCCGGCCTCGTGGCGTCGGGCAAGAACCGCGAGCTCGACCTGGTCGAGATCGTCGAGCTGCCGAACCACCCGTTCTTCGTAGGCGTGCAGTACCACCCCGAGTTCAAGAGTTCGCCGCTCGTGCCGCACCCGATCTTCGAGGGCTTCGTGCGCGCGGCGAAGGAACACGCCGGAGGTGCGAGCGGCGGGTCGAGCGAGAGCTCGACCCTGGTTCCACAGGAGAGCCGGGCGTGAGCGCGCCGAACGCGGGCGGGCCCGTCGACGTCCACGCGGGCGGTGACTTCAAGCTCTTCGTCACCCGGCTCGGCATCCAGGCGCTGATCGCGCTGGGCGTGATCGAGAACCCGGTGACCGGCGAGAAGGCCGAGAACCCGGTGCAGGCCCGGATGCTCGAGGCCGACCTGGCGATGCTGCTCGAGAAGACGAGCGGCAACCTCACCGACGAGGAGGACGCCAAGCTGCGCGAGGTGCTCGCGTCCCTGCGCGAGCGGCTGGACGGCTGACGCGCCGGCGCGAGGTCTTCACAGTACGGTGCCACGCAGTACGGTGCCGGGCACGCTCTTGCAGCGAGGGGCGCCCGCGCGATGCGCGGGCGCCCCTCGCTGCAAGAGCGTGCCCGGCACCGTACTGCGAAGGCGGATTGACCGCCCTGGCGCCGGAGCGCGCCGCCGGGCCGGGATAGGCTTCTCGGCCCGGTATGTCGTCCTCCCCCACGGTCCCTCCCCGCGTGCGCGTCGCGATCGCCGGCTGCGCCGCGCTGCTCGTCGCCCTGGCCCTCTCGGTGGCCTGGGTCGGCGACGACGCCTACATCGCGTTCCGCTACGCGCGCAACCTGGCCGAGGGGCACGGCCTGCGCTTCAACCTCACCGAGTCACCGCCGGTCGAGGGCTACACGCAGCTCGCCTGGGTCCTGATCGCGGCGGCGATCGAGCGCGTCGGACTGCCCATCGTGTGGACGACGCACGCCATCGAGCTCGGCCTCGGTGCGCTGCTCGTGGTGCTGACCGCGCGCGCCGCGCTCGTCGGTCCGTTCGCGAGCGGTGAGGACCGCGCGCGCCGCACGGCGGCCGTGGTAGCCGCGCTCGTGCTCGCCACCTCGCCCGGCCTGATCGTGTGGTCGACGGGCGGGCTCGGCACCGCGCTGTTCGCGCTCGTCATCTTCGCGGCCGCGACCCGCGTGCTCGCCGCCGGTCGCGGCGGTTCGATCGCCCTCGCCGCGACGCTCGTGGCGGCGATCACGCTCGTGCGCTTCGACGGCCCCTTCTTCGTCGCCGCGATCGTGCTCGCCGGACTGCTCGGCGGGCGCCTGACCGCGAACGCGCGCCTCGTGCGCGCGAGCTTCGTGAGCGGCGCGGTGGCGGTACTCGCCTTCGCCGCGCAGACCGCGTGGCGCCTCGCCTACCACGGCGACTTCGTGCCGAACACCGCGCGCGCGAAGGGCGCGTTCGGACTGCGCACGCTCGAGCGCGGCGCCGACTACCTCGTGTCGAACTGGATGACCGTGCCGCTGCTCGCGGTCGGACTCGTCCTGGTCGCCGTCCTCGCGTGGCGCGACCGCCGCGTGTGTCCCGCGCCGCTGATGGCGCTCGCCGTCGTGAGCGCCGCGAGCCTCTACGGCGTGCTCGTCGGCGGCGACTTCATGCCGATGGGACGGTTCTTCGTGCCGGCGCTGCCGTTCGTGGCGTGGGCCGTCGGGCGCGCGGTGGCCGCGATCGCAGAGCGGGCGCGCGGCCCGCTGGCGCCGGCGCTCGCGACCGCGGGCGCGCTCGCGCTCTCGTTCCCCGCGTTCGTCGACCTCTCGCTCTTCCCGCGCGACTGGCGCGCGAGCGCGACCTTCCGCTGGGGCTGGGAGTACGAGAGCGAGCGCAGCTTCCTCGCGGGCGTGGACGCGCGCGCGCAGGAGTGGTCGCGCCTGGGCCGCGCGCTTCGCGCCAGCGTCGAGCCGACCGACTCGCTCGTGCGCGGACCGATCGGCGCGGTCGGCTACCACTCGCGCATGGTGCTGTTCGATCGCTTCGGCCTCACCGATCGCGAGGTGACTTCGACGGTCGAGCCCGATCCCGAGCGGATGACGCTGCCCGGGCACGACTGCAAGGCGCCGCACGGCTTCTTCGACGCGCGCGAACCGACCTGGCTCGAGGTCGAACTGCTCGAGGGCGACGAGCTCACCCCGGAGCGCGAGGAAGGCGCGCGATTCGCCGCGGAGTTCGGCGTGATCGACCTGTTCGAGCTCGGACCGAAGGACGGCTTCGACGAGCGCGCGCTGCTCGTGCTGCAGCGCTTCCGACCGCGGCCGGGTTCGCAGGCCGACCTCGCGACCGACGCGACCGACGCGGACGACGACGCGAAGTGACGCGCATGCAACCCCACAGCGATCACCGCGCGAGCGCGTTCGTCGTCGCGCTCGTCGTGGCGCTCGGCGCGCTGTTCGTCGGACTCGGGTGGGCGTGGCGCTGGATCGGCGACGACGGCTTCATCGCGCTGCGCTACGCCAAGAACCTCGCGGACGGTCACGGGCTCGTCTTCAACCCCGGCGAGCCGCCGGTCGAGGGCTACACGCAGCTCCTGTGGGTGCTCCTCGCCGCGGGCGTCGAGCGCCTCGGACTCGAGGTCACCACCTGGACCGCCGCGGTCGAACTCGCGTTCGCCACCGCGCTGTTCGCGCTCGTCGCGCGCACCGCGTGGCGCATCGCCGACCCGCGCGCGCGCGGCGCGGCGACGGCGACGACCGCCGTCCTCTTCGCGCTCTCCCCCACGGCCGTCGTGTGGGCGACGGGCGGACTCGGCACCGCGCTGCACGCGCTGTTCGTGTTCGCCACGGTGGTGAGCCTCGTTTCGATCCGCCGCGGAGGAGCCTGGTGGCCGGCCGCGGCGTGCGCGACGCTCGTCACGCTCGCGCGCTTCGACGGGCTCTATCACCTCGGGCTCGCCGGAATCGGCTTCGCGCTCGTCTGCCTCGTCGCGCGCGACCGCAGGTCGTTCGTGCGCGGCCTGTTCGCGGGCGGTACGACGGCCGCGTGCTTCGCCCTGCAGACGCTGTGGCGCCACGCCACGTACGGCGACTGGCTCCCCAACACCGCGCGCGCAAAGGTCGGCTTCGGCGCGCGTGCGCTCGAGCGCGGCAGCGACTACGTGGTCTCGAACGCCCTGTCGGTGCCGACCGCGGCGGTGCTGCTCGTCGTTCTCGTAGTCGTCGCGGTTCGCGTCCTCGCCCGTCGTGACGAGGAGCGCTCGCGCCGTGGCGAGCTGTTCGTCGTCGGTGCGGTCGTGTCGATCGGCACGTGGATCTACCCGCTCCTCGTCGGCGGCGACTTCATGCCGATGGGCCGCTTCCTCCTGCCGTCGGTGCCGTTCCTCGCGCTCGTGGCGGGTGTCGTCGTGGCCGCGCCGCTCGGGAGGTCGCGGGACGAGGCTTCGCAGTACGGTGCCAGGCACGCGGCTGCAGTCGAGGCCGACGGCGCTGCGCGCCGTCGGCCTCGACTGCAGCCGCGTGCCTGGCACCGTACTGCGAAGTCCGCGGCTCTCACGCTCGTCCTGCTCGCCGGGTGGACGCCCGCGCTCGTCGGACATCCGCCGACGCCACGGGCGTGGCGCGAAGCCGTGAGCTTCCGCTGGGGACGCCCGTACGAGACCGAGGCGGCGTTCCGGCGCGGCGTGATCGCGCGCGCGGAGCACTGGGCCCTCGAGGGCCGCGCGTTGGCGCAGCACCTGCCTGCGGACGCGTCGCTCGTGCGCGGCGCGGTCGGTGCCGTCGGGTACTACTCGGGCATCGTGCTGTACGACCGCTTCGGGCTCACCGATCGCCGCGCGGCGGTGGAGTTCGAGCCGGACCTCACCGAGCGCGTCATGCCCGGCCACGACCGCCGCGCGCCGGTGACCTTCTTCGCCGATCGCGAGCCGGACTACTGGTACAGCAACCTCGTGTTCGGCGAGGGGCCGGGGACGGCGCGCTACGACGCGATCGCGGCGGACCCGCTGACCGAGCGCGGCGACGTCGTGCTCTTCCGCGTGTTCGCGGCCGACGGCTTCCCCGCGGACGGCGCGCTCATGCTCGTGCGCTACGGCGTCGAGGTCCCCGGCCTCGTGCCGTGACCGTTCCGGCGTCGTCGCCGGTTCCCCGCCGCCAGATGACCGGTACGGTGCCAGACCCCTCGGTCATCACCGCGGTGCCGCGGTGATGACCGAGGGGTCTGGCACCGTACCGGTCATCTGGCGGCGGGCGCGGGCCTACAGCCGGCGCGCGAGCTCGGCCGCGAACAGCGCGCCCATGTCGGGGCCCTGTTCGGGGTACAGGTAGGGCTCGACGAGCTCGAGCTCCATCACGCACAGCGCGTCGTCGAGGCCGCGCACGAGGTCGAGGCGCGCGTAGAGCAAGGGCTCCTCCACCGCCTCGAGCACGCGCGTCACCAGCGCGCGCTCGGCGGCGTCGGGGTGGTGCACCTCCTCGCGCGCGCCGTACATCGACTGCACGCGGTAGTCGCCGCGCGCGGGCACCTTGCGCACCGCGTGCGACAGCTCGCGCCCGAAGGCCACGAACGAGTACTCGCCCTCCGTCGCCACCGCCGGCAAGAAGGGCTGGATCAGCGCGCGGTCCGGCGGGCGTTCGTCCGGCGGAGGGAGCGGCTCGCCCGCGCGCACGCGCACCTGCCGCCAGGCCGACGCGCCGACGAGCGGTTTGACGACGAGCTCGTCCGCCTCGAGGCGATCGAACGCCGCGGCGATCGTGGCGTCGTCCGCGCGCTCGGCGAACTGGGTCGGCACGATCGGCGCGCCGCGGCGCTCGAGGTCGGCGAGGTAGCGCTTGTCGAGGTTCCAGCGCACGACCCGCGTCGGGTTGAACAGCGGGATCGCGGCCTCGAGCGCCTCGAGCCGCGCGAGGAAGGACTCGGGACGCTCCGCGTAGTCCCAGGTCGTGCCGATCACCGCCGCGTCGAAGGCGCTCGGATCCACGCTCGCGTCGTCCCAGACGACGAGCTCGAGGTCGACGCCGCGCTCCGCGCAGGCCGCGCGCATGGGGCCGTACTCGCGATCGAGCTCCCAGTGATCGGTCCGCCGGCGCGGGTGGTCCGCCAGCATGTCGGCCGAAGTGAGAAACGCGACGCGACCCATGGCGGCGCAAAGGTAGCGAGCCGGCGGTCCGCGGCGCTTCAATGCGCGGGAACCGACGCCGCCTCGTCCCGCCCCCGCTCACCCGCTCCGCGCGCCATGGCCATCCCTCCCAAGATCAACCCGCGCCTCGCGGGGCTCGAACCCTCCGCCACGGTCGCGATCAACGACCGCTCGAACGCGCTGCGCGCCGCGGGGCGACGCATCTTCAAGCTCGGGCTCGGCCAGTCGCCCTTCCCCGTGCCCGAGGTCGTGCAGGCCGCGCTGCGCGAGCACGCGGGCGAGAAGGACTACCTGCCCGTGATGGGACTGCCGGCGCTGCGCGAAGCCGTCGCCGACCACCACCGCCGCGTGGACGGCGTGGACTGCGACGCGGAGGACGTGCTCGTCGGACCCGGCAGCAAGGAGCTGTTGTTCCTGCTGCAGCTCGCCTACGACGGCGAGCTCGTCGTGCCGAGCCCGAGCTGGGTCAGCTACGTGCCGCAGTCGCGCATCATCGGTCATCCGCTGCACGTGCTACCGACGCGCTACGAGGACGACTGGCTGTTGACCGCGGAGACGCTCGAGCGCGCGTGCGAGCTCGACGAGGACCAGGCGCGCCTGCTGATCCTGAACTACCCGTCGAACCCGTCGGGCACGACGCTGTCCGAGGAACGACTGCGCGAGATCGCGGAGGTCGCCGAGCGGCGCAACGTGCTCGTGCTGTCGGACGAGATCTACGGTCGCCTCGACCACGACGGCAGCCACCACTCGATCGCCAAGATGCTGCCGGACACCGCGATCCTGTCGGGCGGTCTGTCCAAGTGGTGCGGCGCGGGCGGCTGGCGGCTGGGCGTCTTCGTCTTCCCCAAGCAGCTGCACTGGCTGCGCGACGCGATGGCCGCGGTGGCGACCGAGACCTTCACTTCGACGGCCGCGCCGATCCAGCACGCCGCGATCGCCGCGTACCTGCCGAGCCACGAGATCGACGCCTACGTCGAGGACAGCCGCCGCATCCTGCGCGGGCTGGGTTCGCGGTGCGCGCGCGCGCTGCGCGAGTCGGGCGCGCGCGTGGTCGAGCCCACGGGCGGCTTCTACCTGTTCGCGGACTTCACCGCGCTCGAGGTCGAGCTGCGCGCGCGTGGCTGCACGACCTCGGCCGAGCTGTGCGAACAGCTGCTCGAGGCCACCGGCGTCGCGGTGCTGCCGGGCAGCGCGTTCGGGCGCCCGCGGCGCGAGCTGTCGATCCGCGCGGCCTACGTGGACTTCGACGGCGCCGCGGCGCTCGAGGCCCTGAGGAGCTACGGCGGCGAGCCCGACCGCGCGTTCCTCGAGACGCACTGCGGCGACACGCTCGAGGCCTTCGAGCGCATCGCCGCCTGGGCGCGCGAGCTCGCCTGAGGGATCAGCAGTACGGTGCCAGGCACGAATCTGCAGTGAGGGCCGCCCGCGCTTCGCGCGGGCGGCCCTCACTGCAGATTCGTGCCTGGCACCGTACTGCTGATCAGCGACCGTCGGCCGGCGCGGACGCTTCGCGCACGGGCGACTCCTGGCGGTAGAGCCAGATGCCGGAGCGGCGCTCGGGCTCGGCGCGCAGCTTCGCGAGCTCGACCGAGACCGCGTTGTAGCGCTCCATGAGTGCGGCGTACTCGTCGCCGCCGTAGAGCTCCTCGAGGATCGCTTGGACCTCGTCCTCGTCGCTCTCGTCCGCGATCGCTTCGTCGACGCGCGCGAAGAACGCATCCATGTCGCTCTCGATCTCGGCCATCTCGGCCTCGAGTCGAGCGAGGCGGACCTCTTCTTCGGCCGTCAGCTCGCGCTGCGGCGGCTGGAAGTCGTAGTAGCCGCCCACCACGAGGTCGAGGTCGCCGTCCCCGTCGCGGTCGAGCACGTCCACGTAGGCGCCCTCCTCGGGGCGCGTCGCCGCGGGTGCCGAGGTACCGGGCGCGATCAGCGTGCGTACGGCGGCGAAGGCGGGCGCGCCGGCCTCGCCCCGGTTCTCGTAGAGGTACACGCCGCCCTCGAAGCTGCCGCACACCAGGTCCGTCAGGCCGTCGCCGTTCCAGTCGACGAGCTTCGGTGCGGTGAGGCCGCCCGGCACGGTGAGCGGCGCGCCACCGGCCTCGACGCGCGCGTTGGTCGAGACGAAGGCGGGCTCGGTGTTCGTGCCCTCGTTGAGGCGCAGGTGGAGCTCGCCGCTCTTGCTGCCGAGCAACAGGTCGTGGTCGCCATCGGCGTCCCAGTCGAAGGCCACCGCGCTCACGCAGTGCGGCGCGGAGTAGTCGGTCTCCTCACCCTCGGCCTGCCCGACATGGCGGTAGCCGTTCGCCTCCATGTCGTAGTAGAGGCCGATGCCGATCGGCGCGCCGGCGGCGTCGCGGACGTGTTCCGGCGCCCGCCAGCCCTCGGCCGAGCCGCGCACGACGAACGCGTGTCCCTCGAAGGTCGCGGTGACGATGTCGGTGAAGCCGTCGGCGTCGAAGTCCACGAACTGTGGACCCATGCCGATGCATCACCAGTTGTTGAGTTTCAGCGGCTCGCCGCCGCTCTCGACCTTGGCGCGGGCGCCGAAGGCCGTGCCGTCGCCCTCGACGGGCGCGCAGTGGTGCAGGTAGCCGAAGAGATCACCGACGACCAGGTCGAGCACGCCGTCTCCGTCCAGGTCGTGGAAAGCGGGCGAGGGATAGATCATCCCGGTGAAGGGCTCGCCGTCGGTCGTCAGCTGGACGGGGGCCGCGAAGCGTTCGGTCGCGTCGCCGAGGGGCGCGCAGAGCAGAGCGATGGTCGTGAGGATCATGTGGAGCGTTGGTTCGTCGTCGTGTCGGGCCGCGTCGCGGCCGGGACCGGGGACGCCCCAGCTTGCCATCGTCCCGGAGAACTTGGTCGAGATCGTCGACCCGCGGTGAGGACGGTGTCTCGCCGTACGGTGCCAGGCACGAATCTGCAGCAAGGGCCGCCCGCGCTTCGCGCGGGCGGCCCTTGCTGCAGATTCGTGCCTGGCACCGTACGGCGAGACTCGGCCGTCAACGGAAGGCCGGAATGCCCGTCAGCTCGTTGCCGACGGCCAGCGTGTGGATGTCGTGCGTGCCCTCGTAGGTGTAGACCGACTCGAGGTTCAGCATGTGGCGCCCGGTCTGGTACTCGAGGCTGATGCCGTTCGCGCCGAGCATGTCGCGGCCGACGCGCGACGCGGTGAGCGCCATGTGCACGTTGTTGCGCTTGACCATGTTCACCATGGCCGAGGTCATCTTGCCCTGCTCCTTGAGGCGACCGACGCGCAGGGCCATGAGCTGGCCCATCGTGATCTGCGTGGCCATCTCCGCGAGCTTCATCTGCGGGATCTGGTAGCCGGCGAGCGGCTTGTCGAAGACCTCGCGCTCCTTCGTGTAGTTGAGCACCTCGTCGAAGACCGACGAGGCCGCGCCGACCGCGCCCCAGGCGATGCCGTAGCGCGCCTGCGTGAGGCACATGAGCGGGTTGCGCAGCGAGACGGTCTCGGGCATGCGCATCGAGTCGGGCACGCGCACGTCCTCGAGCACGAGCTCGCTCGTGACCGACGCGCGCAGCGACCACTTGTGCTTCTGCTCGGGCGCCGTGAAGCCGGGCAGGTTCGTCGGCAGGCAGAAGCCGCGGATGCCGTCCTCGGTCCGCGCCCAGACGATGGCCACGTCGGCGATCGTGCCGTTCGTGATCCACATCTTGCGGCCGTTGATGATCCAGTCGTCGCCGTCCTTCTTGGCGGTCGTGAGCATGCCGCCGGGGTTCGAACCGGCGTCCGGTTCGGTCAGGCCGAAGCAACCGATCGCCTCGCCCGCGGCGAGCTTGGGCAGCCACTCCCGCTTCTGCTCTTCGGAGCCGAAGGCGTGGATCGGGTACATGACGAGCGAGCCCTGCACCGACACGTAGCTGCGCAGGCCGCTGTCGCCGCGCTCGAGCTCTTGGCAGATCAGGCCGTAGGCGACCGAGTCGAGGCCGGCGCCGCCGTACTCCTCGGGGATCGTCGGGCCGAACACGCCGAGCTGCGCGAGCTCCGGCGTCAGGTCGTGCGGGAACGTCCCGTTCTCGAAGTGCTCCATCACGACTGGCAGGAAGCGCTCGGAGACCCAGGAGCGCACCGAGTCGCGCACCATCAGTTCGTCCTCGGTGAACTCCGAGTCGAGTTGGAGGAAGTCGAGGGCGCGGTAGGGCTGCATGGGACGCGTAGAGGGGTGGTCGGGGCGGAATTCGGGGCGGCGCGCGGCCAATGAGGGCGGTCGCAGCGCGCGGCGGAGGGGCGAATTCGGACCTCGACGCGCGCTGGCAATTGCGGCCTTATAGCACAGTCGTCCCCCCTCCCGACCCGTGAAGCGACCTTCGCACCCCTGCCCCACCTGTGGTCACGCCCGACCGGGTGACGCCCCGTGTCCGGCCTGCGCCGGCGCGCCGCTCGACCCGCGGCTGGCGAGCCACGCGCGCTCCCCCGTCGCCCAGGCGCTGGCGGGCGCGAGCGCGCCGTTCGTCGGCCTCGAAGCGCTCGCGTCGCTGCGCGGCGTGAAGCGCTGGATCCTGCCGCCGACCGTCGCCGCGGTCGCGATCATCACCGGGGCGCTCGTCTGGCTGTGGGGCGTGCTCACCGACGCGACCGCGCGCGAGGGCGAGGTCGACCTCGACTTCCCCGGCTGGCTCGGCTGGGCCGAGTGGCTCTTCGAGAAGGTCGCCAACTGGCCGTGGATGCAGGCCGGCGGCGTGATCGCGTTCGTGCTCGTCGCGGCGCTCGTGTGGTGGTTCTGCTACGCGATCGTCTTCGAGGTCCTCGCCGGCCCGTTCCTCTCGCGCATGCAGGCGCGCGCCGAGGACCACTGGCTCGGCGGCCACGGGGAGACCGTCGAGCACCCGTTCGAGGCGCGCGGGCTGGCGCTCCTCGGCCTCGTCCTCGGGGTCGGGGGCGCCGCGGCGTGGTTCGCGCCCAGCGGCTTCGGACTCGTCGCTCTGGCGCTGCCGCTCTTCGTCCTTTGGCTCGCCGTCGCGCCGTTCCGCGCCTGGCTCGGACCCTTCGTGCGCGCCGAGGGCGGCGCGGCGATGCAAGGCCTGATCGTGGCCGGCGTCGCGCTCGTCGGCACGGTGCTGTTCCTGCCGCTGCACCTCGTGCCGCTCGTCGGCAGCTACCTGGCGGCGGGCGCGGCCGGCTTCTTCCTCGCGCTGGGCACGCTCGACCTCGCGCTCGAACGGCGCGGCTGGAGCCTCGACGGACGCTTCGCGTTCGCACGCCGCTCCTTCCCCGCGCTGGTCGCGTTCGGCGCCGTCTCGGCCTTCCTGTTCGCGCTCCCCGTCGTCGGGCCGCTCGTCATGCTCCCCAGCGCGTCGCTCGGCGGGACCTGGCTCGTGGCGAAGCTCGACAAGAGCGCTGTGATCGGCGGCGAGTGACGGCGCGGTGGAGCGGTAGGATCCCGGCCCAGCGATCCGCCGCCCCCGCCTCTTCCATGCGCTACCTCGTCACCTCCGCCCTGCCCTACGCCAACGGCCCGATCCACTTCGGGCACGTGATCGGCGCGTACCTGCCCGCCGACGTGTTCGTGCGCTGCCTGCGCATGCAGGGCGAGGAAGCGCTGTTCGTGTGCGGCGCGGACGAGCACGGCGTCGCGATCACGCTCGGCGCGGAGGCCGCCGGCGTCGAACCGAGCGCGTACGTGGCCGGGTGGCGCGAGACGATCAAGGGCACCTTCGACGCCCTCTCGATCGAGTTCGATCGCTGGTCGGGCACGAGCGTCTCGCCGCACCACGCCGAGCTGTCGCAGGACTTCTTCCGCAGGCTCGCGAAGAACGGCTACCTGATCGAGCAGGAGAGCGAGCAGCTGTACAGCCCCAGCCAGGACCGCTTCCTCGCCGACCGCTTCGTGGTCGGCACCTGCCCCAACTGCGGCTTCGAGGAGGCACGCGGCGACGAGTGTCCGAACTGCGGTTCGTGGCTGGACGCGCTCGACCTCGGAAGCCCGCGCAGCAAGGTCGACGGCAAGCCGCTCGAGAAGCGCAGCACGCGGCACTGGTTCCTCGACCTGCCGAAGCTGCGCGACGAGGGCCTGGGCGCGTGGGTCGAGGGCCACGAGTGGAAGACGAACGTGCGCGCGTTCCTCGAGAACCTGCTCGCCGACACGCGTCCGCGCGCGATCACGCGCGACATGAACTGGGGCGTCCCGGTGCCGGCCGACGCGACCGAGTCGGAGGTGGAGGGCAAGGTCCTCTACGTGTGGTTCGACGCGCCGATCGGCTACGTGTCCATCACGCAGGAGTGGTGCGAGGCGCAGGGCGACGGCTCCTCCTGGGAGGACTGGTGGAAGAGCGAGGACACGCGCCTCGTGCACTTCATCGGCAAGGACAACATCCCCTTCCACGCCTTCGTGTTCCCCGCGATGCTGCAGGGACAGAAGGACGGCTTCGTGCTGCCGTGGCAGGTGCCCGCGAACGAGTTCTACAACCTGCAGGGGCGCAAGTTCTCGACCTCGAGCGGCTGGTCGATCGACCTCGCCGCGCACTTCGAGCGCTACGACGCCGACGCGACGCGCTTCCACCTGCTCGCGAGCGCGCCGGAGACGGCCGACAGCGAGTGGACCTGGGAGGGCTTCCAGACCACGGTGAACGCCGGGCTCGCCGACAAGATCGGCAACCTCGTCACGCGCGTGCTGCGCTTCGCCGCCAAGCACTTCGACGGACGCCTGCCCGCGCTCGATCCGAGCCACGAGGCCGAGCTGGACGCGATCCTGCTCGGCGAGTGCGGCGACCTACCGGACCCGGCCGAGTCGATCCGCGCGTTCCGCTTCCGGCGCGCGACCGAGGAGCTGCTCGAGCTCGCGAGCGCCGGCAACGTGTTCCTCGATCGCACCGCACCGTGGGCCCTGCGCAAGACCGACCTCGCGCGCTGTGCGTCGGTTCTCAACACAGCCGGCGAGTGGATCGCGCACCTCGCGCGCTGCGCGGCGCCGTTCATGCCGACGAAGGCCCAGGCGCTGTGGACGATGGTCGGCCGCGAGGGCCTCGTCGCCGACGCCGGTTGGCCGGCCGTGCCGCGACCCGGCGCCGACTGGCGCGGCGCCCGGGACGGCGCGGCCCTGGGCGAGATCGAGCCGCCGTTCGCGAAGCTCGAGGACGCCGACGTGGAGCGCGAGGTGGAACTGCTCCAGCGCCACCTCCCCACGGCCTGACGCGCGGCGCGGCGCCGGCCGATCCGGGCGCCCCGAACGCAGAGCGCGGCGGGCTCCCGGAGGAACCCGCCGCGCACGAACGAAAGCAGGGCTTGCGCGTCCGGGGTGGACGCGGGTGAGCCCTGAATCTCAGCGACGACGCGCAGCCTTCTTCTTGGTGGCGCGCTTCTTGGTGGCGCGCTTCTTGGTCGCGCGCTTCTTGGTCGCGCGCTTCTTGGTCGCGCGCTTCTTCGTCGCACGCTTCTTGGTCGCGCGCTTCTTGGTGGCGCGCTTCTTGGTGGCGCGCTTCTTCGTCGCACGCTTCTTGGTCGAGCGCTTCTTGGTCGCCCGCTTCTTCGAGGCGCGCTTCTTGGTGCTGCGCTTCTTGGTCGCGCGCTTCTTGGTGGTGCGCTTCTTGGTCGCACGCTTCTTGGTCGCGCGCTTGGTGCGTTTCTTGGCCATGGGGATGGAGTCTCCTTGGACTCGTAGGGGTTGGTAGTGGCGTCTTCGGCACGCCGCGACCACGACATCACGGGCGACATCGGTCCTTCACCCCCAGACCTTTCCCGAAACATGCGGTCTTTTCGTTCCGAGCTTCCCCGACCCGAGAACGAAGACGACGCGCGTTGGACGAACAGCGTGTGTCTCGCTCCCGGTCCGACGCGCGTCGCGCAGTGTTCGAACGGAGCGCCGTGACGCCCGTCGAAGGGCTGTGGATCAGAACAACTCGTCGAGGGCCGCCTCACCCACGTCGGAGAAGTTACTGGCAAGTTCTTCCCCATGTCGACGCCCGACGATGCTCTCGAACACGTCCTGCAGGCGCAGCGCGGTCTCCTGGGCGTAGAAGCGCACGAGCCCCAGGTTCGTTCGGTCGTCGAACATGATCGCGAGCAGCGTGCGCTCGCCGACGAGCTGGAGCTGGATCGAGTCCCGCTTGCCCTGGTGGAACATGACGGTGAACTCGGTCTCGCCGAGCAGGCGCGCCATCTCCTTCGTCGCGGCGAACGATCCCGCGACGAGCGCGGAGATCGACTCGGGCGAGGTGTGGACCGCGTCTCCGCGACGCGTCACGAGGTGCCCGTCGCGGTCGATGAGCAGGGCGGCGCGCGCCTTCGAGAGCTCGAGGAACGAGTCGAGCTCCGTGTGGAGACGCTCCATGTCCTCGGTGTAGAACTCGAGGCGGTCCGACCGCAGCTTGCTGTCTTTCATCGGTGTGGTTCCGTTCTGTCTGGGCGGTCTCCCGCCGGGGGTGGATCGGGCGTGGAGTCGCGTCAGATGAACTTGAGGATGGCGGCGGCCGCGCCGGCGCCGAGGACGGCGGCGCCGACGACGAAGAGGTTGCCCTTCAGGGCGGACGCCTTCGCCGGCGCGGGCGCGCGCTCGGCGGCCTGACGCGGCGCTGCGCGACGCGCACGCGTCGCACCGGCCTGGGGCTGCGCGTCGCCGCGAGCGCGTCGCGCACCGGCCGTGGCCGAACGCTGGCGCATGAGCTGCGCGGCGCTCGTCCCCGCGGGGGCGTAGGTGCTCTCGGCCTGCGCCGTGGCGGGCGCGGGAGCCGGTGCCGGTCGCGGCGCCGCGGCCTGCGCGGGCGCCGGTGCCTGTGCCTGTGCCTGTGCATGGGCCACGGGCTCGGGCGTCGACGCGGTCGTCGGCGCGGTGGGCCGCGGCGCGCGCGCGTCGTCGAGCTCGAGTCCGGTGCCACTCGCGGCGGGCGCGGGGCTCGGCGCGGGCTTCGCTTCGCTCTTGGGCGCGGGCGCGTCCGCGGCGGGCGACGCCGCCGCGGCCGGCTGCGGACGGCCGCCGCCGCACTCCGACTGGATGTGCTTGAGCACGAGCGACGCGAGCCCCTTGAGCGTCGGGAAGACGCCCTGCCCCGTCGCCGCGACACCCTCGAAGGTCGGCACGCCGTGCGGGTTGAGCTGCGCGTTCATCTCCTCGACGGTCATCGCGCCGTTGATGTCGCGCTTGTTGAACTGCACGACGTGCGGCATCGTCGCCAGGCTCTTGCCGTACTCGTTCAGGTTCTCCTCGAGGTTCCTGAGCGACTCGAGGTTGGCCTCCATCGCACCCGGCGAGGAGTCGGCGACGAAGATGATCCCGTCGACGCCCTGCAGCACGAGCTTGCGCGTGGAGTTGTAGTAGACCTGTCCGGGGACGGTGTACATCTGGAAGCTCGTCTTCATGCCGGCGATCGTTCCGAGATCGAGCGGCATGTAGTCGAAGAACAGCGTGCGATCGCCGTCCGTGCTGATGCTGGTCAGCTCGCCGCGATTCGTGTCGGGGGCACGCTTGTGCACGACTTCGAGGTTGGTCGTCTTGCCCGACATCCCCGGGCCGTAGTAGACGATCTTCGCGTTGATCTGCTTCTGGGCGAAGTTGATCTGAACCATGGTGCGTTGCCGCTGGGCGTGGGTATGGCGTTCGTCAGGAGCGCGCCTCGTCCGAGACGCGATCGCTGACCGTCGGGGACCCGTCCGAGTCCGCCGTGTTCGGGAGAGCGGGCGCCGGCTCCTCCACCGAGGAGCAGCGTCCGAGTCGGTCGAGGCTCTTCTCGACCCGTTGTGCGGCCGCTTGCATCGGCAGCTTGAGCGCGGACGGATCGCACTCCGGTCCGTACATGAGCATCAGCGCGCCGCCGCGCACGCGCAGCAGCGCGAGGCCGCCACGCTCGCTCGCGATGCGCGCCCACTGCGGCGGGCCCCAGGTCAGGGGCGCGGTGGCCTGCACCAGCTCCGAAAGGAACTGCTGCGAGACCGCGGCCAGTCGGTCGGCCTCGCCGGCGCGCGACGCGGAGGCGCCGACCGGGATCGGTACGCCGTCCTCGGTGACGAGGGCGACGAAACGGACGCCGAAGAGGCGGGTCAGCGGTTCGAGTTCCTGCATCAGGCGGCCTCTCGGTGGTCGTCGGTCGACGGTTGGGCGCCGGACAGGTCGCGGAGCCGCTCGCGCTCGGCGGGCTGCACCTCGCGGCGGAACCAGCCCAGCGCCGCGTCGCGCTCCCCCACCTCGCCGACGAGTTGGCCGAAGTCGCCTTCGATCTCGAGCTCGCGCAGCGGCCCGAGGTCGAGTCGACGCGAGACGGTGCGGGCGGCCTTGAGCGCGTTCTTCATGCCGCGCGCCGTGCGCTGCGCCGTCGCGCCGCGCGGGCCCTGGATCAGCGCGGTCGAACCGCGCAGGAAGACGGAGGCGCCGCAGCCCGGCGCGGCGGCGAGGCGTTGCAGCGCCGGACGGATGTCCTCGCTCTGCAGCGCACCGGTCTCGGCGCGGTCGGTCGCCAGCCGTCCGGACTCCTCGACGCGCGCGAGCGCGCGCCGGGGCTCGGGCGCCGTCGCCGCCGGTCCCTCGAGGGCCCGGTAGCGCGCCTCGAGTTCGGCGTCACCCGGTTGGTGGTCGAGCAGCTCCGCGACCACGTCCCGCGCGCGCCCGAAGGCGCCGATCGCGAGCATGAAGCGCAGCTCGAGACGCAGCGGCTCGAGCCCGCGTCCGCTGGCCTCGCAGGCCTGCTCGATCGCGAGCATGGCCTGTTCGCCGAGGCGGCGCGAACGGTCGCCGTAGAAGCGCTGGGTCCGCACGCGGGCGACGAGCAGCAGTGCGGCCGCACCCCCGTCGTCGTCGAACCAGCGCTGGGCGGCGCGCTCGGCCTCGTCCCACTCCGCGCACTCGCAGCACAGCTCGCAGTACGCGGTCCACAGCGCCGGCCGCGGTCCCTGCTCGAGCTCCTGCCGCAGGCGCACGAGTCTGTGCTCGCGGACGTGGGAGCGGATGCGTGCGTCGAGCCTCAGGAGCCCGCGGTTGCCCGGGAACTGCTCGAGACCTTCGCTGCACAGCTCCGACGCGGAGTCGAACTCACCGACGACGGCGAGCTGCTGGATCAGGCGCTCGTAGTTCTGAGCGCTGAAGTCCTCGGCGAGCTGACGACGCGCCTGCTTGAGGCGCGAGCGGGTGAAGAAGCGCTGGATCATCGCGACGCGCCTCCCGACGCGGCGTCCTCCTCGTCCGTGCCGGCCGCGAGCAGTTCGCGGATCGCGGCGATGTCCCGACGCAGGCGCGAGCGCACGCGCGCGGACGGCACGCTGTCGGCCAGCGTCTCCTCGAGCAGCGCGAGCGCGACCTGCGGGCGGCCGGCCTCGATGTAGGTGCGCGCGTCGAGGTAGACCTCGTCGACGTGTGCGAGCGCGCTCTCGCGCTCCATCTCGACGGCCTCGTTGCGTTCGCGCAGCTCCGTCTCGATCGCGTCGCGCGCGTCGCGCAACTCTTCGACCTCGCGGTCGAGGCGGTCGCGCCCCCACCACAGCGGGTGCTCCTCGCCGAACGACTCGAGCTCGTGGATGCGGCGCTCGATCGCGAACAGGTCCGTCGGGACCGGACGATCGAACGCCTCGTACTGCTTCGACGCCCGCACGTGCGCCATCGAGACGGCGCCGATGGGGAGCGAGAGCGCGAGCATCGCGAAGAAGGCCACGCGGACACGGCTGCCGACCTGGACCTTCTCGGTCTCGCCGGCGATGAGCTGTTCGAGCAACGCGCTCGCTTCGCGGCAGGTCGGGTCGTGCTCGAGCGCGCGCCCCAGGTGTTGGCGCGCCCGCTCGGGTTGTTCGGTCGCGATCGCCCGGCGCGCGTGGAGCAGCTCCTGATCGCGGCGGCGGCGACGCGCACGCTCGATGCGCGCGCACTCGCCCTGGATCGAGGTCAGCTCGGACGACAGGAAGCCGCCCTGGGCGACGAGGTCGCAGACCTCCACGGCGCGCTCGAGGCGCCCCGCGTTCTGGTGCGTGCGCGCCGCCCACAGGCCGTAGCCCAGGACGTCGAGCCCGCGCCGCTGCGCCACCTCGAGGTCGGCCATGCCGAGCAGGACGGCGGTCTCGGCCAGCTCGGTGGACTCGTGACCCGCTTCGAAAGCCGCCACGAGCGCCTCGTGGTACTCGTCGAGGAGCTGCGGGGCGAAGCCACTGACGCGTCGGTACGCGTCGACGAGGGTCTCGTCCGAGGGGCCGCCGCTTCCGGCGCCTCCCAGGACGGCTCCCACGACAGCCTGATGATCGAGTCGGTCCTTCCCTGACATGTGGTTCCGCCTCCTGGCGGACCTCCCCCGACCGGCCTCGACCGGTCAGGGCTCACGATCGGAAGGGCCCGAGCACGGCCTGAAGCGAAAGTGGCTCGAAGGCGGGCGGAGCGGCGGCCCACACGCGTCGGCGCGGCGTCGAAACGGCCCCCGCGCGCGGGTAGCATGGCGCGCTCCGAAGCCCCTCCCCACGCCGCCCATGTCGACCTCCCTCGCCCGCACCGTCCTCCACGACGCCCACGTCCACGCCGGCGCGCGCATGGTCGAGTTCGGCGGCTGGAGCATGCCGCTGCAGTACGGCCCGATCCTGGAGGAGGCGAAGTTCGTGCGCACCGGCGCGGGGCTGTTCGACCTCGGGCACATGGGACGCGTCGAGCTCGTGGGACCCGACGCGGTGGCCTTCGCCGACCGCGTCCTCACCTGCTTCGTCGAGAAGATCCCGGTCGGCGCGATCCGCTACGGCCTGGTCTGCCGCCCGAACGGCAACCCGATCGACGACGTGCTCGTCTACAAGGGCGAGGACGACGTCTGGCTGGTCGTGAACGCGTCGAACCGCGAGCGCGTGCTCGAGTGGTTCGCCGAGCACCGCGCCGGCTTCGACGTGGAGGTCCGCGACCACACCGAGGCGCTCGGGATGATCGCGCTGCAGGGACCGAAGGCGGCGAGCACGCTGGCGAAGGTCACGAGCGGACTCGACCTCGACGAGCTCGGCTACTACCGCTGGGCCGAGGGCTCCTTCGCCGGCCTGCCGTCCGCGCGCGTGAGCCGCACCGGCTACACCGGCGAGGACGGCTTCGAGTTCTACCTGCCGCAGAACCGCGTCGAACACCTGTGGAACGCGCTGCTCGAGGTCGGCGGCGAGGACGTGCGGCCGACCGGGCTGGGCGCGCGCGACACGCTGCGCCTGGAAGCGGGCATGCCGCTCTACGGCCACGAGATCAGCGACGAGCTCAACCCGATCGAGGCCGGTCTCGGCTTCGGCGTCTCGCTCAAGAAGAAGAAGGCGCACACGATCGGCTTCGACGTGCTCACCGACGTCAAGGCGAACCCGACGAAGCAGCTCGTCGGCCTCGAGACCGACGGCCGCCGCGTGCCGCGTCAGGGCGGCGAGCTGTTCGAGGGCGACGACAAGGTCGGCTTCGTGTGCTCCGGCACCATGTCGCCGATGCTCGAGAAGCCGATCGCCTCGGCCTACGTCGACCTCGCGCACGCCGAGCCCGGCACCGTCGTCGACCTCGACCTGCGCGGCAAGCGCCAGGCCTGCACCGTTCGCGAGATGCCGTTCTTCTCGCGCACGCGCAACTGACAGCGACACTCCAACGGCAGCGCGCCGCGCCGCCGTCCCATCCACCCCATCACGACCCGCCCCTTCCTTCCTTTCGAGCGATGAGCGACCAAGCCGCCACCCGTCCCGACGACCGCAAGTACACCAAGTCCCACGAGTGGATGAAGGTCGACGGCGACACCGTGCTGATCGGCATCACGGACCACGCCGTCGACGAGCTGTGCAGCGGCAACGAGGGCGACCTCGTGTACTGCGACCTGCCCGAGCCCGGCCGCCAGGTCGAGGCCGGCGAGACCTTCGGCGAGATCGAGTCCGTGAAGGCCGTGGCCGACCTCAACTGCCCGATCGACGGCGAGGTCGTCGAGAACAACGCCGAGATCGAGGACCACCTCGAGATCCTGTCCCGCGATCCGTGGAACGAGGGCTGGATGATCCGCGTGAAGCCGAGCGGGAAGATCGACGACAGCGAGATGATGGACGCCGCCGGCTACGAGGCGTACATCGCCGAGTAGTCCGTGCGAGGTCGGGTGCTCGACGGACCGCGCGGCGCGTCGAGCCCCGACTCCTCTTCGGCGCCATGCGGACCTTCCGCCTCCTCGACCTGGCCGCGCACGCCCCCGCGCGGAACATGGCGCTCGACGACGCGCTGCTCGAGGCCGGTGACGACACGCCGGTGCTGCGGCTCTCCACCTGGGAGCCGGCGGGGCTGAGTCTGGGCTACTTCCAGACGCTCGACGACGTGCCGAGCGCGCGCGCGGCGGACACGACGGTCGTGCGCCGCTTCACCGGCGGCGGCGCGATCCACCACGGCGCCGAGTTGACCTTCGCGATCACGGCGCCCGCGAGCGACCCGCTCTACCGCGGACCGGTGGCCGACTCGTACTGCCGCGTCCACAAGGCCGTCGTGCGCGCCCTGGCCGCGTTCGGCGTCGAGGCGCGCATCGGGCCCGGGACCGCCGGCGTCGTGTCGGACCGCGCGGGCACCGGTATGTGCTTCCACGCGGTGACCTCGGCCGACATCGTGTGGGACGCGGGCGCCGGACCGGCGAAGGGCGTGGGCTCGGCCCAGCGTCGCCGCGGCGGACGCGTGCTGCACCACGGCTCGATCAAGCTCGACACCGACCCGCTCGAGCCGGGTGTCGCGACGGTGTCGGCCGCGGCGGGTCGCCCGGTCGACGCGCGCGCGATGGCGAAGGCGCTGCTGGATGCCTTCGTCGCGAGCTTCGACGCCGAATTCGAGCCGAGCGCCCTCACCGACGCCGAGCTGGCCCACGCCGATCGCCTCGGCGACTTCTTCGCGGATCCCCGCTTCCTCGCCGATCGGCGCGCGCGACCCGCGGCGCGCTGATCACTCGTCCTGCGGCGCGCTCGCGTCGTCGTCCTGCGCGTCCCCGTCCTGGGCGCCGGCGTCCTCGCCGGGCGAGCCGCCGTCCTCGGCGTAGCCGAGCTCGACGAGCAACGCCTTCTGCGCCTCGGTGAGCTCGAGCTCGGGGCGGTCCGCCAGGCGCGTGGCCGCGGCCTTGCGGTACTCGACGAGCTTCTGGGCGCGCTCGGCCACGATGTCCTGCATCGACTGCCGCAGGTTCTTCTGCTCGAGCGGGTCCGCGACCAGGTCGTAGTGCTCGAGACGCTGGATCTTGCCCTTGGGGAAACGCACGACGATCGTCTTGTCCGTCTGCGTCCGCAGCGCGAGGTCGGGCTCGAGCTCGTTCGTGCGCAGGATCAGTTCGCGGTCGCGATCGAACGCCTCGAGGTCCTCGTCGAACACGAGCGCCTCGAGCGAGCTCCCGTCCATGCGCACGCCCGGCGGCTCGAGGTCGCACCACTCGATGAGGCTCGGTGCGATGTCCATGTTCGAGACCATCACGTCGTCCGCGCCGTCGACGGGCGACGGGTTCCCCGGCAGCTTCACGATCAGCGGGATGTGCACCATCTCGTCGTACAGATGGTCGTTGTGCCCCCACCGGCCGTGCTGGAACATCGCCTCGCCGTGGTCGGAGGTGACGACGATCACGAAGTCGTCGTACCGACCGCGCGCCTTCAGGTCGTCGACGATGGCGCCGACCTGCGAGTCCACGTAGGCCAGGGTCGCGTCGTACATGGCCTTGATGGCGCGGCGATCGGCGGCGTCGGTATCGAGCTCGCCCTTCACCGTGGCCACCAGGTCCGCCGTGTGCCCGGCCGCGAAGATGCCGTCGTAGTCCGGGTCGAGCCAGCGCGTCTTGAACTCCTCGGGCGGGTAGTACGGCGAGTGCGGCTCGAGGAAGTGCAGGTAGTAGAAGCCCGGCGCCTCGCCGTCCTCGTCCAGCCAGCGCTCGACGAGCGGCACGTACTCCTCGGCCTTCGGCTGGTGGAACCAGGTGCCGCGGGTCTCGAAGTCGGCGCTGCGCCCGTTGCGCGGCATGAGGTAGTTGTCGAACTCGTCGAAGCCCTGGTCGAGGTGGTAGAGCTCCGACCCGTTGAGGTTGGCGACGGCCGCGCGCGTCGCGTAGCCGGCCTCGGCGAAGAGCTCGGCCAGCGTCACCTCGCTGTCGGCGAGCGCGGTGTCGCCGCTCACCATCCCGTGCACGTCGGGCAGGCGGCCCGTGTGGATCGACGGGATGCCGGCGCGCGTGTACGGCGCGGGCGAGAAGGCGCGGCGGAAGCTGATGCCGTCGGCGGCGAGCGCGTCGAGGTGCGGCGTGGTCTCGCGTTCGTAGCCCAGGTGCGACATGTGCTCGGCGTGCAGCGCGTCGAGCACGATCAAGAGGACCGGCGCTCCGGCCGCGCGCGGACCGTCCGTGGCGGCCCCCCCGCCGTCGCCGCAGCCGGCGAGCAGGACCAGGGCGGCGAGGAGGGACGCGGTCGTGGTCGCGTGGGGGGCGCTGGGAGCTCGCATGGATCGAGTGTACCCCCCCACCTCGGGGCCCTAGGCGATGTGGAGCGAGCCCTCGCCCAGGGGCAGGTCGCTCGACCCGCCGAAGCCGTGGCCGCCGCGGACGGCCAGCGGGGAGCGCGGCGCGTCGGCCGCGAGGGGGCGCGGGTGGTACGCGACCGGCGACACGTCGTTGGGTCCGTCCGGGTACCACAGGGCCGCCAGCTCCTGGATCTGCCGCCGCCCGACGCCGAGCTCGAACTGGCCGCCGCCGTAGCAGGCGATGCCGCGCGCCGCGCAGTGGTCGAGGACGGCGAACAGCTCGGCGAGCGTGCCGAAGCGGCTGGGCTTGATGTTCACGGCGCGCGGTTCGCGCTCGAGGCCGGTGAGCCACGCGAGGCCGTCGAGGGGCGCGTCCCAGGTCACGCGCTCGATCGCGCCCGCGAGCGCGGCGCGCGCCTCACCTTCGAGCAGCGGGTCCTCGAGCCACGCGTCGGGCAGCGCCTCGGCCAGGGCCGCGTAGAGCGCGGCGTCCGGCGCCGGACCCTGGAAGTCGCCGCGGTCGTGCGCTTTCAGGTCGAGCACGTCGACGCGACCGCTCGCGGCCAGGCGCTCGGCGGTGCGCGGCGTGAAGTGTTCGGAGAAGTCGACCTTGAAGCGCGCGTCCGGGTCCGCCGCGAGCACCTCGTCGAGGGCCGCGAGCGACTCGCCCGCGTCGGGCTTCGCGCCCAGGCCGAGCGACACGCAGAAGCGCACGGGCCGCGGCTCGCGCCCGACGACTTCGCCCAGGCTGCGGCCGTCGCGCACCAGCGCCAGGTCGAGGGCCGCCGACTCGAGCGCCCAGCGCAGGTAGCCGGGCGCGGAGCGCTCGGTGACCTGGGCGAACGCCGCCGACGCCTCGGCCAGGGTGCCGCGGAAGCCGCGCAACGGCTCGAGGTCGCTCGCCGAACGCGCGAGCTGCACCTTGGCGTCCCAGGTCACGTCCTCGCCGCGGCCGATCGCGCCGTCGGCGGTGCGGAACTCGACCACGGTCGTGCGCCGCACGAAGCCGCTCGCGGTCTTCAGCGAGCGCGGCTCGGTGCGGACCTCGTCGATCGCGATCTCGAGGTCCGAGAGGCGCGACCAGGTGCTGGGCTCGGTGGACATCGTGGGCAGTTCCTCGTGTCTGCGGCGAGCCCGGTGAGCCGCGCGGCTCCGGCGAACTCTCTCGGCGCGCGACGTTCGATCCGGGCGCCGGCTTCCGGCGGCCAGAACGCACGCGGCGCGCGGACGATGGTTCGCCCGCGCGCCGCGCTCGTTCGGTCCCGACGCGGCGCGCCGGGAGCTGTTCGGTGGTTACCCCGCCAGGACTCGAACCTGGAATGACTGGACCAAAACCAGTTGTGTTGCCAATTACACCACGGGGTAACGGGCCGAGGATTCTAGCGGCCGGAGCGATCGGGGCAAGCGCGCGGCGCCCGCGAATCGACGCCTGGTCCCCCGCTCGGCCCGGGTCTGCGGCTCGGCTCCGCGCCGCGCGTCCGTCGCGCGCCCGGTCAGCCGCCGGCGCCGTCCACCCGCTCGGCGCCGAGCGCCTCCGCGCGGCCGCGCAGCCCCCACAGGGCCAGGCCCAGCGCGGCCTGGGTGGCGTAGCGGCGGATGCGCGCGCGGTCGGCGAGGCGCGGGAAGAGCCGGCGCAGGGTGTGGACCCTTCCGTCGGGTCCCGCGAGGCCGAACCACACGAGGCCCACCGGCTTCTCGTCGCTGCCGCCGTCGGGGCCGGCGATGCCGGTGGTGCTCACCGCCCAGTCGCAGCCGCTCGCGCGGCGCGCGCCCGTGGCCATCGCCGCCGCCACCTCGCCGCTCACCGCGCCGACGCGCGCGAGCAGGTCCTCTGGCACGCCGAGCGCTGCGGTCTTGGCGCGGTTCGCGTAGGTCACCGCGCCCCACTCGAAGACGGCGCTCGAGCCGGGCACGTCGGTGAGCGCGGCCGCGACGCCGCCGCCGGTGCACGACTCGGCGGTCGCGAGCGTCGCGCCCGCCGCGCCGAGTTCGCGCACGAGCACGGCCTGGAGCGAGGAGTACTCGGGCGCGACGAAGTGGTCGGCGAAGCGCGCGGCCAGCTCGTCGATACGAGCGCGTGCGCGATCCGCGCCGCCCGCTCCGAACGCGGTGGCCTTGATCTCGAGCACGCCGCCGTGCGCGCACACGCCCATGCGCGGATCGGCGTCGCGCTCGAGCCACGCGCCGGCGCGATCGGCGAAGTCCGACTCGCCGATGCCGAACAGCATCGCGCTCGCGGCGAACGGCCGTTCCTCGCGGCGCACGAGCTCGGCGGTGACGAACGGCAAGAGGTGCGCGCTCGCCATCGGGCGCATCTCGCCGGGCGGACCCGGCAGCACGAACAGGAAGGAGCCGTTCTGTGCGCGTGCGCAGAAGCCCGGCGCGGTGCCGCGTTCGTTGGCGAGCACGGTCGCGCCGCGCGGGAACAGCGCCTGGCGCTGGTTGCCCTCGGGCGCCGTGCGGCCGCGTTCGGCGAAGAAGCCGACGATGCGCTGCCAGCTCGCCTCGTCGTGCACGAGTTCGGCGCCGAGCGCGCGCGCCGCGGCCTGGCGCGTGACGTCGTCGAGCGTCGGACCGAGTCCGCCCGTGGTGACGACGAGGCGGTGGCGCAGCAGCGCCGCTTCGATCGCGTTCGCGACGCGCGCCTCGTCGTCGCCGAGCACCTCGACGCGCTCGAGCGCGAGGCCGGCCGCCTCGAGGCGTTCGCCGAGCCACGGCCCGTTCAGGTCCGCGCGCCCGCTCGTGAGCAGCTCGTCGCCGATCGCGATGACGGCCGCGCCGCCGCGCGCCGGCTCGGTGTTCGTGGACGCCATCGCGTCAGGCGTTCGACGCGGGGACGACGGCGCGCTCGAGCTTCCTCGCGGCGAAGCGCGCCGTGATCAGACCCACTTCGTAGAGGACGATGAGCGGCACGGCCATCATCAGCTGCGTGATCGGGTCGGGGGGCGTGAGGATCGCGGCGCCGATGAACGCGACGAGCACGAAGTAGCGGCGGAAGCCCGCCATCTGCTTCACGGTGACCACGCCGACGCGGGCCAACGCGGTCATCAGGATCGGCAGCTGGAACACGAAGCCCAGCGCGATGCACAGCGACGAGATGAACTGGAAGTACTGGTCGAGCTTGAAGTCCGGCTTCGGCAGGTTGACGCTCGTCGGAACGTTGAGGAAGTAGAAGCCGTAGGGCACGAGCGCGAAGTAGCCGAACAGGATGCCCGCGGCGAAGAGCCCGATGGAGACGGGCAAGAAGCTCATCACCGCGCGCTTCTCGTGCTTGTAGAGGCCCGCGGCGACGAACAGCCACAGCTGCCAGAGCAGGATCGGCCCGCCGAGGAAGAGGCCGAAGTAGAAGGACGCCTTCAGCTTGATGACGAAGTTCTCGCCCACGCCCGTCGTCTGGCCGTACTTCGAGATGGGCTCCTCGAGGCGCCGGTAGCGCGGGTCGTCGGGGTCGTCCGACTGGAACCACTCGAGGCGGTCGCGCTCGGGGTCCTTCGCGAGCGCGGCCTCGTAGAGCTCGACGTAGTCCTCGTTGAGCCAGTCGACCGCCTGCGCCATCGGCTGCATGACGATCTGCACGGTGCCGCGATCGTCGCCGGCGAAGGCCAGCGCCACCACGAAGAACACGAGCACCGCCCCCACCCCGATCAACAGCCGCCGGCGCAGCTCCTCGAGGTGATCGCCCAGCGACATGCGGTGGGACTCGACCTCGTCGGGCTCGGGATGGCGTGCGGCGTCGGCCATGGGGCGCACGAGGATACGCGCTCGGCGGGCGCGAACGAACGCGCGCGGGCGCTTCCCCGGAGTTCGGAGAAGCGCCCGCGCGGCACGTCGATGGGCGGCGAAGCCGCCCGGAGAATCACGGCAGGATCGGAAGGCGTCTCAACGGCGCCAGCCGTTGAACCATGTCATCTTCCTTCCGGTGCTGCCGTGTGCCGGAGGGCGGCGGAGCCGCCCGGAGAATCACGGCAGGACCGGGAGGCGTCTCAACGGCGCCAGCCGTTGAACCATGTCATCTTCCTTCCGGTGCTGCCGTGTGCCGGAGGGCGGCGAAGCCGCCCGGAGAATCACGGCAGGACCGGAAGGAAGTCGCGCAGCGTGCTCAGCGGCACGATCGTGATGCCCGAGTTCGCGGCCTGGGTGTAGACCGGGAGCTGGGACGGGTCGAGCGGATCCTCGAGCGGCTCGCCGAGCTCGTCGTAGTAGATCTCGCCGCCGGTGATGAGCATGTCGGTGGTGCCCGAGAGCTCGTCCTGCACGCGGATGCCCATGTTCTCGAGGATCATGGTCAGGCGCTGCTCGTCCCAGGTGCCGCTGAAGCGACCGGCGAGGACGGCGGTGCGCTCACCGACCGGGTCGTAGATCGGGCTGTAGAGCAGGTCGCCCTTCACGATCGGGTCGAACTCGTCGTAGACCTCGAGGATCTCGATCTCGGCGCGGTCGCGCTCGACGCGGCGCACGATGGCGCGGCCCTTGTCGACGGCGCCGCCGACGCGCGACTCGCGGATGGTGAAGCCCATGCCGGTGGCGAGGCGATCCTCGGTGCCGCGATCGATCCAGGCCAGGGGCAGGGTCGACGAGACCGAGAGGACCGAACCGTCCGGCTCCTCGGTGCGCGCGCGCTGGATGCGGATGTCGTTCTTCGCGATGGCCGCGTTGCGCTGCTGGGTGAGGTCGGCGATGACCGAGTTGAGGGCGCGCACTTGGTCCTCGTGGTCCGCGCGGGTCTCGCGCAGCTGACGGTCGAGCTGGTCGTTCTCCGACTCGCTGTCCGCGATGCGGTCGTTCAGGTTGGACTCGCGGTCGGCCGCGTTGGCGCGCTCGCTGGCGAGCTCGTCGTTGAGCGCGGCGATCTGCTGGTCCTTGGCCGCCAGGTCGCGCGAGCGCGCGGACTGGGCGGTGGCGAGCTCGCTCTCGAGGCTCGCGATGCGGCTGTCCTTGGTCGCGATGTCCTGACGCAGCGCCGCGACGGTCGACTCCGTGTAGGGGATCGCCTTCTCGAGGTCGACCACGTCGGTCGGGATGTCCGGGAAGCTGTCGCGCAGGCGCGCGAGCACGTCGGCGACGAGGGTCGCGTCCGCGATCTTCACCGTGCTCTGGCGGTCGTAGAAGCCGAGCGCGGTCGACAGCTCCGACACCTTCTGGTCGGCGACGACCTGCAGCTCGCGAGCGTCGGCGGCGGCGGCCTCGGCCTCGGCCTGGGCCTCGAGCGCCTTGCTGCGCTCGTCGTAGGCGAAGAAGCCGAACGCCAGGGCGGCGACGGTGATGACCGCCATCATGACGGTCCACATGAGGCCGACGCGGGCGGCTCCTCGGTTGGCGCGCACCATAGGAGAGATCCTGGGGGTGGGGTGTTCGGGATCGCCGCCCTCGACTCCGCGCGGGGCGCGGAGCGAAGCGACGGGCGCGATCGCGGGTCGGATGGGGAAGGGCGGGCGGACGCGCGG
>Ga0180435_10000223_pt1 | contig 58803 bp, 55 predicted proteins | sample SS_ome_3_FD_132467 | JGI IMG/M metagenome (GOLD analysis project Ga0180435, IMG submission 132467) | Hypersaline lake sediment archaeal communities from the Salton Sea, California, USA - SS_3_S_1 metaG | ecosystem: Environmental > Aquatic > Non-marine Saline and Alkaline > Hypersaline >... | reverse complement strand
GGCAGGCCAATTACGCTGCTTCCAAAGCCGGCATTATCGGTTTAACCCAATCGGTGGCCAAAGAGTTGGCCGGCAGAGGCATCACCGTGAATGCCGTGGCCCCTGGTTTTCTGGAAACCGATATGACTGCGTCGCTTCCCGACAAGGCCAAGGAAGCGATGCTCGCGGTGATACCCATGGGCAGAGCGGGGACGCTGGATGAGATTGCTACTGCGATCCAATTTCTCGCATCCGACGCCGCATCCTATATTACCGGGCAAGTACTGCACGTCAGTGGCGGCATGTATACATAAGCTATACGCTCCGAGCTTTAAGATTTAAGCTTTCCCGCTTAGAGCTTATGGCTTGAAGCATAATTCAACATAAATAATATGCTTCGGTTTTAGCCGGGCAGAGAAACCATTCAATGGTTTCACAAATTGAAAGGAGACTCACACATGTCAATTGAAGATAAAGTCAAAAAAATAATCGCAGAAAAATTAAGTGTCGATTTGGAAGAGGTGATTCCGGAAGCATCATTTGTCGATGATTTGGGAGCGGACTCATTGGATTTGGTGGAGCTGATCATGACCATGGAGGAAGAATTCGATATCGATATCTCCGATGAAGAAGCAGAAAAGCTTGAAACAGTCAAAGATGCCATTGATTTTATTCACACCCAATAGGCGAATACCCAAACACGAAATTCGATATTCGGATTTAAAACCGTGTAAAGCGAAAACGCATTAAATGAGCGTCCAACTATCTGGAACTGAATATCCAATATAGTATAAAAGTGATTCTTGGAGGAAATTTTTGGATAGACGTGTCGTTATAACGGGGTTGGGTTTGGTCACGCCGGTGGGCATCGGGGTCGAGGCATCCTGGAATGCAATATGTGCCGGGAAATCCGGTATAGGCGAAATCACGCGGTTTGATACCACAGGTTTTGCCACACGCATTGCCGGGGAAGTCAACGATTTCAATCCACAGGATTATTTGCCGAAGAAGGAGGCCAAGCGGACTTCGCTCTTTATCGCCTATGCCATTGCCGCAACCCGAATGGCAATGGAGGATTCCCGATTAAGAATCGACGCCACCAATGAAGACCGTGTGGGCGTCTTAACCGGGTGTGGGCTGGGTGGATTGTCGATTTTGGAGGAGATTACCCGGGTTGTGGATAGCAAAGGACCCAATCGGGTGACACCATTTTTTATCCCCATGATGATCGGCAATATGGCGCCTGGCATGATATCGATCCATTTTGGTGCCAGAGGGCCCAATGCTTCGGTGGCGACGGCCTGTGCCGCCGGGTCGCATGCCATTGGTGATGCTTTCAAGATTATTCAACGCGGCGATGCCGATGCCATGATCGCCGGTGGTGTGGAATCCACTATAGCGCCGACTGGCATCGCCGGGTTCATTTCAATGAAGGCCTTGTCGACACGCAACAGCGAACCCCAAAAAGCTTCAAGACCGTTTGACCGTGATCGGGATGGTTTTGTAATGGGTGAAGGTTCAGGAATTCTTATTCTGGAGTCCTTGGAGCACGCCCTGGAACGCGGTGCGCCGGTCATCGCAGAGGTGGCTGGGTATGGTATGAGTGGGGATGCCTATCATATGACATCGCCGCCACCCGATGGTTCGGGTGCCGCGCGTTGTATCGAGGCTGCCATCGCCGATGCAGGCATGTCCCCTATGGATATCGACTATATCAATGCACATGGCACATCGACACCCTTAAATGACCTTTTCGAGACGCGTGCCATCAAAACCGTGTTTAAAGAAAAGGCCCGGGAGATCCCGGTGAGTTCAACCAAATCCATGACCGGTCACTTATTGGGGGGCGCCGGCGGAATTGAGGCTGTTTTTAGTGTGCTGGCCATCAGAGACAGCATCCTCCCACCCACCATTAATTATGAAAACGCCGATGAAGAATGCGATCTGGATTATGTACCCAATGTCGCCCGAAAGCAGGAAATTTCCACGTCCCTGTCCAATTCTTTTGGTTTTGGCGGCACCAACGCCTGTCTGATATTTAAGAAATTTATACCGTAAGTCCCCTAATAAGCCACCGTCTCAGCTATTAATCTAACAGTATGGCGGGATAGCGTATTTGTAGAAACCGCGGATATGTTCAGTCCGGTTATTTGTCAGGGGACTTACGGTATAAATTTCGTGCGGCCCTTTTTGCTTGCGATATTAGATGAATATCGATAAAGAATAAGAGCATGTGAATCGGCAACAACGCGCACGCTTTAGCCTTAATCGGATCTGAGAGGGCATTTAAATGGAACAAAAAACCATCCTCATCGGCAGTGACCATGCTGCCTATCAAATGAAAGAAACCATTAAAAGGTATCTTGAAAATCAAGGTTATGCTGTCCAGGATGTCGGCCCGCAGGACACTGGCTCTGTGGATTATCCCGATTTTGGTATTGCAGTGGCTTCCGCCATATCCTCCGGCAAACAAAAAAAAGGCATTTTGATGTGCGGTACCGGGTTGGGGATGTCCATGGTTGCCAACCGGCTTCCGGGTGTTCGCGCTGCGCTTTGCAACGATACTTTTTTAGCCGCCCTGAGTCGCCAGCACAATGATGCCAACATACTGGTGATGGGCGGTCGTGTAATCGGTGATGTTTTGGCCCAAGAAATTGTCAAGGTTTGGCTCGGAACCGAGTTTGAGGGGGGAAGACATCAACGTCGGATCGAAAAGTTTGACCGCGTGGGGGAATCAAACTTGAATTTACAAATAATCCGACAATCAGATCCTGAATTGGCGGCCACAATTGAAAAGGAAATGTTCCGCCAACAGAACAGTTTGGAACTGATCGCATCTGAAAACATCGTCAGCAAGGCGGTCATGGCGGCACAAGGCAGTGTCATGACGAATAAATACGCGGAAGGATACCCCGAGAAGCGCTACTACGGGGGCTGCGAGTTCGTTGACATTGCCGAGGAACTGGCGATTGAACGGGCACGCCGGTTGTTTCAGGCACCCTATGTGAATGTACAACCCCATTCGGGTTCGCAGGCCAATATGGCGGTCTATTTCGCCCTGTTACAAACAGGAGATACCATTTTGGGAATGGATCTGGCCCATGGCGGGCATTTAACCCATGGCAGTAAGGTCAGTTTTTCGGGGAGATTCTATCAATTTGTCCATTACGGAATCGATGCCCAAAGTGGATATATCGATTATGATCAATTGGCGGCACTGGCCCAACAGCACCAGCCAAAAATGATCGTGGCCGGCGCCAGCGCCTATCCCCGCATTGTAGATTTCAAAGCCTTTGCAGATATTGCTGCATCCGTGGGCGCCCTTCTGATGGTGGACATGGCCCATATTGCCGGACTGGTGGCCGCCGGTGTACATCCGTCTCCCATACCGCATGCCGATGTTACCACATCGACAACCCACAAGACACTGCGAGGCCCCCGGGGTGGTTTGATCTTATCAAAATCGGACTACGGCACCAAATTGAACAAGGAAATATTCCCGGGAATTCAGGGCGGGCCACTGATGCACGTCATTGCAGCCAAGGCGACCGCATTCCAGGAGGCCTTATCGGATGAATTCAAGGCCTATCAGATACAAACCGTTAAAAATGCCAGTACCCTGGCAGAGCACCTCATGAACGGCGGCATGAACCTGGTATCGGGGGGAACGGATAACCATATGTTATTGGCGGATTTGAGAAGCCTGAATGTAACCGGCAAAGCTGCCGAAGATGCTCTGGGCCAGGCTGGTATTACGGTCAATAAGAATGCAATTCCGTTTGATACGTTGGGGCCGGCCATAACCAGTGGTATTCGCATCGGAACCCCGGCCATTACAACCCGAGGGTTGCAAGAAACTGAGATGGTTTTGATTGCCGATATGATCCTCAGCGTGATAAAAAATATTGGTGACCCGGCAACGATCAAGACGGTCAAGGGTCGCGTCGAGGATCTTTGTCGGCAGTTTCCAATAGATTTTGAATAGCTTCAATTTCATGCCGCCGAAGGATCAGTGCTTGTTGACGTTGTTGCTTCAAGTTGAAATTGATTAAAAAGGTTTGCGTGTAGCGTGTTCCGCGTTGCGAGCAGCTGACAGCGGCGAGCAACGCGAACCCCGTAACCCGTAACCCGCAACTCGAACTAACTGACATCGTATCCGTGGACATTTTTATCTAAGCGGATGAAAGAAAGGCAGATACGTAATTGATGGCAGACATCGACAAACGCCCATCTTGGGAAATTTACTTTATGGAAATAGCCGTTTTGGTGGCCAAACGCTCAACCTGTTTGCGGCGGTCCGTGGGGGCGGTTGTGGTCAAAGACCGACGCCTGCTTTCCACCGGCTACAACGGCGCACCGACCCATGTTCGTCACTGTCATGAAACCGGGTGTTTGCGGGAGCAGCTCAACGTCCCATCAGGTGAACGTCACGAACTGTGCCGGGGGATTCATGCCGAGCAGAATGCGATTATACAGGCTGCGTTTCATGGCGTTTCCATTCGCGATGCATCACTTTACTGTACCAACTTACCCTGCTCAATTTGTGCAAAGATGATTATCAATGCCGGTATAAAAACGATCTATTATTTATCCGGCTATGCTGATAGAATGTCAGAAGAAATGCTAAATGAGGCCGGTGTCAATGTTTATAAAATTGAAGCCGATCCGGCCTGAAAAGGATGATTGCTGCATATTGCAAGACCTTTGATGGAAATATGAAGGCCCAGGGGCCCTGTAAAATTCAGTGATACAGTATACCCGCAGGACAAAAAGGCGAGGGACTTTTCATCCAATAATGCAATCAAAGCACAGAAGGGGGAGGACTCATGAAGTGTCCATTTTGCGGCGAGATTGATAACAAAGTCATTGATTCCAGGGTGAGTAAGGACGGCCATGTCATTCGCAGGCGCAGGGAATGCCTCATGTGTAATCGGCGGTTCACGACCTATGAGCATATTGAGGACATTCCGATCATGATCATGAAAAAGGACGGACGAAGGGAGGTTTTCAATCGCGGCAAGGTCCGTTCAGGGCTGAAAAAGGCTTGTGAAAAGCGCGACATCAGCATGAATCTCATCGAAGAATATGTGGAGGAGCTGGAACGGGACCTGCGTGAGACCGGTGAAAAAGAGATTCCCTCTTCAGTTCTGGGTGAAAAAATCATGGCGATGTTACATGATCTTGACGATATTGCCTATGTCCGATTCGCCTCGGTATATCGAGAATTTAAAGACGTAAACGATTTTGTGGCGGAGTTGAAGAACATTCTCAGTAAACAGTGACAGAATGAACGATGACGAACAGTTTATGAAATTGGCGCTGGACCTGGCGTCTTTGGGTCGCGGCACCACATCTCCCAATCCCATGGTGGGCGCCGTTGTTGTCAAAAATGGAAAAATCATCGGCAAAGGATATCATCAGGCCGCCGGCTTAGCCCACGCGGAGGTCAATGCTTTAGATGAAGCCGGCGCGAATGCCAACAACGCAACCCTGTATGTAACCCTCGAACCCTGTAACCATCACGGTCGTACACCACCCTGTACCGAAAAAATCATATCAGCCGGTATCACGCGTCTCGTGGTGGCCATGCCTGACCCCAATCCTGATGTCTGCGGCGGCGGTCTTGATTATTTGGCCCAGAAAGGTCTTGAGATTGTCAGCGGCGTATGTCGCCAAGAAGCCCAAGAATTAAATGAAGTTTTTATAAAATTTATCACCACCGGAAAGCCCTTTGTAGTCCTGAAATGTGCGGCAACATTGGATGGTCAAATAGCCACGCGCAGCGGCGATGCCAAATGGGTTAGCAGCCCGGCCTCAAGAAACCATGTGCATCATCTACGCCATGCCATGGACGCAATTCTGGTTGGTATCGGAACAGTAAGAAAAGATGATCCTAAGCTGACCACCCGGTTACCTGAAGGGGGTGGCCAAAACCCAATCCGCCTTATTCTTGATACGAAGGTAAGCATTTCGGAAAAAGCCCAGGTGGTCCAAACGGCCCACACAGCCGAAACCTGGATCGTGTCCGCAGATGCAGCCCTTTCCGATGAAACGCAGGCCAAAAGGGCACGCCTGAAAAGTATGGGCGTCCGATTGCTGCCGGCACCGGTGCATCGGCAACATATCGACCTGATGCGGCTGATGACCATATTGGGTCGCGAAAATATTACCAGTCTATTGATCGAAGGCGGTGGTGAGATCATCGCTTCAGCCGTGGCAGCTGAAATCGTAGATAAAATCATGCTGTTTTATGCCCCCAAAATACTGGGGGGCAATGACGGTATCCCGATTTGCAAAGGACGGGGAAAAGACCGGATGCAGGCTGCCTGGCCGGTTTCTAACATTCGGGTTCATCGGTTTGAAGATGATATAATGATTGAAGGCTACCTATAGGTTGATTGTTGGTGCCACAATGCCTATATTACCCCGTTGAGATATGAGTTTTTGTCGCGGTATCTGTATCGATGTCGAGACCGAATCGAACAAGACAAGGACCGGGTAAGGCCACGAAAATGATTGCGATAGCAATTTCGATAGCGATGCCGAGCTGCTTTGAAAGTTATTCGCTAGCAGCCCATAAATAAGGTAAGGTCGACTATGTTTACAGGTATTATCGAAGGGTTGGGTTCCATCAAGGCTGTTCGTTCGGCTGAAATGGGCAAACGCTTAACCATCGATGCCGATTTTGATCTGACAGGTACCAAAATTGGCGACAGCCTCTCAATCAACGGGGCCTGCCTCACCGCTGTAGCCCTGGCGGCACGACGTTTTCAGGCCGATGTGGCTCCGGAAACAATCCAGCGGACAACATTCCAGAATGTAGCGGTGGGGGATCGGGTCAACATTGAACGTGCACTCATGTTAGCCGACCGACTTGATGGACACCTGGTGTCGGGCCATGTGGATGGTGTGGGAACGATTTTAGATCGGCGACCTGCAGGCAATGCTACCCTTATCAGCATCCAAGTGCCCGCGAGTCTGAGTCCCTATATCATCGAAAAAGGTTCAATCGCTGTCGATGGTATCAGCCTTACCGTAAACCAGTGTTCCCGTGGGCATTTTGAAGTCAGCATTATTCCCCATACCGGTTCATGGACTACAGTTACGCATAAAAAAGTGGGGGAACAGGTCAATATCGAAACCGATATGATCGGAAAATATGTCGAACGGTTCTTATCCCATTATCAGAATCAAACCAAGGAGACCGGTAGCTCTTCCATCAACCTGGAATTCCTCGCAAAAACCGGTTTCTTAAATTCCAAGGGCTAAGGGTGACACCATGCCACATTTGAGTATCAAGGAGGCCATTGAAGAGATCAAGTCCGGTCGTATGGTCATTCTAGTAGATGACGAAGATCGGGAGAATGAAGGCGATCTCTGCATGGCCGCTGAAGCCGTAACGCCGGATGCCATCAATTTTATGGCCAAATATGGTCGGGGATTGATCTGTCTGCCGATGACCAGTGACAAATGCGATGCGCTTAATCTACCTTTAATGGTCAATGACAATACATCCCGGTTTCAAACCGGTTTTACTGTGTCTATCGAAGCCAAAACAGGCGTTTCAACCGGTATATCAGCTGCAGATCGGGCGACAACAATTTTGACGGCCGTGGCAGACAACGCCAAACCAAGCGATTTGGCACGACCCGGACATATATTTCCCTTGCGGGCCAGAGACGGCGGCGTGATGGTGCGAGTGGGTCAAACCGAAGGTTCCGTGGATCTGGCCCGGTTGGCTGGATTGAAGCCTGCGGCGGTCATTTGCGAAGTCATGGATGATGACGGTACCATGGCGCGCATGCCGTCGCTGGAAAAATTCAGTGAAAAACACCAGATTGGAATTTGTACCGTGGCGGACTTGGTGGCTTACCGGACCCGTACGGAATGTTTTGTGAGACCGGCAGCAGAAACCATCATTCCCACGGCAATCGGCGGGGATTTTAAGATCGTCGCATTTGAAAATGATGTGGACAATTTGACCCACATCGCCCTGGTAAAAGGTGAGATCGACTCCGAGAGGCCCGTGTTGGTTCGGGTCCACTCAGAGTGCATGACCGGCGACATCTTCGGTTCGCTCAGATGTGATTGTGCCGACCAGCTCCACAAAGCCATGGCCATGATCGATGCCGAGGGCTCCGGCGTCATTATCTACATGCGGCAGGAGGGCCGGGGCATTGGATTGGTCAATAAGTTGAAGGCCTACGAACTCCAAAGACAAGGCCTGGACACCGTGGAGGCCAACCATAAATTGGGCTTTAAGGATGACTTGCGTGAGTACGGCATCGGTGCTCAAATGCTGGTGTCGCTGGGTGTGAGACAGATGCGTTTGTTGACCAACAATCCCAAAAAAATGGTAGGCTTGGAGGGATACGGTCTCAGCATAACCGAACAGATTCCAATAGAGGTTGCGCCCAATCAACACAATAAGGGGTATCTTGAGTGTAAGCGGTTGAAGATGGGACACATCTTGAACATGTGCTGACGAATCCCAACCATCGGGATCGAAATCGCTATCGATTGTAAGTCTGAAATAAACTGATTTCGATTTCGGTCTGGATTTGGATGATCTGATCCGTCACCCAAATAGATACGTTTTGTTGTTATTAAAACGCGTAAGGGAAAAACATAGAAACGGAGGGTAGGATGCCCAACTATATCGAAGCCAATCTGATTGCAGAAGGAAAAAAGTTCGCTCTGGTGGTGAGCCGGTTCAATGACTTTATTACCGAGCGGCTGGTCGGTGGTGCCTTGGATGCACTGGTGCGTTGCGGTGCCAAGGATGATGACATCGATGTTGTCAAAGTTCCGGGGGCCTTTGAGATTCCATTGATTGCCAAAAAAATGGCCCTGAAAAAGAAATATGATGCCGTGGTCTGTCTCGGTGCCGTTATCCGTGGGGCTACACCCCATTTTGACTATGTTAGTGCAGAAGTTTCCAAGGGAATTGCCGTGGTCAGCATGGATAGCGAAGTTCCTGTGATTTTCGGCATTATCACGACCGATACCATCGAGCAGGCGATTGAACGTGCTGGCACCAAAGCAGGCAACAAGGGCTATAGTGCTGCCATGGCGGCAGTCGAAATGGCCAACCTGCTGGCAAATGTCGGGTAATTGTGATGGCGAGCCACCGGCGTAAATCCAGAGAGCATGCGATGCAGGCGCTTTTTTACATGGACATGGTTGGCGACGATTCCAATCAAGGCATGGAAACGTTCTATGACCATTTTCAACCTGCAGAAAAGGCGATACCTTTTTCGCGGACGCTGGTTACGGGCGTGAAGCGTTCACAGCGTTTAATCGATACAACCATTGAACGTTTCTCAAGCAATTGGAAGATACATCGCATGCCGCATGTTGACCGCAATATTCTGCGGATCGCGGTATTCGAAATGCTGTATTGTGAGGACATCCCGTCAAAGGTATCAATCAATGAAGCCATTGATATTGCTAAGAAATTCGGCACCGATGATTCGGGACCTTTTATCAATGGCATTCTTGATTCCTTACGAATTGCGATTGAATCCGGCGCCATGAAGATACCGACCGATGACGAAAAAGACAGCCTGGAACGGCGATGTCCACGACTTGGCGGACCGATAACATTCAAGTATTGTCGTCAAAGCGGGGAAGAGCAGAAACCTTGTTTTAAAATTATGGATTGTTGGTGGGAAACCTTTGATGTCAGAGCCTACCTGGAAGACATTCTGTCCGAATCGGATTTTAAGGCACTCCTGAATGCCGAACCGCCGAATAAAATCGTCAGCCTAATCGATCTGATCGAACAGGCGAAACAGAGAAACAAAACTCAGGATTAGTAACCTTAGTTTAAAAAACTCGTAAAGATTGGTGTATGACCGGGTAGAGAAGGTCCGATGCTGATCTTGCCATATAGAGATTTGGTGTTTACGCGACCATGAAATCCTAAATCCGAATATCGATATCCGTGCTTCGTAATTAAATCTTAAACTATCCAGGTATTGAATGCTGGAATAAGTAGACTAGGTGGAAAGAAGTTTCGATTTCCGTAAAGCAATATTGAAAGGAATAATATGATCATCAAAGAATTAACCGTCGGCCCCATTATGGCGAACTGCTTTATCCTGGGCTGCGAAGAAACCCAATCAGCTGCCGTGATCGATCCCGGCGACGAGGCTGATAGAATATTAATGCTTTTGGCTGAATCCAAGCTAAAGGTAACCCACATTATCAATACGCATGGGCACTTCGATCATGTGGGGGCCAACAAGCGCATGAAAGAAGTCACCGGGGCAGATCTGATGATACACCCGCTGGACGCGCCCATGTTATCGCAGTTGTCGGCCACGGCGGCCGCCTGGGGAATGTCGGCCGAAAACTCACCCCCCGCAGATCAAACCATCGAGGATGGCGATGAAGTTCAAGTGGGCAGCATCAGCTTGAAGGTGCTTCACACCCCCGGTCATACACGCGGCGGGGTTTCCCTGCATGCGGATAGTGCCGTGTTTGTCGGGGATACCCTTTTTGCCGGATCTGTGGGACGGACTGATTTTCCGGGTGGGGATTTCAATGTTTTAAAGACCAGCATCCACGAGAAACTCTTTACCCTGGATGATGATGTCACCGTTTACCCGGGACATATGGGACCCACCACCATCGGCCAAGAAAAACGCACCAATCCCTTCGTAGGATTATAGGCTGTCGGGGCAGGCCTTGTGCCTGCCCGCAGTGGTTGATGATTGCGATTGCAGCGCCACCCAAAAAGGGGCGCGCCTACGCACTAACGTTCAAAATCAATGGCCTGCCGTTTTAAGATGTCGTAATAGATCTTTATCTGCTTAATGTAGGCCACCGGTTCGGTTCCACGGCAGTATCCATAAACCGTATCTTTATAATATCGCCGGTATCTTAAAAGGGGCAGTACTTCCTTAAGGGTTGACCACTTGTTGGGATCCAGGCGCAACTTGATCGCCAGTTTCTGTGCGTCGCGGACATGTCCCTGCCCGATATTGTAGGCCGCCATGGCGATATCCATTCGATCAGTTTCACTTTCGATATCAAAATAATCATACAATCTGCGCAGATGCTGGACACCGGCATAGATATTCTGCTCCGGATCGTAAAGTTTGGTTACACCAAAACTTTTGGCCGTTCGCCGGGTTAGCTGCATCAATCCATAGGCTCCGGCATGGCTACGCGCATATTGCCGGAAGTGTGATTCCTGATACATTTGAGCGGCAATCAAGCGCCAATCAATTCCGAATTCGCGGGCGGCCGCCATCAAGATCGGTTGGTATTTGGGCAGCCGTGTGGCCAAGCGACGGTGGTATACCTTGAGATCGAAGTAATCAAAACTTTCCACCTCAGCATAGTATTGCCGGCGCAGTTCTTGATACTGCCCGTTTGATTTGATATGTTTAAAAAATTGATTAATTTTTTCAATTAGTTGGTGCGCCCGGGGATGAACAGCCCATCCCAGGGACTCGGCTTCACCCAGGGGCCCTGCCATTATGGCTTGGGGGTAATAGCGTCGATTTAAAAGCGCAATATTGCTGTCTGCAACCGTAATATCGATTTCCTTTTCCGCCACCTGACGGATGAATTCCTCTGTGGGGACATCCTCATGGGCCGCAATGGAGAGATCGGGTATCTGATTTTTTAACTCTTCCAGACGTTCCTGGTACGAGGTCCCCTGGCGCGTGTGGACGACCTGACCGGACAAATCTTCCAGGCTTCGAATTGCCGTATTTTCCCGGTGAACGATCAGGTGCTGCTGGATGTCCATGTAGCTGTTTGAGAACAGAACTTTTTGACTGCGGCTGGGTGTGATGGTCATGCTGGCTGCGATCACATCACCGCTTTTATCCATCAGATCCGGGATCATGCCTTCCCATTTTTCCGCTATCCGAACTTTGAGGCTTACCCCGAGGTGGGCGGCAAAGGCTTTGGCCAGGTCATATTCAAATCCCATCTCCTGGTCGCGGTAGGAATAATAGCAATGGGCGTTGTTGCGGGTGATAACCGTTAACTCGCCTTTTTTTAGAATTTGATTCAGGATGGAACCATCATAACCTTCGGACCATTGCACATCACAGGAACTGGTCAAGGCCAGGATGATCATTCCGGAAATCAGTCCTGACAGTGTTCGGTTTATGCGGTAGACCATAATAGAATTATTGATATAAAAGTCAACGACCACCAACCGGGTCGGTGACTTATGATTGGCGTTAAAATCATTCCATAAAGACACTAGTATAGGATAAGTTGTTCGAAAATTCAATATGGCCGGGTATCTCTATTTTGCTTGAATAGGGCAACCATTTTTGATAAATTGTTTAATTTTGTGGGGTAGATAGGTACTAGTACAGGGGTTTCATATGCCCTTTAAAATAATCAGAAAAAAAAAACGTCAGATCCGAGTCGGCAACGTGGCTGTAGGCGGCGCGGCGCCCATTGCGGTTCAATCCATGACCAATACCTTGACGTCGGATGTGGCCGCAACCGTGTCCCAAATTTTAAAACTTCAGGATGCAGGCTGCGAAATCGTTAGAGTCGCGGTCCCGGATTCTTCGGCTGCAGCAGCTATTTCAAAAATTAAACCGCAGGTTGCAATACCGGTAATTGCCGACGTTCATTTCGATTATCGTCTAGCGATTGCGGCCGCGCGTGCCGGTGCTGATGCTCTACGGATAAATCCCGGTAACATCGGCCACCGATCAAAAGTTTCCGCCGTCGTCGATTGTGCTCGGGATTATGGGATTGCCATTAGAATCGGTGTCAATTCCGGCTCTCTTGAGAAGAAACTGCTAAAAAAGTACCAGGGTGCAAGCGCTGAGGCCATGGTTGAAAGTGCCATGGGCCACCTGGATTTGATCGGATCTCTGGGTTTTGAGCAGATCAAGGTCTCGCTGAAGGCTTCGGATGTGGCCCGCACCATCGCGGCCTACCGGCTTTTTTCTCAAAAAAGTGATATTGCTTTGCATGTGGGCGTTACTGAGGCCGGGGGATTATTTTCGGGATTGGTTAAGTCGGCCATTGGTATTGGCACATTGCTGGCAGAGGGGATTGGCGATACCATTCGCGTTTCGCTGACCCGTGATCCCGTGGAGGAGGTCCGGGCCGCATACGAAATCCTCAAAGCGCTGCAAATCCGCCAGCGGGGGCTCGATATCATATCCTGCCCCACATGCGGACGCTGCCAGATTGATCTCGTTAACATCGTGGCGGCAATCGAAAAAGCCACCATTAACTATCGCGTCCCCCTAAAAGTTGCCGTCATGGGCTGCGTCGTCAACGGCCCTGGAGAGGCCAAAGAGGCTGATTTTGGTATCGCCGGTGGTGATGGGCGCGGGGTTCTATTTAAAAGAGGGGAAGTTGTCAGGACATTTTCCCAGGACCAGCTTGTGGATGTGCTGATGGCGGAGATCGATAATTACGAAAAGCAATACTCATCGTCAGCGAACAGGTCAGAACAAGGAAAGGATCATGATGGCAAAACAGGAAAAAGCGGCTATACGTCCGACACGTGCTGAAGATTATCCGGAATGGTACCAGCAAGTTGTGAGAGCGTCCGGCATGGCGGAAAGATCGTCAGTACGAGGCTGCATGGTTATTAAACCCTGGGGATATTCCCTGTGGGAAAATATCGTTCGGGAAATGGACGATATGTTTAAAGCTACCGGGGTGCACAATGCCTATTTTCCCCTTTTTATCCCCGTCAGTTTCCTTGAAAAAGAAGCTGAGCACGTGGAAGGGTTTGCAAAGGAGTGCGCCGTGGTGACCCATCATCGACTCACGAAACAACCCGGGGGGGGATTAATGCCGGATGGAGAGCTGAGCGAGCCATTGGTGGTGCGTCCCACTTCGGAAACCATCATTGGAGATTCCTTTGCGCGCTGGATCAGTAGTTATCGGGATTTGCCGTTGCTCATCAACCAGTGGGCCAATGTCGTACGCTGGGAAATGCGAACGCGAATATTTTTAAGGACCAGTGAGTTTCTATGGCAAGAAGGCCACACGGTACATGCTAGCCAGGAAGAAGCCGAGGAACGCACGCAAATGATGTTGGACGTATACGCCCGCTGTGTCGAAGATTATCTGGCCATTCCCGTATTGCAGGGGCATAAATCGCCGGCGGAACGATTTCCCGGGGCAGTGGACACCTTGTGTATTGAAGCGATGATGCAGGACCGCAAAGCACTCCAGGCCGGGACATCTCATTTTCTCGGCCAGAATTTTGCGCGTGCCAGCAATATCAAATTTCAAACTGCCGATGAGCAGGAAGCATACGCCTGGACCACATCATGGGGAACGTCTACCCGGCTCATCGGCGGGCTCATTATGGCCCACGGTGATGATGATGGTGTTATTCTACCCCCTAAAGTGGCCTCGGCGCATGCGGTTATCCTACCGATTATACGCAAACCGGATGACCGTGCACAGATCTGGCCGTATGTGACGCAATTGGCTTCTGAATTGCGGGGGCAGACATACCACGGACGACCAGTTCGGATCGAGATCGACGAGCGCGAAATAGGGGGTGCACGCGGATGGGACTGGATAAAAAAGGGCATTCCCATGCGAATTGAAATCGGCCCGCGGGATATTGCTGCGGATTCGGTTTTTGTGGGGCGCCGAGACCGGCAGCATAAACAAAAACAAGCCATCAAACGAAATCAATTTGTGACCGAATTTGCCGATATGCTCGACGATATTCAGGCTAGCTTGTTTCAGCGGGCGCTCGATTATAGAGAGGCCAACACCCATCGCATAAGCCAAAAAGACCAGTTCTATGATTTGTTCACACCCGCCAATCTGGAAAAGCCGGAAATTCATGGTGGGTTTGCACTTTCGCCCTGGTGTGGCAGCCAAGCTTGTGAGGAGAAAATAAAAGCAGATCTCAGTGTGACCATTCGTTGTATTCCCTTTGACAGCACCCCGGACAGCAGAGCATGTATATGCTGTGGCAAGTCAGGGGGGCAGGAGGTTGTATTTGCCAAATCCTACTAAAATAATTAATTCGGCGCACTTTCAAGTGTGCCGAATTAATTATGGGGAATGAAAATTTAAATGATCCGGATCAACGATATTGTCGACAGGGTGGAGGAATATATTCCTGGTGCTGATGTCGAAATTATCGAGCGCGCTTATGTTTATACGGCCAGGGTTCACCTGGGCCAGATGCGCTTGTCCGGAGAACCCTATCTATCCCACCCCCTGGAAGTGGCCGGAATCCTATCGGAAATGCGCCTGGATGCGGAAAGTATCGCTGCCGGTTTACTTCATGACGTTATCGAAGATACCAAGGCAACCGCAGAGGAGATCGATGATATCTTCGGCCCCGAGATCACCCACATTGTTTCGGGGGTGACCAAACTGAGCAAGCTCACCTTCGATAGCAAACAAGCGCGCCAAGCGGAGAGCATTCGCAAGATGCTGCTGGCCATGGCCGATGATATCCGCGTGATCCTGATCAAGTTGGCAGATCGTTTGCACAATATGAGAACCCTGCAGTTCCATAAGGAAAACAAGCGTCGCTCAATCGCCCAGGAAACCATCGATATTTATGCCCCCATCTCAGCCCGACTGGGTATCTATTGGATAAAGAATGAGCTGGAAGACTTGTCATTTCGATATCTTCAGCCGGATGAATATAACAATATCGAGCGTTTCATCAACAAAGACAACGAGGAGCGCGAAAAGTATATCCAGCTGGTCAAAAGCTATATTGAAGATAAAATGGAAACCAGTGGTTTGGCCTGCGAGGTTCTGGGCAGGCACAAGCATTTTTACAGCATTCATCAAAAGATGATCCAGCAGAACCTTAGCTTTGAGGAAGTTTACGACATCATTGCCTTCCGTATCATTTTAAATACAATTCCCCAATGCTACGAGGCGTTGGGAATCGTGCATTCATTATGGAAGCCGATCGCTAAAAAATTTAAAGATTATATCGGGGTGCCTAAGGCGAATATGTATCAATCCCTGCATACCACCGTTATTGGTCCTTATGGTGAGCGGATTGAGATTCAGATTCGAACGCGCGAAATGGATCAGGTTGCCAAATCTGGCATTGCGGCCCATTGGAGTTATAAAGAGGGCAAACGCATTGATAACCAGGCCAGCGAAAAATTCGCCTGGATTCAAAACCTGGTTGAAAATCAGGCCGAATTCTTGGATCCCCAAGAGTTTTTAGAGAATGTTCGCATCGATCTGTTTCCGGACGAGGTTTATGTCTTTACGCCCCAGGGTGAAATCAAATCGTTGCCTCGTGGTGCAACACCGGTTGATTTTGCATATTTAATCCATAGCGAAGTGGGAAATCAGTGCACCGGTGCCAAGGTCAATGGCCGCATGGTGCCACTCAAGTTCGAACTTCAGACCGGTAACATCGTCGAGATTATCACTTCCAAGGGGAGCCATCCCAGCAAGGATTGGCTCAATTTTGTTAAAACCGTCAAGGCCCGAACCCGTATCCGCCAGTGGATCAAAATTCAGGAAAAGGAACGCAGCCTCACACTCGGAAGGGAGATGTGCGAAAAAACCTTCCGGAAATATAAACTGAATTTTAATTCACTCCTGAAATCAGATGAAATGCGTGAAGTTGTGGCACACTTCGGTTTTAAAAGCGTTGATGACCTCATCGCCAGTGTTGGATACGGTAAAACCACACCATTGCAAATTGTACGTCGATTGGCCCTTAAAACCAAATCGATCGATGAAGACGATTCGCTCTTTAACAAGCTCATTAGTCGTGTTCGCAAAAAAAAGCCCAGCGGTGGTGTCGTGGTTAAAGGTGTCGATGACATCCTGGTAAAATTTGGTAAATGCTGTCAGCCTGTTCCGGGAGACGATATAACAGGTTATATCACACGCGGTTATGGCGTTACCGTACATCGAACCAATTGTGTCAATGCCCTTAAAATGAGCCCGGAAAGGCGAATCGATGTGGAATGGAGCGTGGAAACCCGCGAGAGTTATCCGGTGAGAATCAAAATTACTTCCCTGGACAGGGTTGGCCTGCTGGCCGAAATGGCCGCGGCGATCAGTAAGAACGAGGCCAATATTCTCAGTCTGAACACCGAAACCAAAGTCGACAAGACGGTGGATTCTATTTTAACCTTGGGCATTGTCAGTACAACTCACCTGAAAAAGATTCTGGCAGACATCAAAAAAATTAAATATGTTCAAAGCGTAAGACGGCTGGGCTAAGGTGCTTTGACGACCCGGCCCGATTTGATACAATTGGTGCAGACGACCATTTTCTTGGTTTTGCCCTTGTTCAGGGCGCGCACATTTTGCAGATTGGGATTAAATCTTCTCTTGGTAATATTATGCGCGTGGCTCACATTGTTACCCACCATCGGTTTTTTCCCACATATTTCACAAACTCTAGACATGATAAGCTCTCCATCAATATTTTTTCCAGTGCCCTTCTTAAAATGATCTAATCAGCAGAAAAGCACTCATTATGGCATTCTTTAAGGCCGAACTGTGCGCTATTACACCAATACAGATTCGGTGTAAAGGCTTTTTTATTGATTTCCGGTCTGTTGCGCAAGGGCTGCTTGACACAGGGGAATAAGCTCTCGGGCTTTTTCCTGAATATCAGGAAAATCGTTCCAGTCGGCAACGATCCCTTCAAAGCGGGCTAGGGCTGATTTGTATTGTTTGGTTCGATAGTAGAAGTTTCCGATGTAGAACTGATTTTCAGCGAGGCTTTTTCGACATGTAAGGATTTTTTGGCGCGCAGCGTCTACCTGAGGATCATCGGGATAGTTCTTGATTAAGCGTTCGAATGATTCGATGGCTTTATGGGCTGCCGTTTGATCCCGGTCGATAGTTCCCAGCTGATTGAAATGGCTGTTACCGATCTGGTAGATGACATAGGGTATGGCTTCATTTTTCGGATGAAGCTCTTCAAACTCTTGATACGCGAAGATAGCATCGTCGTATTCTTTGAGATTGAAATGGGCATCGGCAATTTTCAATTCAGCAAGCTTGGCGAATTTGCTGAAAGGATACCAGTCGCGCAGTTTTTCAAAATATCGAATTGACTTGCGATAATCTTTTTCAGCATACTCGTCCAAGCCATTTTGGGCGAGCTCATGCGCAGGCTTGTCGATGTCAGGATCACGAGCTGAACACGCTGAAAAAGTAATCAGCAATGCTACCGCTAACAAAAGAGCCAGTGTTTTCATCACGCCGGGTCCTACAATACTTTGCTGATGGCATCTTCCAATTTTGATTTGGCTACCATTCCCGTGATTTGATCGACGACATTGCCGTCTTTAAAAAAAATAAGCGTCGGTATTGCCTTAATGCCGTATTTGCTGGGGGTTACCGGATTGTTGTCCACATTGCATTTTGCAAACGTTATTTGATCACCGTATGCTTCCGAGAGCTCTTCCACGATAGGACCGATAGCCTTACAGGGTCCGCACCAGGGGGCCCAAAAGTCAACCAGTACCGGTTTGTCGGCTGCCAGAACATCCGTGTCAAAGCTTCCATCCTCGACTTCCATAATTGCGTCGCTCATATGTTAAGTTCCTTTCTCCAGAAATAATTTGGAAACTGTATTGAGGTTGTCGATTCGTCCAACCGCTGGAATATAATAAGTCGCCAAAACAATGTCAACCAACAACCCGGTAGCAGCATTTAAAAAGCCGATGGCCGGTTGCCATAAGTTCATTGCTGACCATTAGAAGAAGGCCTCAGAGTGTCACCTCTTGTTGGGTGGTCGTTGACTTGATTGGGTACCAGGTACCAGGCTGAAACCAAGATGCCTGGCCCTTATTTGTAATAAGGTATGGGCATCATCAGTTTTCGGGCTTTTGCGAGTCTATCACTTATGATAGTTAGTGAAATTCCGAGGGTTGTCTGTTACACAGGGTTGTTATATGTTGTGTGCTCATGAAGACCAAACTAAATATCGGTGTACTGATTTCAGGAGGAGGATCCAACCTTCAAGCCATCATCGATGCCGTTGAACGCGGCCAACTAGATGCCAATATTGTGTTTGTCGGATCAGACAACGCGGATGCAACGGGCTTGGAACGCGCAGCCAATCATGGGATCCCCACTTTTGTGGTTGACTATGCTGCTATCATCCGCAAATCCAAAAGCCGCACCAACATGGCGCGATACGCACAAACGGATGACATCGACCAACTCGTGGCCAAAATATTGTCAAAACAATCCAATCAAGATCCGCAACAGCTGGCATCCATGGTCCGTTCACGCATACCTGCGGAAGAAGACCTGCTCGGTCAAATGGCAATCTACGCATTCGATCTGCTGGTATTGGCCGGTTTTATGCGAACATTGACCCCCTATTTTATTGACCGTATCAATCAGCCGCCTGGATCCCACAGGATTATGAATATCCATCCGGCCATGCTGCCGGCTTTTCCGGGCGTAGATGGCTATGGGGATACCTTTCGATATGGTTGCAAAATTGGGGGGTGTACGGTTCATTTTGTCGACTATGGGGAGGACACCGGCCCCATCATCGGGCAGGTGGCATTTCCTATCGAAGAAACAGATGATCTGGATATCGTCCGTAAAAAGGGCCTGTCTTTAGAGTGGCAGCTTTACCCCCAGTGCATACAATACTTCGCCGAGGGACGCTTGCACGTAGTTGAGAAGGCATATCGATTGAAAAATGGTACTACCATCAAACGCAAAATCGTGGAGATACTTCCCCAAAGCGATAAGCTATGAGTTGTCAGCCTTGAGCCGAAAGCAGCTTATGGCTGATAGCTGACAGCTTCATGCTACAAAAGTTTGAGCATCAAAGGAATCGCCACCAGCGTACCGATGGTGCTACCCAGATTGGTAAATACCACCACCAGCAGGATACGCGTCAGTTTATTGCGCCAGAAGCCCTTTATGGATAAAATATCATCCGGTAGGCGTTCGAGGTCACGAACTTTGGGGCGGCTGGCAAAGGCTTCAACCAGTCCGGATACCCAACCCGCCGCAATGAGCGGATTAAGTGACGTAAGGGGCGCCGCCAAAATGGCAGACAAAATTGTTAGGGGGTGTGCCAGGGCCAGCACAGCCCCCAATCCCGCCAAAGCACCATTTGCCAAAACCCACCAGGTCAGCATATCGGTTCCGGTTGCTGCGCCGCCGTAAAAAAATCCCAACAACAAGAGGATGATGATCAGGGCCGGCAAAAGCCATTTCAGGGCACCACTTAGGTTGCCTTTGGGCGGGATAGTTTCCAGCGCCTGGGTGTCTATTTCTTGATCCCAGTATTTTAGAATGCCGGGCACGTGCCCAGCCCCGACCACGGCCACGATTTTTTCGCCCTGGGCGGATTTTATTTTTTGGGCCAGATAGCGATCACGTTCATCAATCAGGATTTTTCGTAACACCGGTAACGATTGTTCGACTTCGGAGAGCAAGGCCTGAAGCATGTCTTCCTGCTTCATTTTTTCAATGTCTTCTTCTGAGATCTCATCCACATCACCCAATGACAAGGCCAGCTGAAAAATGATTTTCAATTTGTCCCATAAGCCGGTTTCGCGCCAGATTCGCGATAATGTCACCCGGATATCCCGATCAGCCAAAACAACCCGGGCATCAGTTTCTTTAGCGCTCTCGATGGCTTGCAGCATTTCGGCACCGGGCTGGATGTCCAGTTTATCCGCGATTCGTTTCTGGAAAGAGGCCAGCAAGAGATTGGAAAGCAAAAGAAAGGTTTTCTTCTCCCGGATGACTTTGATGATGTTCATATCCTGCCAACGGTTTTTGTGGCGGATGGACTGGTAACGGGAGTCACACAACTCGATACAAACCGTGTCGGGTTTTTCCGTTTCAATGGTTTGTTTGACCAGATCCATGCTTTCACGGGAGACATGGGCGGTGCCAACGATCAAAATATTTTTGTTTCCAACGGATAGGTGTTGAATCATACTGGCAATGTCTATTGAAGTTTGAATTCCCCGCTGCTTTCATTGCGGAATGAATTCAAATGATTAATAAAGTACATGTTTATAGTGATCGGGCCAAACATCTTTTTCAAAAATCCATTGAACCATGAGAAAGAGAATCCAGGGATCAGACATTAGAGAACCTTTTTTGGGCTCTTTGATAAGGACCTTTAGGATTCCTGTGAATTTTGCTAAGGTTTTCGAAACTGTTCCAATTTACCTGAGATGTACAGTTATAGCTTGTTCATACTAGGAAGTGTAACGTAAACGTTTTTCTGTTTTTAAGGCCGAAACATAACAAGTTCAGCATGGATGTCAATGTTATACTAGAGGCTTGTGAATTGGTGCGCAATCGACAGTTTAGTTAACGCCAATCACGAGCCACCGACAAGGTCAAAGGTCGTTGACCATATGTCACCTTGAAAGAATACTTGAACCGCTCTTTACATCTACCGGAACATTATTTTGACAAACAGCATAACAGGAGTCGTGATGGCGAATGATCAGTTTCAAACCGGAATAGAGGAACAGGTTATGGCAAAGAAGCCGTATTATTTACCCTTGGGGAATGAGGTTGCTGTGTTTCAGGTTGCTTTCAAGGAAAAGTTGCCTGTGATGCTAAAAGGACCAACCGGCTGCGGCAAGACGCGGTTTGTGGAGCACATGGCCTATCAGTTGAACCGACCGCTTATTACCATTCCATGTCATGAAGATCTGTTTGCTTCCGATTTAATCGGGCGCTATTTGTTAAAAAATGACGAAACCATATGGATGGATGGTCCTTTGACCAAAGCGGTTCGAACCGGCGCCATCTGTTATCTGGACGAAATTGTGGAAGCCCGAAAAGATACAACCGTGGTCATCCATCCCTTGAGCGACGACCGCCGCATGCTCACCATCGATAAAAAAGACGAAAGTCTGCCGGCACATCCGGATTTTATGCTGGTGATATCCTACAATCCCGGATATCAATCGGTGTTGAAGGACCTCAAGCAAAGTACCCGTCAGCGCTTCATTTCCCTGTCCTTTGACTATGCTCCGGCCGAGAAAGAAGCCCAGATTGTATCCCACGAGGGCAACGTGGATGTTAAAACGGCAAGCAAGCTGGTCCATTTTGCCGAAAAGGTTCGCAATATCAGGGAGTACGGCCTTACCGACGGCGCCAGCAGCCGGCTTTTGATTTATGCTGCCCAGCTAATCGACAATGGCATTTCCCCACTGGAAGCCTGCCGGGTCGCAATATGTCTGCCGCTTTCGGACGATGACCGGCTTCAAGAAACCCTGGCAGAACTTGCTGAGGATATTTTTGATGCGTAAGCAAGGATCTGCCTTATACCGCCTCAAATTAGTTGATTCCGAACTGGCATTGGAAATCGAAACCCATCTGAGCGCGGCCCGAAGGCCAATTGAGCCGGATGACCTGGAAACCCTAACTCGCGATACACTTTGGGCGCTATCCCACGAGATTGCCTTTGGTAAAGCCGTGGCAATTGGCTATGCTCAGGTCCTGGCCAATAGAGATCGTAAATCTTTTGCGGTATTTCGAGCCGCTATCCGTAAAGCCGGCCAGAAAGGTCCCACCATAGGCAAAATTTTTGCAACCCATCTGGTACCGGTCTTTTTGAGTGGTGATAAACAGTTGGTCAAGCTCTTTCTGCGTACCGAGCGTATCATGCGTCGCAAAGGAACTTATACCTTAAGCGGCCCCTTGACCTGTTTGTCAAAGCTATTGAACGAAGGCGATGTCAGCAGCGGACATGCATTTTTGGAGCTTCTGTGTAATGCATATGACCGTGACATGACCTACAACCAAAGTCTGCAGCTGACTTACAGCCTGCCCAAGGCTGTCAGCGACATGTCGCCTCAAAAACGCCCCTGGTTGATGGCGGCACTATCTCGAATTATCAAAATTGATCTGGGTGCAGCGGAATGCTTTTTAGAAGGGCTTAAAAAAGGCTTGGCCTATCTCCATCAGAAAGACCTGGATCGATTTGTGTCCATGGGTTTGGCACGTTATGCGCGTGATCAAAAACGCGGTTGTCGGTTTATGGCTTTAGGGTCAAAGCTGTCCCAGGAAATCTGTGGTGCTATGCAGGTGGCGGTGCCCTTGTCTCAAATACAAAACAAACTCTCTCGCTATGTGCGTACACGGACCGGCCGGCAAATAGCTATCCGGCCAATGGATCAATCGGCGCCAGGCCGCGGCCAAGACCGGGGAACTTCCGGTAGGGTAAGCTCGGACGAAGGCGCCATCTATCTTCCCTCGGAGATTGATGTGTATGCCAGCCAGAATGCCAACCGGAACCTGTATTCGATATTAGTAAAGTTCGAGTCCGCTTGCCTGGAATTTGGAACATTCGATTTTGACGCTGAAAAAGCGCTTGCTTGTTTCGAATCACAGTATCCGGAGGAAAGCAGAGCCATTGCGGTCGGGCCTTTATCACCTGACGCCGGCGCCAGTGAGCTTGGGCGATTTTTGAATATGTTTGAGGCCCCGGAACTCGCGGCAGGACTCTTTAATATCTTTGAGCACGCCCGGCAACGCTTGTTATTGTCGACGTATTATCCCGGTATCGTCCATCGCGCGCTGCCAATCATGCAGCGAGAGATGATCAGAATCATGGCGGAGGCCAATGGGAACCATGTGTTGAACCAGCTGTATGCCCGGGTGGCTTTGGATATGGATGCGACATCAACACAATATTTAGAATCTGATCTCATGTCAGATATACAAGGCATCCAAGAGGCGGTAATTCCTGACCTGGATGCAGTACCGCTTGTGGAAACATGTGGTGTAAGCGTTTTACGGACGTATGCACCTATCAAAAAGCTTTTACGCTTACTAAGGCCCACAGGCCCGGACCAGCCCTACCGGTTCTCTGTACAAACCCCTTTTGGTAGAATTCTTAAGCTGCAAGGCCATTTTCATGTGAATCCGAACCTCAACCGGCTGGCAGCCTCCATCCAATCCAAATTGCGAAAAAAGGGTATTACGGTTTATCGCATGGATGTCCGCAAAAAACTGGCTCAAAACAATGCCAAACTATCTCGACAAGATCTCAGAGAATTGATCGCCGCCCAAGCTCCGCACAATGGCATGGTGCGTCAGATAAGCATGCATCGTCTTGAAGATTTGCATCACGAGGACGGATTTGATTTGAGAAACCAAACCCAGACAGAAGAGGAACCGGCGGTTGGTTCGGATGACCGGGTTGCCAGCTATCATGAATGGGATTTCCGCTTGGCGGATTATTTGCCCGAATATGTGCGCGTTGTGGATCGGACCGTTAAAGGTGTAGATGACGATTTCTACGCCGATACCCTCAAGCATTATCATGGACTCATTCACCGGACGCGGCAGGCATTTGAACTCTTGCGACCGGAGGGCATGTCCCTGATGAGACAATGGCATGAGGGAGATCAGTTTGACTATCGAGCGCTTATCGATTTTGCCCTTGACCGGCGTTTGGGTCGGATTCCCACAGACCGTCTGTATATAAAACGTGACAAACGACAAAGAGATGTGGCTGTATTGGTTTTGGTGGATCTCTCCAAATCAACGTCAAATCTGGCTCGCGGTGCCACTGCCAGTGTACTTGAGATTGAAAAAGCGGCACTCGTGTTGTTGTCTGAAGCGTTGGCGGTTGCCGGCGATCGATTTGCATTGGTGGGATTTTCGGGATCCGGTCGCTTTAACGTCGATTATTGGCGCATAAAAAATTTCTCGGATCAATTTGATCATCGCGTACACCGGCGCATCAATGCCATTAGCCCCCTGCGGAGTACCCGCATGGGTGCAGCCATTCGTCATGCCGCTAATGACCTGGCAGTTATTCAAGCAAAGGTGCGATTGCTGCTGGTTCTAACTGATGGATATCCGAATGATGTTGGCTACAAGCAGGCCTATGCACTGGCGGACACGCAGCGAGCGGTTTTTGAGGCCCACGCGCAACATATATTTTTTAAAGCCATTGTTGTGAATATTGCCGGCGAACCGAACCTCGATGCTTTGTATGGAAAATATCAGCATACTTTGATATCAAATATCCCGGAACTTCCGGACAAGCTCTTGCGGATTTATGGGTCCATGACGCGTATGTGAGTCTCTTGCATATTAGGCGGTTAGACTGTTAGGCGGTTAGACTATTAGTTGCTAACGGCCTGACAGATTTCAGCCTAGTCGCCTTGTCCTCGGCGCCATAAGCTTGAGATTTACGCAGATTTCCGAAGCATCCTAATTGCTGATCCGTATTATCATGTTGTTCATGCAACTTTTAAGAGAGGATGTTATGCACATATATGACGATGATTTTGAATGGCAAGGCTTTGGTGGTCAATTAAAACTGGGTAGCGGAAAATGCCGGCTACGCATATTCGATCTTAGTGCCGAACAACCGGATGGTTTGGCTCATCTAAAGCCGGTGATTGTGATCGCTTCGGATCATCCGGATAGCCTTATGTCTGTACGCAGCTGCTCGAGTCATATCGCTACCATGGTCAGTAGTACCTTTGATATCCCCCCCAACCGTATGCAGTTTGTGGAATATGCTGAACTGAAAAAATATGGTCCCGAGGACCAGAAAGTGATTCCGGAGAAATTTGTGGCAGTTGATTTTACCTGGAAAGATAATAAGGCCATGCACGCCAGGCTAAGTTCACTGGGGCCTCCCTTACTGGATCGCATAAAGAAATTGCTGGCGGACAAATAGAAGGGAGCCAAAGAGCCAATAGCAAAGAGCTGTAGTATTGCGAATAGCCTTCAGCCTAAGAGCCAGAACTTACCCTTGAACCCTCGGATCCTTGAATCCTTGAACCCCTAATTATTGACATGGATGTTCCAGCACCTCGCCCTTGAGCCATTTTTCCACAAAATAGTGGGTGACGGTCATGTCGGCATCCGCATGTTGGGCGCATTCTTCCAAGCGTTCCAGGATGCGGGCTACCTGTTTTGTATTTCCGAAAAGAGCATGAATTTTAACGCTGCGCTGCAGATAAGCTGCGGCTTGATTGTATTGTTGCATTTGAAAGTATGCGTTTCCGATCGCATTGAGATTGTCGGCGATCCCCGGATGAAAGTCAATTTGTTGATCAATGGCTAAAGCTTGTAAGTATGATTCAATGGCTCGAATGTATTCTCCTTTGGCGGTCATCAGGTTGCCCAGGGCGCTGTAACTGGTTGCGCGGGTCGGTAAGTGTTGGGGTGATGTGGCTTCGAGGGCTAAGGTTAAGATTGATTCGGCTTGCATATATTGCTTTTGGCGTGTGAGCAGAATGCCTTGGTTGTTCAATACCTGGGCGGCAACGATGCCAGCCGATTCCGCCAATGATGTTGCGTTTTGAATGGTTGCCGCAGCTTCATCGAGTCGATTATTCTGGATGAGAATGGCGGCTTTATTGGAAAGGGCCTGCACGGCCCCATCGAGATTGTCCAGTTGCGAGTACAGGCTAAAAGCTTCCTGATAAAACAATAACGCGCTGCGCGTATCACCGATGTAACGATAAACATTACCAATGTTGTTCAGACTCATGGCAACACCGGGCAAACGATCCGATGCGGTGAACAATTCGTGAGCTTTGGTAAAGTCCTGCAGTGCCTTGTGAAAGCAACCGCGTTGGTACCAACCGACGCCTTTTTGAATATATTTGTGGGCCGGATGGGTCAAAATGGGATCTTTTTTTACATCAGCCCCACCACACCCACCTAAAACCACCATCACGCCCAGTAACATGCTGAATAATATGCGAATCATGGCAACCTTTCACTTCAGTGCTTGAAGAATATCTGATTTCATACTATTTTTGAACGGCAAAGTCAAAAAACGGCAAATCGAAAGGTGTGAGGCATGACCAGCGACGCTCATTTATAATGACCATTACCCATGTACTCACAGGCAAGGGCATCACGCCCAAGGCGGTGGCGTAAGCCATCGAACTATCCGAAGCCAAATGTTGCAGTGCCATGGCATCGGTGATTGCAGAGTGAAACATACATACCGGATCGTCGAATCGGGGAGCTCAAGTTTTTGACAATGGGGCTTTTTGATTTAGCTTGTTATAAACAACTTGACAATCAAAAGAGCTTCCTGTAGACGGGCAGGTACGACAACCAAGGATCTTATATGCAAGCTACCAATTCGGGCAACGTTTATTATTACTGGTTTTATTATCAAACCGGCCTGCCTGAATTGCGCTGAAAAAACGAGATAAAATGAAGCGCAAAAGCTGTGGGCCGACCAAAAGCCCACGGCTTTTTTAATTTTAGGCCGTGGGAAAAGCCCATGGCCTTTTTAAGTATTCGAAAAACCGCACACGGTTTTGAGCGCTACAATCGTATTTCATAAAGAAGTGGACCGATTTTTTTTTCATTAAAAAGGACAACAAGCATGCAACAGACGCACGATTTGCGAGTCGGTGGGTATAAGCCATTGGTACCCCCAAAGGAATTGAAGATGGAGCTCCCGGTGAATGATGCTTCCACTAAAACGGTCATTTGCGGCCGCAAGGGCATCGAAGATATACTACAGGGAAAAGATAAACGCCTCATCGTGATTGCCGGTCCCTGTTCCATCCATGATGAAGTCGCGGCGATTGAATACGCCGAACGGTTGAACGGTTTAAGAAAAAAGGTCGCAGCAACGCTGTTTGTTGTCATGCGGGTTTATTTTGAGAAACCCAGAACCTCTGTCGGCTGGAAGGGATTGATTAACGATCCCAATCTTGACGGAACCTGCGATATCCAGGAAGGTTTGCGCAAGGCCAGACGCATTTTGCGCCGTATCACGGAGTTGGGCATGCCGGCCGGTACAGAGTTGCTGGAAACCATAACACCCCAGTATGTGGACGACCTGATATCTTGGGCGGCCATTGGGGCGCGCACAACCGAGTCCCAAATTCATCGGGAGATGTCCAGCGGTTTATCCATGCCGGTTGGATTCAAAAACGCTACTGATGGTAATCTATCAACAGCCATCAATGCCATGGTCGCTGCCAGAGCACCCCAAGCGTTTCTGGGAATTGATCAGGAGGGACGGACTTGCATCGTCCAGACCAATGGGAACACCACCGGGCATATCGTTTTACGGGGCGGCAAACGACCTAATTACGATGCCTTGAGTCTCGAAGATGCTCATTTGGAACTGGTATCCCATAATCTCCCGGCCAAGATTATGGTGGACTGTTCACATGCCAATTCCAAAAAGAAGTTTCAAGGTCAGGCGGTTGTATGGAAAAATATCTTGCATCAATATACGAACGGCAACGATGCCATCATGGGGATGATGCTGGAAAGCAACCTGCAGGAAGGCAGCCAGAAGTTTACAGGGGATCATGCCGCCTTGAAATACGGTGTTTCCATCACCGATGAGTGTATCTCCTGGGAGGCGACTGAAGATTTACTGATGGGTGCGCATGAAAAACTCGCCGGTCACTAATTTTGAAGTACGGCCCCCGGTGGAAATTCCAACTCCCGGATTATAGATAAGATACAGGAGCCGCTCTGGTGAAAACAGTTCACATTCATGGGAAACAAGGTGTTTCCATCATCTGCGTCGGGGAATCGATTGACCGGTTGAGCCGTTACGCTCCCCGTGAGAACGCGATTATTCTCACGGATAGCCGTGTGACGGAATTGCACGGCCATCGATTCCCACCGGGCCCCATCGTCACTATTGGACAGGGCGAGGATATTAAGAATCTGGATACGGTGGCGGGAATCTATCAGCAATTGTTGCAGGCCGGTGCGGACCGATCCACCTGCCTCGTCGCTATCGGCGGCGGTATTGTCTGCGATATTGCCGGATTTGTGGCTGCGACCTACATGCGCGGACTGCGGTGCGGGTACGTGGCCACAACCTTGCTGGCGCAGGTTGACGCCAGTGTGGGCGGGAAAACCGGTGTAAATTACCGGGGCTACAAAAATATCATCGGCGCCTTCAACCAACCGGCATTTGTCATCTGTGACACCGCGCTGTTGCGGTCGCTGCCGGAAGAAGAAATTTCCTCAGGATTCGCAGAAATCATTAAAGCGGCCGCCATTGCAGATGCCGATATGTTCGCCTATCTGGAGGCGCATGTTTCCGAAGCGCTGAACCTAGATCCAGACGTAATCAAGAAGCTCGTGTATGAATCCATACGCATAAAGGCAGCTGTCGTCAACCGGGATGAACACGAAGCCGGCGAACGACGCAAATTGAATTTCGGCCACACCTTTGGTCATGCCATTGAAAAGACAAGTGATTTTTCGCATGGTCAGGCCGTTAGCGTCGGCATGTGCATTGCTGCACAGCTCTCGGTTGAAAGGGATTTATTGACACCGGCCGCTGTGAATCGGATGACTGCGTTGCTTGATAAGATGGGCCTGCCGCTTCAGGCGCCGGTTGATGTGGATTTGCTGTGGGATGCGCTGCTGAAGGATAAAAAGCGTGAACAGAACGATATCCATTTCGTTCTGCTGGAGCGGATCGGCAAGGCGGTCGTCGAACGGTTGTCACTACAAGCGGTGAGATCTGGACTCGATTTATTACAACGCTAAAGCGGGATTGACGGTGATGAATGAGCCCCCGGCCCCGAATTTGGGGCAGACAAATCAATTTGCGGCAGATGGACCATGGCAGGCGCCTAAGCTTTATGGTGTGTTTGGTGATCCCATATCCCATAGCCTCAGCCCGTTGATGCATAACAAAGCCTTTGCGGCCACTGCTTTTGCCGGCATCTATTTGCCGTTTAGGGTCGGATCGATCCGCCACGCGGTTGCAGCCATGCGCGCCCTCGATATGCGCGGCGCCAGTGTAACCTTGCCGCATAAGATCAGTGTGATGTCTCATTTGGACCGGATTGATGCCGGGGCCCAAAAGATTGGCGCTGTCAATACGATCAGTAACCAGGACGGAATCCTGAGCGGTCACAACTCCGATGCTGTCGGTGCGGTTTTAGCGCTCAAAGAACAGACTGAAATTAGGGACCGCCGGGTGGCCATCATCGGAGCCGGTGGAGCCGCCCGGGCTATTGGATTCGGTTTGCGGACTGAGCAGGCAACGGTGACGATTGTCAACCGCAATCTGGATCGTGGCGAACAGCTGGCCGCTGATCTCGACGGTCAGTTTGTGCCGCTTTCTGAATCCGTGGATGTTGATTGCGACATTTTGATCAACGCCACGCCAGTTGGAATGCAACCGAATGCCGCGAAAACCCCCGTTCATATGAATATATTTAAAAAAGGCATGTTGGTTATGGATGCCATCTATACGCCCCGGCAAACCCGCTTTCTGAAGGAAGCTGCCGCAGCCGGATGTGAAACCATCGACGGTCTTCCCATGTTTGTCCATCAGGGCGCATGTCAATTTGAACTGTGGACCGGGCTTAAGGCGCCGGTGGCTGTCATGCGGGCAGCGGTTGCATCCGCTCTAGGTGGAGGGCATCAGGGCTCATGAAAGTCAATCCCCGACGACCCCGATCAGCCTGTATCCGCGTTCCGGGATCAAAGAGCCTTTCGCATCGGGTTTTGGTTGCCGCCGCTTTGGCTGATGGTGAAAGCGTCGTCCAAAATTGTCTCATCAGTGAGGATACCCTGTTAACCATGGATGCGTTGCGGCAAATGGGGGTGGGGATCGAAAGAACCTTAGATCAAGTCCGTGTCACAGGGGAAAATGGTCGTTTGGCCGTATCGGCCGACCCGATTTTTCTGGGTAACTCAGGGACATCCTTACGTTTGGTGTGTGCTTTGGCAGCCCTGGGCCAGGAGACCTACACCATAACGGGAACCAAACGGATGCAACAGCGTCCGATTCAAGATTTGCTGGACGGCTTGCAAATGATCAATGTGCCGGCTATTTCCATGAATGGTGATGGTTGTCCACCGGTTCAGATTCAGGGGGGGAAGACAACGGGCGGCACCAGTGATCTGCGTTGTGGCAAGAGCAGTCAATACCTTTCAGCGATGCTCCTGATGGCGCCCTGTACGCGGGACGGCATTGAAATTCGCGTAACCGAAGGACCCGTATCCAAGCCCTATGTGGACATGACGCTGCATGTTATGGCGCGGTTTGGTATTCGGGTGGAGCATAACAGCCATCAATATTTTAAGATAGACGGGGCTCAGAAATATCGGCCGGGAAGCCATACGGTTGAACCCGATTGTTCTCAGGCCAGTTATTTCTGGGCGGCAGCGGCCATTACCCGGGGCGATGTTAAAGTATTTCATACCCATGCGGACATGCTGCAGGGTGACATTCGAATATTGCAGCTGCTGGAATCCATGGGGTGTCAGGTACGGGTAGAGCGCGATGGCATCCGCGTGGCAGGTGGTCGGCTAAGGGCCATTGATATTGATATGTCCGATATACCGGATATGGTCCCGACCATAGCTGTGATTGCCGCTTTTGCGCAGGGGAAAACGCTTATCCGCAACATCGGCCATTTGAGGATTAAAGAGAGCAACCGGATTGAAGCCGTGGTTGCCCAACTGAACAAAATGGGCGTATCGGCTGTGGATAGGGGAGATGGCCTGGAAGTTGTTGGCGGCAGCCCCCATGGCGCCATGATTGACACATACGACGACCATCGAATCGCCATGAGCTTTGCCGTAGCCGGAATGCAGGTGCCGGGTGTCGAAATTGCCGATCCCGGATGTGTGGCCAAGTCGTTTCCCGATTTCTGGGCGGTATTGGAGCAACTTTGAGCAATCAGGTATAAGCCTTCAGCTGCTTAGTGTATGTAGCTCTGAAAGTGACTCACGATTTTTGGATGGTTGATAATTAACTAATCAGATAACCATATGCCGTTGGCGGCTTTAAGCTTATAGTAGAGGAAAATATGTCCAGTCAATTTGGGAAGGTTTTGAAGCTGACAACCTTTGGGGAGTCGCATGGAAAAAGTGTAGGCGGCATACTGGATGGATGCCCGGCCAACATCGGCGTGCGTGATTGCGATATTCAAGCCCAATTGAATCGACGCAGACCGGGGCAGAGCCGGCTGACAACCGATCGATCCGAACCGGACAAGATAACGATTGTGTCGGGGGTAGAAGACGGTCTGACCCTGGGGACACCCATCTCGTTCTATGTTGCCAACCAGGACCAGAAACCGGGAGATTATGACTGTTTGCGGCGTATTCCCCGCCCCTCGCATGCTGATTATACCTACCAGGCAAAATACGGAAACCGCTCCATCAGCGGCGGCGGGAGATCCAGTGCCAGGGAAACGATAGCCCGCGTGGCGGGTGGCGCAATTGCCGAAGCGGTTTTGGCGGCCCATACCGATATTGAAATCGTAGCCTGGGTAAGCGCCGTGGGCTCCCTGGAATTAGCGGCTATCGATATGAACAATATCAACCGCCAAGCCGTGGACCAGAATCCCGTTCGATGTCCGGATGGACCAACTGCGGCAAGCATGTCCCGCTTAATTGCAGCGCTGAAAGAACAGGGCGATTCTGTGGGCGGTGTTGTAACATGTGTTTGCCGGAATGTACCGCCGGGTTTGGGAGAACCGGTATTTAATAAGTTGGAAGCTGTCCTGGCCCAGGCCATGTTGTCGATTCCGGCCACAAAAGGTTTTGAAATCGGTTCCGGATTTTCAGGGACGCGTATGCACGGCTCGGAACATAATGATATGTTTGTGGCCTCGGAAGATGGTCTGGGCACCAAGACTAATTTTAGTGGCGGCATACAAGGCGGCATCAGCAATGGCGAGGCCATTTATTTTCGGGTGGCATTCAAACCGCCGGCGACCATCGGGGTCCCTCAGAACAGTGTTGATTTTGAAGGAAGAGAAGTCGTATTAGAGGCAGGGGGACGACATGATCCCTGTGTGGTGCCGCGGGCTGTGCCGATTGTGGAGAGCATGGCGGCGCTGGTGCTGGCCGACATGCTGCTCCTACAGCAAACCAGAACTGTAGTGCGTGCTTAATGAAGTTGTTCTCCCATATGATTCCTCGTAATCTAGAATAATAATCGGCGATAATATGTATTTTAACAGTAACTATTTGGGAGTTGATCCATAAATGATAGCCATATTCGGCTTCGGCCGATTCGGAAAACTGATGGCGCAGTATCTGTCCAGGGATTACGATGTATGCGTCCATACCCGCAGTGATTGTGACCAGGAGATTGAGGCGGCCGGTGCATCGCCCGTTTCTTTTGAAGATGCTTGCAGTCAGAAAATACTGATTCTGGCGGTACCGATATCAGCGATGCGGTTGACCCTAACGAAAATTGCACCGAAATTAAAGCCGGGTAGCCTGGTTGTCGATGTATGTTCGGTCAAGGAATATCCGGTTCAATTAATGCAGGCGTCACTGCCGGAAGACATCTCCATTTTGGCAACCCATCCCATGTTCGGACCCGATAGTGCCGCCGATTCCCTTGAGGGCCGCAAGATTGTTGTATGTAGAGAGAGAATTGAAATCGCTGTTTATCAAAAAATAGTATCCTACCTAAAGTCCAAAGGTTTAGTGGTTATCGAAACTTCTCCGGAAGTGCATGATCGTCAAATAGCCATCAGTCTGGCGTTGACCCATTTTATCGGGCGCTCGTTGTCCGAATTCGGCGCGGTACCCTTTGATATCGACACCGAGGGTTATAAACGGTTGCTGCATGTTCTGGAGGTGGTGGAAAATGATACGTGGCAATTGTTTGAGGATATGAACCGGTACAATCCATATGCGGCTGAAAGCCGGCAGACATTTTTGGATGCGGTCCAAACGATTCACAACAAGTTGGGGCCAGGGGATAGTTAATTGGAATATATTTAAAAGGTCCACATACAATTACTGCGTCAATCCTATTCGGCCATGCGTATGGGGTAGTTCTTGCCGTTCAATCGGAGTTGAAACTGTCCGTCCTTTTCTTCAAAGTGATTGGACAACTTCATCATGCTGCGGTCGTTGAATTTGACCAGCTGATTATCCGTTTGGATGAAGAGAGAGTCGGTTTTGATCATGAGGTTGTTCGGATCAAGGATGATTTTTTTCCCGGTATTCAATATGAGTACGATTTCGTCGTTCGCAATCATCTCAACTACGAACAGGGCGGTTTCCGCATAGGGGAAATAGACCTTTTCGATCACCTCCCCCCGTTGTTGACTCACAAAGTAGCCCGCGGCATCATAGCCGATGGAGCGGTTGAAATAATCGATAACACGCTTGTGCTCGAACTCGCCGTGCTGGTTGTGCCAACGTCCGTTGGCATCCATCCAGAATACAGCATCTTCTTTGCTTATGGTGATTTCCTTCATATTCCCTGTCTCGCATGTTGTATGAAAATTTTTTATATTTTAAACCTAAGATGCAGTGTTATTGTTAATCCAGATCAACGGCAGTCTTGCATTGATTGCAGCGCTTGGCGCCTCTGAATATTTTGTGGCCGCAAGCGGGGCAGGTATAGCGCGCCTCTTCAGCTTGCACCCATTTGCGGGTGCCGTGCTCGCGCCAGTACGGAACGGCTCTTAAGATAACCTTTTTGCCCACCGGCATGGGAAAGTTGTCGATGTGATTACAGGGGAACCGGTCGCATTGATGACATCCGTCGAATCCATGGTCCTGAGTGCAGGCCTTGATGGCACATGCGCTGCAAAAAAGATTGACCCGCTCGGATTGGCAGCCCTCGCATTTGAGGTCTTCAATGGAAACACCTTCCAATCCGGGTATCTTTTCCGAATACATTGCCAGCAGGCGTTCCAAAAATTTTGTGTTGTTATCACGCGTGGCATAATAAACGCCGCACACACCACAATAGAGCCCACAATGGGCCAAAAACTTGGATTCGATTTCCATTTTGAGCTACTCCTTTCACCATAATTAATGGTTTTATTCTTAGCACATCGAGCGGAATATCAAAAGCAGCTATGAGTAGTTTTGAATCTAAAAAATTTTGGGGACGCCCTTGAATTTTTTAACTTTTTACGAGTACATCATGGTTGACAATCAAAAATAGAAGTAATACTAATACCAGTATTACGTAATACCGGGGGTGTCGTCATGAGAGTCACAACAAAAGGGCAAGTTACAATTCCACAGGAGATTCGCGAAAAGCTGGGCATCACGCCAGCCGTTGAAGTTGATTTCATAGAGGAGAACGAGCGCGTATATTTGGTGAAAAGAAAAATTAAAGCAAAAAAAACATATAAATTCAGAAGATTGAGAGGAATCGCCAATGTTAAGATGACAACAGACGAAATAATGGCGCTCACAAGAGGAGACAAATGAAAGCGATTCTTGTTGATTCAAATGTCATTCTAGATGTTTTTCTCAATGATTTAGAATGGGGTGATTGGTCTGAATCCAAATTAGAGGAATATAGTGGTCAATCATCATTATTTGTCAACTCAATAATCTATTCTGAAATATCGATTGGATTTAAATTAATAGAGGATTTGGAGTATGCGATTAGCACGGCTGGTTTTCATATATTAGATATTCCAAAAGAAGCTCTATTTTTAGCTGGGAAAGCTTACCTTAAATATAAAAGAAGAAGCGGGGCAAAAAGAACGCCATTACCTGATTTCTTTATTGGTGCACAAGCAGCGGTAATGAATTTAGATCTGTTAACCAGAGATGTTTCACGGTATCAAACATACTTTCCAACAGTAAAACTGATATCGCCATAGAAACGGAGGAAGTTATGGATTGTAATCAGGATAAGAACCTTAGCCGGTGCAATTGTACCTATGAACCCTGCTCGCGCAAGGGTATGTGTTGTGAGTGCCTGGCTTATCACCTCAAAAGTCGCCAGTTACCCGGATGCTGTTTTCCGGACGATGCCGAAGCCACCTGGAATCGTTCTTTTGAACATTTTGCTGACCTGGTGAGCCGAAACCGAGTTTAGAGTCCTTGTCAAAATTGATAGACGTGTAAAAAGTCCGAAATGAAAAAGTGTTTAAGCGACCCACATATTTTTTCAAAGCGACATATCAACGTGGCCAATGACGGTATGATCAAAGCAATTCTTTTTGATTTGGATGGAACCCTCATTGACCCGAAGGAGGGCATCACGAAATGTATCCAGTATGCACTGCAACGCATGCAAGTGGAAAGTCCTCCTCTGGATCAGCTGACCTGGTGCATCGGCCCACCGCTAAAGACCTCTTTTGAAAATTTGTTAGATACTTCGGATGAAGATGTTCTTAGCCTTGCCATTCGCTATTACCGTGAGCGGTTTTCACAAACCGGCATATTTGAAAACAAATTATATCCGGGGGTCGCATCGTCTCTCGACACCTTGCGTGTCAACGGGGTCAACTTGTTTTTAGCAACTTCCAAACCTAGGGTATTTGCCCGGCAAATTCTGGATCATTTTGATCTGACATCTAGTTTTATCCAGGCCTACGGGAGTGAATTGGACGGACGCCGGTCTGACAAGGGGGAATTAATCGCCTATATTATTGATCAGGCAGGGCTCGAACCCCTTACCACGATGATGGTCGGTGACCGGATTCATGACATTGACGGCGGCAAGCAAAACAAGGTCATTACAGCGGCCGTCAGTTACGGATACGGTACACCGGAGGAAATTACGGCGGCCGAGCCGGATTATATTTTTGATTCTCTTGAGGCTTTAAACCAAACAATTCTATTTAAATCTTAAGACTTTTTTCTAATTAATTCAATTAGCGTAACCTCCGGCGGTGCCAAAAATCTCACCGGCGGCCCCCAGGTGCCGGTTCCGCGACTGACATAAATGGCAGACCCTTGCATGAGCTTGGTAAATCCGGGATTGATTTTATAAACCAACTTGACCAACAAGCCAAAGGGAAATATCTGGCCCTTGTGGGTATGACCGGAAAGCTGCAAATCAAATAGGCCCATAGAGCTTGCAGCGACGACCGGCTGGTGTTTCAGCAGAACCGTGAATTGATTTCCTGGGAGATTGTCGAGCAATTTTTTTTCAGGCAAGGCCTCGGGCGGTGTCTGAGATCTTCCGGTCGGATCATCGACACCGACGATGATCAGACCGTTTTGTGGGGTGTGCGTTTGTCCCCGTAGGAGCACAAATCCGGCCTTTTGCGTAAAATCCAGAGCCTGTTGCAGGCCGGCATAAAATTCATGGTTCCCGGTAACCGCATATTTGCCCAAAGGAGTTTGAACGGAACCCAGCAAACTTGCCAGGCGGTCCGGATTGACCATATTGCCGTCCACAAGGTCGCCCGTAGATACCAAGATATGGGGTTTGGCTTTTTGGATCTGGTCGAGAATTCTTTTTAAACGGTTTTCACCAACCACCAGGCCCAGATGTACATCCGATATTTGGGCCATCCGAATGGTGTCCACGTCTTCGGGGAGTTTATTGGTTGCAATAACGATTTTTTCCAAGCGGATGTTGTGAGCCTCAAAAACACCATATCCCATTACCACGCCGGCAATAACAATTGAAATCAGACAGGAAAAACCATCCGTAGGCGTAATGGCTAAAAAATACTTTTGGGAGATTATGCGGGTGATGGACAGAAAGCCACGGTAGACATCAAAGCCAAAAGCACTCGAAATGAACAGGAATAAAAGTCCCATCCAGATGAAACCGACATAGGCCAGGCCGGCAGCTAAGTAGTCATGACCGCTGCGTTCGCCGATGCGCATCAGGACCGGAGCCAGGATCATTAATCCCATAAAAACGGCGACACCAACACCGAGCCAGGTGTTAAATCCCAGCCCCCGCTTTAATTTAACAAAAGCATAATAATGAACGCCACCATAGATACTGATATACACAGTTAAGAAAGCAAGCAGTCCTCTCAATGAGTTCCTCCGATGATTGGCAGTTTATCGTTACCATAGCGGTTGTCATAATTTCTAATGTGTCTGGAGCATTAAATAATAGAGAGTTTGCTTGTTTAAACGAATCTCAATTGGAACAATTTTATGACAACCGGTATTGCCCATATCATAAAGCCGAAGACTTGGAAATAAAGGAAGGACTTTAATAATCTGAATTCGTAATCCGTTGGCGAGATCTTTTTAAGCGACTGCGATGCTGTTTGGCTGCTATGGTGCGTTCTCTGGATGCCAATGAGGGTCTTGTTTTTCGCCGTTTCTTCGGTTTTTGAGCCGCTTGGCGAATCAGGTCCACCAGGCGATCAAGGGCATCCTGGCGATTGCGTTCCTGGCTTTTAAACCGGCGGGCCTGGATGAGTATGTCACCCGTGGAAGTGAACCGTTTACCGGCGAGCGATTTTAAGCGTTTGTATACATCTGGCGGCAGCCCTTTGGCATCGTATCGTAGTTGGACCGCCGTGGCGACTTTGTTAACATGTTGTCCGCCAGGGCCGGAAGCACGCACAAAGTCGTAGGAAATTTCGTTTTCTTGAAGGGAGATTTCTGGTGTGATCCGGATCATGCAATCATAATACGCTAAAAATGGCGTCTTCACAAATGCACTTTATGGATATATGCATAATTTGGGTTGAATAAGTCATTATAAGCTGTAGAATTTGTTTGAAACCGTGAGTGGCAAAATCAGTCGCTTGGATCCTTGACCCCTGGAATGCTTAGATCCTAGCTTCTGATAATTTTGTAATGGATATGCATGCATCGCCTGAAAAACTTATTTAAAAGATTAAAATGAAAATTATCGGCAGTAAAAAATTAACCCAGGGTAAATGGCTCAATCTGTTCGATGTGGCCTATGTCGACGATTCCGGTACCGGTCGAAATTGGCAAGTGATATCCCGGAATTCAGAGCCGAAATGTATTTCCGGCCGCTTTGACAAGCCCGACGCAGTCCTGATGATTCCTTATCACCGAATCCGAAAAAAACTGGTTATTTTGCGGGAGTACCGCGTGTCCCTGGCCGGATTCCAATATGAATTTCCGGCCGGTCTGATCGATGCCGGGGAAACCATCCAAGAGGCGGCCCGGCGTGAGCTCCTGGAAGAGACCGGCTTGCAGTTGATGCACATTACGCGCACAAGCCCGCCCTTGTATAATACTGCCGGCCTGGCGGATGAATCCGTGGTTCTGGTATATTGCGAGTGCGAGGGCCAACCCACCAATGCAAACAACCAGGGTGGCGAATCCATTGAGGTGTGTATGCTCTCACGCCAGGCCGCCCAGGGCATCCTGGCAGACCCGGCGGCCAAGTTTGACACCAAGCTTTGGATGGCGTTGGATCACTTCATCGCCAATCCCGGGGTACAGGTGAAGCCTGAATTTGAAAAACTACCGGAATAGTTTCCGTACGAATCGGAAGATTATTCTGACAGCCGTATAATTAATGCAAAGCCACACGGATGCCATCGATATGGGTTATGGTTTTTTTTTATGGACGGCTATGCTATCTTTTGACAACTTTATTTCAGAGCACACAGTGTTACCAGATAAAGATTAAGTTATGACAACGAACAGATTACACAAAAAGCCAGGGCCCAGTTCATTCAAAGAAATCACTTCATGGGTATCATCCGTTCAGGATCTGGACAATCTACTCGAGCTGATACTGGAATCTGCGGCCCAGATGATCAATGCCAAGGCCAGTTCACTCCTAATTATAGACAGTGATACCAACACCCTCTATTTTAAAGCCGCCACCGGCGAGAAAAAAAGTGAAATCAAGAAATACCGCGTGAAGCTTGGTCAAGGCATCGCCGGGTCTGTGGCAACATCCGGCGAGCCGCTGCTGATTGCGGATGTGCGTAAAGACAAACGCTGGTATTCGGAAATCAGCGAATATATCGCTTTTGAAACCCGCTCGATCGCCTGTGTACCCCTAAAAATGGAAGGAAAAATCATCGGGGTGGTGCAGGTTGTCGACAAAGTGGACGCCAGTCCCATGTCGGTGGACGATCTTAATCTTTTGGGAGAATTTGCAAGCCTGGCGGCCCTAGCGATCGCCAACGCCCGGATGATCGAACGGGTCAAAAAGGAAAATCTGCAGCTCAAGGAAGTTATTGGGGAGCAGAATAAAATTGTCGGCAACAGCTCGGTTTTGCAGAGCGTTATTAACGATGCCATCAAAGTGGCGAATTCCAACGCCACAACCCTGATACTGGGTGAAAGCGGCACCGGCAAGGAGCTTTTGGCGCGGTTGATTCACCAATCAAGCTCACGCAAGGATAAAATGCTGGTCACATTAAACTGTGCTGCCATGCCTGAAACATTGCTGGAAGACGAGCTCTTTGGGCATGAAAAAGGCGCCTTCACCGGGGCCACGAGCCGAAAAATCGGTAAATTTGAGCTGGCCCATCAAGGCACTATATTCCTGGATGAAATCGGAGAAATGACGGCAGGTATGCAATCCAAACTCCTGCGGGTGGTTCAGGAAGGCATGTTCTATCGTATTGGCGGGAATACGCCCATTTTTGTGGATGTACGGGTACTGTCCGCAACCAATAAAAATCTTGCCCAGGAGGTGGCGGATGGGAATTTTCGCGAAGATCTTTTCTACCGTCTCAATGTTGTCCAAATAAATATGCCGTCGTTGCGGGAGAGAAAGGAAGATATCGCGCTATTGGCCGAGCATTTCTTGGCGGTCTTTAAACAAGACACGGGGTTGACCGATCTGACTTTCAGCAAAGCGGCTTTGAAGAAAATTACCGAGCACGATTGGCCCGGAAACATCCGTGAGCTTCAAAATGCAGTGGAGCGTGCGGTGGTGATGGGTAATGGCAAGATCATACGACCGGAAGACCTTCCGATTGTGGCGCTGAAAGCCACGTCGCCGGAGATACCCCCAAACCTCTCACTGAAAGCGGCCGTGGATCAATTTAAAACAGATTTTATCATTGCCAACCTCAGGCAAACTGGTGGCAACCGCAGTCAGGCCGCCAAAAGGATGAACATCCAACGGACCTATCTGTCGCGTTTAATTTCGCAATACGGCATCAAAGATTAGCCCGCATCTTGTAGCGTTTTTCAGAAAAAGACACCTGTATTGCCTGGGCTCATGCTTGTTATTTCAGAACATAATTATGTCACTCAGTGAAGATTTAGAAAGAGGTACCCTGGGCGGCAGACACCAGTACAGGCTCTCTTGCCGCCCAGGGCGAATGGACCCCCACATAGATTCCGTAAACCCTGATTCGGATTTATGGATAGGATAAGCCCGGATGATATGTCAAAGTCAGGCGGACATGGTAGGGCTGACCCGCATAACCCCAGTCATCGTCCGGGCTCTCCGATGCCACGTAATTAAAGTCACTCACACACAGATAGAACCTGCCCTCCCACGCGTCACCCACCCAAAAGGGTGTTGCGCCACCCGGTTCCGGCGTAATCACATCGAGACTTTGCAAGAGCGTATCGCCATCTCCGGCGCTGGCAAAGAATCCATCCGAATCCTGGGGTCGATCAACGAGTATCCGGTTGCCGTTTTGGTCCCGGAAAAATTTCCAGACATATTCGACATCAGATCCGGGCGTATCCGTGATGAGTTCGATTTGAAGACTATAGTACCAGCTGGTGTCGAGGGCCACACCGCCTTGCATCCACGGACCCAGATCGATGGCATAAAAATCCTGATCCCCCTGATAGTCGATATAACCCGCGATCCAGGGAAAAATGACGGTGCGGGTCTGGTCCGGATTTTCAACGATGCTAACCCCGTCTGCCGCTGCACCGTTATTGAACATCAGCAGGTCTGTATTGGCAGAAAAGGTCTTTTGGATCAGGGCATCGACTTCCACGTAGATGGATTCGCCTGTCGGGTTTTCCTGTTCCTCAACTTCGCTGACATATGTCTTTTCAGCGGTTGAGATGATCGAACCAGACGGCAGGGTGGCGGGGATATCCAGGTAATTGGCCCGAATACGATAAGACACGGTTCCATCACCATCATCTCCCTGGTAATCGTTAACCTTGAAGTAGTAGGCCAGCTGATCCGCGACCTGGAATGCGGGCACATAAATACTCCCCTTTAATTCGGTACCCCCATCGTGACCATTGCTGTCGAATACTTTTTTTATGACACCGTCACGGATAAAACTAACGCAGTACTCAACCAATGAAGGCTGTCCATCCGTGTCCAGATAGAGTTCTAATACACCGGCTGTCGTAGGGTCAGGTATGATTACATAGTACCAGTCCACATCACCCCGGAAGCTGATCTTGCCGGCAGTTGCAGCGGCCGGTTCTGACGAGGGAACCAACATAACCGCCGTATCGATGGTGTCGTTTCCCACCAGGATTTCTCCGCTGTCCGGATCTGTAACTGTTACGGTTTCGGCTGGATCGTCGATGTCCAGTACCGTGATCGAGATCCGATAGGGCGCGTTTTGCGTGACATTTTGTGTGCCCAGCGGTTGAACGCTAAAATAATGATCGCCGGTACCGGCCTTGATCTGGGCGACATAGGCAGCCGCGCTTCCCGTAAACGTATGCGCAAGCTGAACGTTCCGGTCTTGATCCTCCAATTCAAACTGGTAGTTGAACTGTACCTCAGGATCCAGGTCGTCAAACGCCACCTGTAGAATCTTAAACCCGGAGGTGGCAATGTCGTTCAATGGTATCTGATACCAATCCCGGTCTCCAATATAATCCAGCGATCCATCAGCTGTAAAGGTCTGGGAAACGCCGTCATAGGCCATCGCGGCAGCATCCGCCCGACTGTCGTTTTCCCGGGCTTCGGACGTTTCGACAGATGAAACACAGATCGTATAGGGTGAGGCCGTATCAAAGTCGTCCTTGCCGTAGTCATCCACCAGAATATAATAATCCCCGGCCTCCAAATATGATATGATATGATACGTCAGACGCTGGGACTGCGACAAGGCTGCAACCTGATTGCCTTCATTGTCGTATAGCTCGATGGACAAGGCCACATCCGTACCGCCGGCAAAGGGTGAAAAGACCACCTGCACATCGTACACGCCGGGGCTTGCGGCAGTGAACCGGAAGCAATCCACGTCGCCGATAAATTCGATCGAATCGGTTTCGCAACTGTCGGCATCATCTACACCGACGAGCAGCGCATGCGTGAAATCTCCATTGTCATCCCCGGCTTGAGCAAAATCAATCCTAAGGTAGTACGGGTTGTCCGATCCGGCGTCGTCCATGAGATCCCTGACGGATATGTAAATATCCTTGGGAACATCGATGTAAACATTCATTTCGATGTCGGCCGGAAGCTGGCTGCTCTCCGGTGCGTGATCCGCGTAAAGCCGGACTTTATCGCCGGATTCATTGAGGGTGTAGATGGTCGCCAGCAGGGTTACATCGGGCCGGTAGGTATTGCTGGTACAGCGCACCTGAAGAACGGCATTGGCTTGTACCACGCGATAATGATACCAGTCGACTTCTCCGGGTTCCGATATGGTTCCCGAAGTGGTCTGCTGCAGGGAAAGTTCCTGTACCGTATCTTCATCATCCTGGGCATCATCGGAATTACCACAGGCAAACAAAAGGAGAACGCTCATTAAGATCGTCAAAAGCTTTTTCATGGTATCGCTCCCTATATTGCGGTTTTGAAAACCTGGTTCTTTAAGCCAAGTCAGAGAATGTATGTTGTGCTGCAATGTGCAACCGAAAAATTCGATTCACCAAATTCGATGTTTATCCACGTGCCGTCCTTGCAGGGTGAAACCAGGGTCGAAACTTCTATACAACGGCTTCTACTCCAGCAAAATAAAATCATTGGGTGTCAAAGCAATGGTATCACCGGTATCATCAAAATTGACGACAACTTCCGCCATTCTGAATATGGGGAAATTGTCAGGATCGTCCTCCGGCACCTGGGCAATATAAAAACGGATCAGGTTGTCACCCTGGGCCCAAACGTCCCCGTTTGATGTGGTGTGTTCATGCGTGTTCATGACATCGATATTGTTGACTTGAAATTGATAGCGACGAACATAAGAGGGCTGATCGCTCCCCTGGTCTATGGGGACCAATCCGGCATCCCGAATGCTGTAACTATAGCTATAGCGTTCCCTGATAATCGGGTCGTCGGAGGTGACATTGGTGTGCCGCTGTACCTCCAACCAATCCACAACACCATCAAAGTCACTGTCCTTGGTGTCTTGAATTTCCAATGGGTTGGTGCCCATCGCAAATTCGATACCATCGGGTATGCCATCGGCATCCGTATCCACCATGCGCCGATCGGTACCTTTGACATATTCCTCACAGTCTGTGAGTCCATCTAGATCGGTGTCCGGCCAGGGATTGTCCCCAACGGAATCACAGGGGCTGTCCTGGACCAATGGATCCAATTCATGACCCGGGGAGCTGACGGAAATTTCAAAATAGTCACTCAAACCATCGTTGTCGGAGTCGGCCAGATACGGATCGGTACCATAATTGCTTTCATCGCTGTCGACGAGTCCGTCACCGTCCGTGTCCATCCAGACGAGCTCAAGACCGGCTTTTACGTTGGTGTTGTAGGCCACCAGGTATTTGATTTGATATTCCACGGTCAGGCGCATATCGACGATATTGACGAAATCGATGGACTCGGCAGTTTCAAACAGTCGAAACTGGCCGTTTCCGCGATCGGCCATGCCCTGAAGCGTGTTTTCAGCATAGGCTCGGGCTTCCTGACCGCTTTGTGTGTCGCCAAACATACCCAACAACAAAAAAGTGTGGAAATTAAAACCGCCCACGCCATAGGCCTCAGTCATATCGGTTATTTCGCTGACACTGTTCCAAATGTCGGTATTGGGTTGGCTGCCACCCTGAACATTGGACATGCCGTCGCTTAAAAAAATGACCACATATTTGCTGCGAATCAGGCTTTCCTCATCCGTATTGTTAATATCCCGCTGGATGTCGGTATGGATCGCATCCAGCGTGCCGAGATAATCGGTCATTGTATCGTTGCGGGCCAGATCTAAAACGCGGTTCAACTCATCCGGATCCTTGGTGAATCCGCCCCTGCCGTCGATGGTTCGCGTGCGTTCGAAAACATCGTTGTTCCAGAGCATGATCTCAAAAGATGTATTTTCATTGCTGTTATAGGTGTCGATGAAATTCCGAACCGCCTCGATCCTCAGGAAATACGGGTCTGAACCAACGGTTGCACCGTTGACTTCGTCTCCCATGCTGAGCGAGCAATCGATGGCGAAGAGAACTTTAACCGGAAAGTTGATTTCATCCGGGCTCTCGGTGGTAAAAGTGCCTGCCAGGGATACAATATGCCGCTCTTGGTGAGACTCCAAATCGGGACCACTGCAGCCGCTGATGATCAGCAGACTGGCGATAATGAGAGTTATTAGCTTGCTTTTAGGACACATCACAGACATCTCCTCTCCCATCCTGGTCGGAGTCCACCTGGGCAGGATTTGACTCGTAAGGACAGTTGTCACAGGCATCGCCGATCCCATCATTGTCCAGGTCGTTGTTTTCATAAGTATGGCAGTTGGGACAGAGATCCTGGGGATCATTTTCATCTTCCGTGAAGCCGTCGTTATCCAGATCATAATCGCAGACATCTCCGGCCGTATCGTCGACCATAAAGAAGTCGCTGTTTTCCTGGCCGGGGTTGTACACCAGGCTGCAATTGTCGATGCTGTCCGGAATGCCGTCATTGTCATCATCGTCATCGCAAATATCGCCCGCGCCATCCTGGTCGTAGTCTTGCTGCAGTGGATTGTTCAATTCGGGGCAGTTATCCTGGGCATTGGGTACGCCGTCAGCATCCCGGTCGTTATCGCAGGCATCGCCGATACCGTCACCATCGGTATCTTCCTGCCGATTATTGGCCACCAGGGGGCAATTGTCGCAGGCATCTCCATGATCATCGCCGTCACTGTTCAAACTCTGATCGTTGGGCATGTATGGACAGGTATCCCGCGTGTCCACGGATCCGTCGGCGTCAATATCTTCATCCAGTGAAAATAGCGGTCCCAGGTCATAGTTGACCACTATGGGTCCACCCCCCCCGCCCCCCCCGCCGCCGCCGGCCGGCGGTGCGCCGCAGAGGTCATCGGGGCATTCATCAAAGAAGTCATTCGGATCGAAATTTTGTGCGTAAAGGTCAGGCTCGAACCCGACGACGAGAAACAAGACAAATAAGAAGATACCTGTAAAACGATAATATTTCATGACGCACCTCATTCTTTTTTGAATAGATAAATAGTTTGATTCGTCTGCGAATAGGTAGACACAATCGGTTGATCGTCCGGACCAAACCAAAGGGTGTTGTAAAGACCGATATTGCCTGCCTGGGCAACAAGTTCCTTTTCCCATACCACACCTGTTTTTGCAGCCAGGTTGAGATTTTCCAATGGATAGCCGCTATAGCTTTCAAGCGTGTAGTAGGCGACGACCGGGTCTCCCTGAGCGTTAAACGCCAGGCTGGGATATTTCCCGCAAAGCGCGGAATCATCTACCATGGTGATGTGCCAATCTCCGCCGGCGACCAGGGGTTGGGCGGCATAGCGCAGACATGCCGGCGAGATCTCATTGGTGTCCGGGTCGATAAAATCCAGAACGTAATAGGCGACGCCTAAATTACCCTCAGGATTTATTGCCGCACTGATAGCGGCCACGCGAACGCCGGTTTCAATCCAATGGGCCACCCAGTCTCCGTTTTCTTTTGCGGCCATTCGCAGACCGTATTGACCATCGGAAAGTTCGGCATAGTAAAAGGCAATCGGGTTTTGATCTGCATCCAGAATGAGGTTGCAGGCCGTACCGATATTATTTTGAATACCGCCGCCGGTATGATAGGTGTTGCCTTCGATGGTTTCTTCCGCGACAACTGCGCCGGGTGCATTGGAGAATTTTTTCACGTAGAGCAGATCGGGATAGGCAAAATTCATGGCATCACACCCTTCATAGAAAAATTGGTAGCAAAGGTGGATGTCACCGTTGGAGTCGATAGCCACGTCCATGTCACCACCGGCCAGGCCGTCTTGAAATACTGGATTACGTTCGACAAAACCGATGGCCGCCGTATACTCGGACCAACTGTTGTTGTGGGCAAGCGTAATCATGGCATCGGCTTGTTCTTCACCGCCACAATCCTTCACATTGCCGCCCTGGTAAGCGATGCCGGGTGTGCCATCGGTATTCATCGCCAGCGCCAGTGTTTTGCAGTTGTCGATTGCGGCAATGGTTGTCGGCATCAATACTTCGTTAGGAAATGTTTGCGCCGATGCCCATGAAAGCAACTGAATATTGTACTGCCCGGGCGGCATATTCTCATCATCAAAATAGACCAAATGGATTAGGCCGTCATCGGTGGCATAGGCCTTGGGGTGCGGCGTCAGCAAACCCCCGGGGTCGAGTTGGCGAATGATTTTAAAACGCCAGTTTTCGGTTTGGGTTGCGCCGATGGGTGTTTCCCCGTCAGGATCACCGTCGCCACCTCCGCCATCGTCGCCGCCACAGCCTGAAATAGTAAGAAACAAGCCTAAAAGAAGTAGAAGCGGCAATAATTGCCACATTTTATTTTTTTGCCAAGCGGTTGTTTTCATCATAAAGTTTCCTTGCGTAGGGATGGATTGAACCATCAGCACTTTCTTCAATTTTTGCCCGTGAAAGTTTTTGATATATACGCTGGGCACTTTGGCGATAGCCATAGTGGTTAAGCAGACCGGCCAGATTCAGCTGAGCACCGGCATGTTGTGGCACCAGCGTTAAAGCCATTTGGAACGCATTTTTGGCAGCCGGATCGTTTTTATCGAACAAAAAGGCCAAACCCAGAAGATTATAAGCGGCGGCACGCATCTGTTTGTCTTCAGGCTTGACAGTTGACAGAATTTTTTTGGTAATCAGCACAGCTTGCTTGAAATCGTATGCATCCACGTAGGCCTGGGCCAGCATCAGAAGGATCTGGGGATCATCCGGTGTCTGCATGAGCTTTGCATGCAGCGTTCGCAGGGATGCCACTTTAAGGAAATGTTCGGCAATAACGGCGGTTCGGCTGGAAGTCGAAAATGGCCGGGACTGCTTCAGTTTGCCGGTGGTACCGGGATCATCAAATAAATAGATGGCCAGGCCAGGATCGCAGGCCTGCCATTTCAGGGCTCGCGTCACGCAGGCTGATCGATATTGCTCAGCCTTGTCCCGATAGGATTGCACTTTTTTAGCTACCAGGGCCTGATACTGCTTTTTCTCTTGGGAGGAGAGTTCCGGCAGGGGTGCATTTTTAAGAAATTCAGCGAACTCGTTATTAATCGTAAAGGCATGATGACAAGCAGCCAAGGCCCATTTTGGTGATTGGTACTGAATGACTTCATGGTAGCCTTGTTCCAATTTTTCCAACAGCTTGGATTTTTTCTGTACCCGGGCGTTGTCGATCTTATGGCCAAGTGTCAGGTGCATGTACTGCCGGTAATAGCGGTCCAGGGCATTGAATACCATTCCTGCCACCGCAGCGCGCATGGCATGGTCCCGGTCAGCCATTTTGGGTGAATATGCCCGGTAGGCCTTCCGGCGGAAACCGGCCGCTTGCTTGTGATGGCCAGCCGCAAGATACAGGTCGGCGATCCGCGCATCGGCCCTTATCTTGCCGGATGCCGACAAATGACTTTTGTGGCGGATCAGCAGTCGGATTGCCTCATTTTGTTTTCCCATGCTTTCGGCATTGGCCACCATGGAAAAGATGACGGCATCCAGGGGCTTACCGCCTGTGTCGGCGCTTTTTAAATACAGGGTATAATTCTCATTGGCGCGTTTGGGGTGGGCGAGCAGATTCCGGATCTGGCCGGCCTGATGGAGAAAATCGGCACTGTTTTTATTGTGAGGAAAATTACGGGCATAATTTTCCAGATGATCGGCAAGCAATCTGAATTGACCGACATTGAGCATCGTCTCGATTAATATACCCATGGTTGCTTCAAGCTTGTCTGATTGCGGATATTGCTCAATGAGTTGCTTTGCGGTAGCATAGACGGTTTCGATTTCCTGTCTTTCCTTGCCGGATATAAGCAATGCGTTCAGCGCCTGTTCACCGAGCTTTGTCTGCTGGTTTTTTGCGGCAAAGGATTGAAGATCCGACCGCCCCTTGTCCCAGTCATTGACTGCCGCCACAGTGAGGGTATTGATAATCTTGGATTCAGAGGCAGCGACGATCTGGGCAACCTCGGCTCTGAATTTCTTGTTCTTGATGGGCGATTGATTCAGAATGCCATTCCCAAAGTCTACGAGCCCCTTGAAATCTTCTCTGCGGTGATAGGCGTTCAGGGTCAGATGTATAGCGGCCTCGGTGGCCTCTCCGGCAGGATAGCGCTTTATATAATCGGTGAACTCGGAAATTGCCCGGTCGTAGTTGCCTTCATCATAGGCAATCCAGGCAACATTAAAGCGAACATGAGCAACCTGATCTGCATCCGGATAGAGGGAGGCGTATTGCGTACCGGTTGTCCTGAGACCGTCACGTGTATAGGCTGTCTGATAGTACGACATCTTTGTTTTTTGCTTGAGGGCCTTGTAGTAAGATATGACCGCGCTGTAGAGAAGCTTTTTATCGGGTTTTGTATCGGGTGCCCGCTTGTGCGCCAGTTCTTCATACTGCCTGCCGGCTTCGAAATACTGCCCGGATGAGAACAAGGCCTCTGCATAGTTGACGGACATCTCCTGGTAAACGGGACTGTCATCAAAAAAATCGAGATATTGGGCATAGCCGTCTGCCACGCGTTTGAAACTTTCTGCCGATTTCTTTTTTCTGGCATTTTCGTGCAGCAGGGTGACGATGTTCCTGGCATACAGCTCATAATCCGTCTGGTTTTTCTTTTTCTCCTGGTCGGCAACATGTACCGAGAATTTCTGAATTCTAAGCGCCTTGATGATGTGGGCCATATCTTTGTGGGCATCCGTAAAGCTGTCCAGGTTTTGAACACATTCAAAGGTGTTGCGGGCATATTCCAATAATTTAGCGGCATCGGATTGAAGTTCGCTGAGCTCACGGTAGACGACGGCGGCATGCTGCCAGCGTTTCTTGATGTAATACCGGTAGGCCAGTTTTTCTAAAACGGCGGTATATACGGCACGGGACCAGGCAAAGCTTTTAAAATAAGCGATTGCTTTTTCCGGCTTGGTCTCCTTGTAGGATTCGGGGTAGCAGTAGGCGATGTCGATAAGCGCTTCCAGTTTGATGTCCACTCGCCGGTAGGTGTCGATGTCCAGATTGTCGGTGGTTTCGCTCAAAACGCATTGTTCGAATAGCTTGATGGCATTCTTGAACCCTTTTTCATTGATGTGACACCAGGCCAGTTTGTAGCGCGCAATGGTTACGGCCGGGCTACGGGGATAATCCAATACGGCTGTGTAATGCCGCTTTGCCAGTAAAAGGTCCCCCTGGTTGTTGAAGTAATCGGCGATAAGCAGGTAGCATTCGGGCACATAGCGGCTGTCTGGATGCTGTTTAATGATGCTACGGTAATTCTTTATCATGTCATCCAGCATGCCGAGCTCCCGATACTCGTGCGCCATGAAAAAGAGGGCCTTGTCGCGATATTTAAACTGCGGAAAGTCGTCTAAAATAAACTGATAAATCTCGATGGCATGCAGTTTCAGCTGTTTTGATTCCAGTTGTTTTAAGGCGTCCAGATTGTCGGAAATTTGTTTTTTGCGCAGAAAATAAACGATGCGCGATTTTTCGATATACAATTCGGCCAGACGCAGATGCAGTTCGGCCAGGTAGGGGCGGCCTTTGGACTGATCGATGAGCGTCTTGGTGCTTTGAATGGCCAGATCCACTTTGCGGTTATCATCAGCCAGTTTGGCCAGATACTTTTCGCGCTCGGCTTTTTGATTGACCCGATCGTAGGTATATGCGGGCCCACAATGGCCGGTCCCCAGGAAAAGGATCAGCGTCGTGATCACAACCGTGATTAGCAGTATTGCTTTTTTGATTTTAGGTCTTGGTATCATTTGAAAAATACGTCCCATTCTTCTGCGCATTGGCATTTGTCCACCAGGGTAACCCGATAGTCATCCAGTTCATGCGACCAGAATTCTCCTTGAAAGGGATAGACAATAGGGCGGTTCCGGTTTGGTGGCGCGGTCGGCATGTTTTGTTCGCGATAATGGTACTGTTGAACGCGTTGAACCATATCGAGACCGATTTCATAGGCGACCAGATGTGATTCCTCTTCATATTTTAGCAGCTCATCGGCCATTTCTTCGTAGGCACTTTGCACCGACTTTCTGAAATCGGATTGGGCTTTCTCCATCTGCAGAAAATAGATCCGATCCAGGTAGTCACGCATCTCCGGGTCGGAGATAGCCGCCACCCGCTGGTATTCCTTGTCGAGGAGCACTAAAAATTCCCAGGCTGCTTTGATGTGTTCTTGGTTAAAAATGACGTGCAACAGGGTCGGAACTTTTTTGATTTTAGCGCGATGATGAATGGCGGTCAGCGCCGTACCGTAATGGTCATTAAATTCTTTGACAACCTGCAGCGCTTTTTCATAGTGGCATACGGATTTATAGATAAACGATTTGAGGATGTAGTATTCCGGTGTAAAAAAACTCTGAAAGGCAGGCGCACGAAAGGCATAAAGATATCCCAAGGCCGTTTGGGGCTGTCCCATGCGGTAGTGCACCCATGCCCGTTCGAGCAGATGGTGGGCCTGCTCTACGATCGGTGTTTCAATTTCTCGATACAACTTATCGGCAACCGCAAACTCACCGCTTTCGTAGTAAAGGCGGGCCAGGGTTTGGCGCACATCGTCTCTGAGGGATCTGTCATCCAAATTCTGGTTTAGGAGGGTGGTCAATATTTTAATGGCGGCTTGGATGTCGCCTTTATACACATGATAGCGGGCCTGATGATAACGGTAGCGATGGAAATAGTAAGTGCCGGGCTGAATGGATTTAAAATGAATGTTCCCCCATTCAATAAAGCCATGTTGCCAATCAAAAACGCCCTGATGATAGTTGATGAAGTTGCTCAGATGTTGATCCACAAATCCGTAAGATTGGTCGCTCAAGGCCTGAATTATAACTTTTTCGCGATCAAATGGGAGCGTGCGGGTGACTTCCTCCAGTAGTTCTAAAGAATAAGAAACAATTTTTGGGTTTGGTTTTCGGGTAACGAGATCGGAAAGCATGTCCACGGACGCGTGTGAGAAGCCGGTGCGCTTCAAACAGATACCGAAAAAAAACTGGGCCCAATTATAATCAACATCATCAGGCGAATGCGTATTCAGGTAGCGGAAAAAAAACTCACCGGCCAGGGCGAATTTCTTTTTCTCAAAGGCCGCATATCCCCGATCAAAGTCGGCGTGATCGATGGAAGGACTTACATGTGCACCGCTGTCCGGGGCGTCGGTCCGGTCAGGCTGGATGACCGGTTGCGTTGTTGCGCAGCCGACACAAATGATAACCCAATATATGATTATATATACTCTCATGTGCACACCTTATTCCAGATATTGGCCGGCTTTCTGAATGGTTTGGTCCTGCTCCGATTTCCGGGCCGCAAGGTTGAATCGAAAGCCCATGGAAATGCCAAACCAGAAGTTGTTTTCGATTTCGTCTTCCTTGAAGTTAATCCAGTCTTTTAACTCAAAGTTGACGCAAAGATTTTGACCGATAAAAACCTTCTGGCCGATACCCAGGCTGATGGAGGACATCATTCGGGTTTCGGTTTCACCAATGCTGTTTTCGGTTTCATAAGTCACATACCCGCCCCCGGCAGAAACATAGGTCTCATGATTGATGACCCGGCTGTTTCGAAAAACAGATTTGCCGTAAAGCGGTTTAACAATGAGATTGGTGTGCAGGGCGTAAACTGTCTTGTCAAAGCTTTCCGGCGTAACGCCGAATTCATCCTCAAGTTTTTCCTTGAGATCTTTATCCTGGTCGAACATCCAATGTAGATTGATGACATTCCAGGCCACATGATCGTTAAAGTTGTAGGTGTAGCCCAGTTCTGCCGGAAACAGCTCGTAGAAGTCGTCATCGGGGATGTATCCGATACCTAAATCGATTTCATGATGCCGGAAGAAAACACGGTCCTGAACGGCGACCACGGTTTCGCCATCCAAGGTATCTTCAGCCATGCTGATGGCGGCATACCCATATACGATCCAAAAAATAATGGTAAACATAATCAAACGCTTCATTGATGTAATCTCCTTAAAAGCCGACGATATCGAACACAAACGGATAGGAAACGATAACCTCCGAATGCTGGGGTTTCTCAAACTGCCAGGTTTTAATAGCGGCCTGAATACAGTGGTGAATCTGACCCGATCGAATCGAGGACGACTTGATGCGCACGGCGCCAACCTTTCCGGATATGAGTATTTTCCATTCAAAAACAATGTTGCCCATCAGTGAAGGTGCGCCGATCAATGCATTTTCATAGCAGTAGCTGATTTCGTCCAGGTGCTGATCAATGACTCTCTTGACGGCTTCACGGCTCATCCCGCCCTGCACGCGAACCGATTTGTTCAGCTCTACCGACACCATGGCCATAACCTTGTTTTGACCGGTTTGGCCTTTTTCAAGCGCAGCTACGTCGCCATCACCCTTTATTCCGGCACTTCTCATTACCTGCCGGGTTCCCTTGGAACGGACGACATCACCGCTTACGATTTCGAGTTTGGCCCCGGGGAGCTTGCCGGGAATACCCCCGATTTTAAAATTGCTGTCGTTGGTGTTCGGCGAAGAGACAACATCCAGGTTGGTTACAGAGGCCAGGGCTTCCTTGGGGGCCAGGCCGATACCATCTCCGATGAGTCCCAGCAGTCCGGTTTGTTTGATATTGCGAGTCTTTACATTGCCGTTCACATCATTGCCACCGCCGGCATTGGGCGAACTGGCTAGCTTCTTTGGCGGTGTCGCTTTTTGCGGTTTTTTCAGTGCCTTTCGGGTAGCCTTGGGCGGCTTTGGGGGGGGGGGGGCTTGGGGCCGGGTCACCTTCTGGGGCGGCCGGGCCGGTTTGGCTTTTTGCACATCCCTTTTCTGTTTTTGCAGTTGGCTCATATCTATTTTTACAAACCGGGATTCCGAATCCTCGGGATCCTGCATTTGGGGGGATGACAGGAAAAGGCTGAGCAACAGTACCAGCACCACGTGGATCCCGCTTGACTTGAGGAGATTTTTAAAGAGCGATTTGGTCGATTTGGCTGGTACGGATACTTTGGGACTCTCCGATCGGGGGATCAGTCGCAGTTGGTAGCGATACCCGCCGTCTTCAATGGTAAATGTTTGCCCGGTGACGAGCCGGATGGTGTAAATTTCTTTTTTCCGGCGATGAATGTTCTCGGTGGTGCACAGATCTGTCAGCGCACGGTCTGAAAGCCCCGGCTCTTTAACGAAACCGATATGAGACGAACTGAAATAAATATGACACGATTCGAAAGATTTATAGGCTGCCAAGCGAAAACGCTTGGTGTCCATATGGATGTCATATTTTTCTTTGGGAGCCAGGCATTTAAAGTCAACCACGACTTTGCCTTTGCACTTGACAATCTCCAGGACGTGTTCGGTTTTGGTGCCCAAACCCTGGGACGGCGCATTTTCCAGCAAGGTCGATTTTAAAAAAGGCTGAATGTAAGCTTCTTCTTCTTCGCGTTCATCGTCCTCATCCAACTCCGGCGAAATCGGACGGACCTTCCGGAGCGGAAGTGAATGCTCCTTTTTATTGGGGAATGGCTTGGCGGTGGTACCTTTCTTCTTTTTTATTTCTGGCTTCTCAGGGCTCTCTACTGCCCTGAGGGTTACCGCATTTTCCTGAATATTCCTTTTTGTGGTTTCAGTTTTCGGTTTGTTTGCCGTTGTTTCAATGCTGCAACGTGCGCCAATTTTGTTAAGTGCTTTCCTGAATTTTTGGGCTTGCCGACCAGAGAGGTTCCTCAGGACAATGGCCTGACGTTTTTCCATGGCCGCACGAAACTTTTTTCGCTCAACGGACAACAGGTTACAAAGTTTGCCCTCGACGGCTTTCGGGGAAACGCCAGCCATCAATTCACCGGTAAAAATCAAACGCAAACAGTCTGAATTTTGAGGTGATGCGGTGGTTTTGAGCTTGTCCGCATGTTTGCGCCATTTTTCAATAACATGAGGTCTTGGCGTAGATGGCTGTTCGCTTTTGGGTAGGGCTTTTGATGACCGTTTATTTTTGATTTGGGGTAATTTTATCTTGATGGTGTAGGGACCGATGGCAATGTAATCCAGGGTATTTAAAATCGCACTGGTCACCGGTTGATCATTTACCCATAGTTCCAAATCATGGCTTAGGGCGGATACGACAATTTTGTCGCCTTTGATATAGACTTCGGCATGCTTGTCGGCAACGGCCGCATGGTTCAAGCAGACATCCATTTCTGGATTCCGACCGATCCGGATGGTCTGTTTGGAGAAACAATCCCATCCGAGGCAGGCCTCATCTTTGAATACAAAAACCTGGGCAATGGGACCAGGCTCAGCATCATAGTCAGGCCGGGCTGCAGTTGGTTTTGGGTTTAGACGCATGGATTCTCCTGCTTTCACTTTAATTTTTTCTTTTCAGTTTTCTTCGTGGTTGGTTCCTGGATGTGAAAGCCTTCCAGAATTTCTTGGCGATAGGATTTGCGCGGCTTGAGGAGGCTCTCAACATCGCTTTTCTTGCGTTGCAGAAGATATACCGCTCCGGATTGAATCGTTTGCCCCCGGATGTAGGCGTTGCCAAAATCGATTCGCGTCAGGCGTCGATCCACTGTGTCAGTTCCCTGCTGCGCACCCGGTCTATCCGTAGTTCCAAGAGCGGGATAGGACGACAGCAGTAGTATGGTCAGTAAGAAGAGGACGATTCGAATCCAAAGCTTCATCATGTTTCTCCAAATTTGCTTTCGGGTCCTTTCACATTTCAAGCACGGCGAACTGAAAGTTGGGAAAACCGGCCAGTGCCGCTGTTTTGGTGATTTGATTAATGGTTTTGAAGGGCAGCCGCCGATCGCACAACAGCAGGATCGGTCGCGGACCTTCTTGCCCCAGGTCGTTTTGCTGGCTAGTTATGGACCGATGCGAGAGCCGTATGTAGAGACCTGATGATTTCAGGTTTTCAGGGTCCAGGCCGACAATGACGTTATCCTCGATATGGGCAACAACCTCATCACCCATTTTCAGGGTAGACTGGGACAGGACCAGCTTGATGGTGTCCTGGAAGTCCGTTTTGGATGTCGATTGCGGCAACTGCATGTCCTTGTCCAACCCCGCCAGTTCCGGCTCGCTGGAAAAGGAAAAGAGTAGAAATATGAGGATGATCGTAAACATATCCATCATAGAGGTTATATTCAGTTTGGGTGGCTTAAATGACCGGGGTGTACGCTGGGTTCGATAGCGTCGCATGCTATGCTCCTATCCAATTTTTCCTGAGATAACGACATTGGGAAAAAGTTTTGCCTTGGCCTCGCCGTATCGCGCCATGTCCATGATCTTGATGATGGTATCGTAGACAACATCACCATCGGGTACGATAATCAGTGTATCGCTGGCGGGGTAGGCATTCTTGATGCGTCCCAATTGATCGGCCATTACAGCGAAATTAAAAACGTCACCTGCTTGTTTTTGAAACTGACGGCGCCACTTGTCTGCCTCTTGGGGTTTGAGCGCGTCGGCCTGCAGGGACAAATCGATGACCTTTTTGCCCAGTTCAAGCACTACCGTTGTCTTGAGGCTAGGGTCGGTTTGTTTCTGCTTGGATGCCGCGGCCAGAACCGGAACCGAGGTGTTGATAGCTTTGATGTGTAGAAAAGAAGCCGACATCAGTAAAAAGGGAACCAATACCAGGAACATATTCATGATCGGCACCATATCCACCTCGGTTTCCGGTTCATCCCGACGCTTTCTTTTCATTAAACCTGGCATTGGGCTTCCCTTTCGCGTTTCATGGCTGACAGCATATTGAACAAGCGCAGTGCCTTTTCTTCGAATTGATCAATCAGATAGTCGCCGCGATTGTTGAGAATATAAAAACCGGCCAGACAGGGGATTGCCACCATCAATCCAAAGGCAGTGGTAAACATGGCCACGGAAATACCGTGGGCCAAAATCTCTTGCTTCATGGCGGCATTGGCTTCGCTGACCCCCTGAAATGCAGAGATTAAACCGATGATGGTACCGAGCAGGCCCAATAAGGTTGAAATATTGGCCAGCAGGGTCAGGTAGTTTATTCTGGCCTTGACGACGGGGATTTCCTTGAGAATGGTTTCCTCGATGGTCATCTCTATTTCCCGGTCGCGTTTGTCTGATTTGAGCAAACCAGCTTTTAAGATTCGCCCCAAAGGATGACTTTCAATGCGGGCACACTCATCGAGAGCGCCCTTATAATTGTCTTTCTCAAGATGAGCCATGATTTTTTGGAAGGCCTTATCCATATTGAGCTTCAGGCGAAAATACAAAAAACCGGCCCGTTCACAAAAAAGCGCCAGCCCGATAATAGATACCGATAGGATCACGTACATGAATTCGCCGCCATTTTGAAAAAAAGAGAACATATGCATTCCTCCTGAACCTGTTGGTATGTGTTTTTCTATCGCGGAATAGCCAATGGCCATTTCCGATTAGCTTTGGTTTCGTATATGAGCAGGATTCATACCAACGGCGTGAAAAAAGCCACGGTGCAGTACTTCTCGATAGGGAAAAAAGACATGGAATTAAGGGGTGAGAATTTCTTGAGCCTATTGGAAGCTACGGGGGCTTTATTGATATAACAAATTGAAAAACTTATGTTTAATTTAGTGTGGCCAGCTAGTGAAAGGTTGGCGGGGAGTCATTTAAAAAGCGATGCTTAGGTAATGGTAAAACAAATGGTTTAAGTCTGAGGTGAGCAATTTGGCGCATGAGAATTCAGCATGATGACTGTCTACAATAAGATAATCTGTATGAAAAAGTATACGGGTGGCGGGCAATGGGTATTGCAGTGTTATGCTCGTTGCGAACGTTTAGAACGTCATGATTTTAGGCAGCATGGCCAACTTCCGAACGAATTTTGGATCCTATTTTTTGTTCCGTTAGGGCCAGTTCATATCGTGTTTGAAGATTCATCCAAAATTGAGGACTGTTTTTAAAGTATATCGCGAGGCGAATCGCACTTTCAGCAGAAATTCCCCGATTGCCATTAAGAATCTGTGTGATTCGACCTGAAGGTACCCTCAACGCCAACGCAAGCTTATTGGCAGACATATTTCTGGCCTTCAATTCTCGTTTTAATATTCTTCCTGGGTGAATTGCTTTCATTGGTTATCCTTTATGATAGTCAGTGATTTCAACATCATAAGCGTCTCCGTCTTTAAAGTTAAAGCAGATACGCCAAGGGTCGTTCACAGTCATAACCCATTGACCGGACCTGTCTCCTGATAATTTATGTAAATTAAGACTTTTCAATGGGCTAAGATCGTTTGAGCCGTATAATTTGACAGTGTTTTAGACTGCAATTTTAATTTAAGAGATATTACCAAAACCCGAGACTTTAAGTTTGGAACGCCTGGGGTGTGATTTCAAATGGGCGATCTTAATATTTAGCGCGTTGCTCGCGTTCATTATGGAAGCTGGGATTTGAACAGTTCCACCGATCGAATCGGAATATCCAACAGTTCGGCGATTTTTAGTTTGGCGCGCATGCCTTTGGGACTGCCGGCCACGGATGTGACCGTGCCGATTCCCAGTTCCTCACGCAACGGCCGCATGATCTCTTCATCGGTCAAATCGAGTACATGGAGATTCAATTTCTGGGCCACATAATCTTTGGCTTCATGGATTTTCATTTTGCGGGTCATCTGCATCCAGGCCACCAGATCTCCGGAAGTCCGAATGCCGCCCATACATGCAGCCATGATGTGGGCCGTATGCATCCCAAAGGGATCGCCCACGCCAATCTACAAGCCATCGGCTTTGCCGATTTGAACCAGGGCCTTGGAAACGCGAGTAACACTGTCGACGGGGGTCTGTTCCATCATGGGGATCCCGCAAACACCCATGCCCACGTTGGCATGCACCGGGATCGGTGATGTTGCCGAAGTTTCCTTGAGAAACGTGACCGCCCGGGCTAAATTCCAGGCCACCGACCGGGTCGTATTGGTACCGATGGCCAGGCCGAAAAGATCGGCCCCG
>Ga0180435_10000222_pt1 | contig 58893 bp, 60 predicted proteins | sample SS_ome_3_FD_132467 | JGI IMG/M metagenome (GOLD analysis project Ga0180435, IMG submission 132467) | Hypersaline lake sediment archaeal communities from the Salton Sea, California, USA - SS_3_S_1 metaG | ecosystem: Environmental > Aquatic > Non-marine Saline and Alkaline > Hypersaline >... | reverse complement strand
TTTACAGCGTAGAGTCCGATTGCCAGGGGTTCTGAAATGGCCGCTTCATCATAGCTCATCTGATCCGGTATCTTAAAACAGCTGGTCTCCGGCATAACAATATACTCCGACAGGGAACCTTCTGCCTGACCCGGACAACCCAGGAAACGCAGCTTACGGCAGGTGTGGGGTCGTCCTGCCTGGCACTGGTCGCATTCCCAGCAGGGCATGGCTGGTTCAATGGCAATGCGGTCTCCGGGCTTTACCATGGTCACGCCTTTTCCTACTGCCTCAACCACCCCGGCACCTTCATGTCCCACTGTAAACGGGTATTCCACCACCTGGCTACCAATCTTTCCCGACACATAGTAGTGGATATCGGATCCGCAAACGCCCAGGGTTTTCATCTTAATCCGAACATCCCGGTCGTTAAGAATAGACGGAGCAGGCACATCTTTCATTTCCATCTGCCGGATACCTGTTAGCATCATTGCTTTCATTATCTTGGGCTTTTAAGAGAAGAACTAAAAGTATTAAAATGAGAGCACTTTTTATCGGCGGAACGGGAAATATTTCAACTGCCTGCGGGAAGCTTGCACTTTCGAGGGGAATTGATCTCTCCATTCTGAGCAGGGGCCAGCGAAAAAGAAGCGAATTGTCCGATGCGACATTTATTAGGGCAGACATCAATGATATCAGTCAGGTCAGGGAAAAACTAAAGGGCATGCACTTTGACGTGGTGGTAAACTTTATTGCTTTTAAGGCGGAGGAGGTTGAACGGGATATTCAGCTTTTTTCCGGGAATTGTGATCAGTACATCTTTATCAGCTCGGCATCGGCCTACCAGAAACCTCCCTCCCATCCGGTGATTACCGAATCGACCCCCCTGGCCAATCCTTACTGGGATTACTCGCGCGACAAGATTGCCTGTGAGGAAATGCTTATGAAGGCATACCGCGAAAAGGATTTTCCAGTGACCATCGTGAGACCTTCCCATACCTATGAAACTGTGATCCCGGTGGCCATCGGGAGCTGGGAGGATTTTACCATCATTGAACGCATGAGAAAAGGAGGCAGGGTAATTATTCACGGGGATGGCAGTTCGCTCTGGACCATCACACATTCAAAGGATTTTGCAAAAGGCTTTGTGGGCTTGATGGGGAATATGCAGGCCCTTGGACAGAGTTTCCATATCACTTCGGATGAACTCCTGAATTGGAACCAGATCTACCAGGCAGTTGCCGAAGCAGCTGGAGTAGATCTGAAGGCCGTACATATTGCCACGGATTTCATCTGCAAGGAAGCCGATAAGCTGGGACAGGAGTGGATGCGGGGGAACCTCCTGGGAGATAAGGCCAATAGTGTCATTTTCGATAATACGAAAATTAAACGCTTTGTTCCGGGATTTGTAGCCACCATCCCCTTCAGGGAAGGGATTAAAAGAACAGTGGAATGGTTCGATGCCCATCCCGACCGGATCCGGATCGATGCGGAGAACAACAGGTTGATGGATGCCGTTGTAGAGGCGTATGCCGGCTGATACTACCTGGATCTGGGGTGAAAGCTGATAATAGCCTCCCGGAGGTATTCTCTGTCCAGGTGGGTATATATTTCAGTGGTTGTGATGGACTCATGTCCCAGCATCTCCTGCACCGCCCGCAGGTCGGCCCCTCCTTCCACCAGATGAGTGGCAAAGGAGTGCCTGAAGGTATGGGGGCTTACCGTTTTCTTAATCCCGGCTGCCACTGCAAGCTCCTTTATAATTGTAAAGACCATGTTACGGGTAAGCATCTTCCCCCTGCGATTCAGAAAGAGGATATCCTCATATCCGGGCTCTATGGACAGGGTATCCCGGTCGGGCATATAGAGATCGACTTCCCTGAGGGCGCGCGGACTGACAGGGACCAGGCGCTCCTTATCCCCTTTTCCGATCACCCTGATAAAACCTTCTGCCCTGAAAATTCCTGATATCTGCAATTGCACCAGTTCTGTGACCCTGAGGCCGCAGCTGTAAAGAGTTTCCAGCATGGCCCGGTTCCGGCGACCCTGGGGCTTGCTCAGATCAATTTTTCCCAGCATCCGGTCTATTTCCTCTACTGTCAGCACTTCAGGCAGCTTACTTCCCAACCTGGGGCCTTCCAGCAATGCAGTGGGATCCTTCTCAATCAACTCTTCAAGCAGGAGGTAGCGATAAAATGCCTTGATGCCGGATAATATCCGGGCCTGACTCCTTGCTGAAAGTCCCAGTTCACTGATCCAGATCAGAAAGCCTCCAAGCTGATCCTGATCCAGCTCTTCCGGTCCGGTCCCCAGCTGCTCCATGTCCTGGAATTGTTGCAGTTTCCCAATATCAGAAAGATAGGCCTCAATGGAATTGGCCGACAGTCCCTTTTCCAGCTTCAGAAAGCCTTCATATTCCTTAATAAGTCTCTCCCATTTCATCAGAATGGAAATCTTTCAATCATCAGAACCAGTGAGATCCCCAGTCCGGCCCCGCTGAGCAGCACATGCCACTCGCGCCTTGGAAGCCCCAGTATATCTACCACCACTTTTGTGAGCAACATGATGACGCTTACTATGATGATCTGCCCCACTTCAATCCCCACATTAAAGGAGAACAGGGGAAGTACCAGTCCCCGTTCAGAGCCAAGGAGGCTCCGCAGATAATTGGAGAATCCAAGTCCATGGATCAGACCGAAGAAAAGGGCCGCACCGTATTTCAGATAGTGTTGCAGAGAGCTTACCTGCTGCTTCCTGGCAAACAGATTGGCCAGGGCAGTCATAAAAATGGTTAAGGGGATCAGGAATTCAATGAGATCCCCATTCACTCTTAGCAGATCCAGTGTGGCCAGCGCAAGGGTGAGCGAATGCCCAATGGTAAATGCGGTGATCAGAACCAGGACCCGTTTCCACTCTCTCAGGCTGTAAACTGCACAGAGGGTGAGGATGAATAATATATGGTCATAGCCCTTAAGATCAGCTATATGCTCAAGTCCAAGTTTAAAATAGAGTTCAAATAGAGACATGGAGTGCTAAGACATTAATAGTTTAATTAATTTTACAGCCATGAGACTGATTGCTTTGTTGACATTGGCATTTCTGTTTCCGGTGCAATCCCCGGCCCATCCGCTTCATCTTTCCATCACGAATATAACATATGAAAATGGAAAGCTGAACATTGAGATGAAATCATTCGTAGACGATTGGGAAGTTGGCTATTTCCATTATCATGGGAAACCGGTCAGTTTCAGCGATCCTGTGAAACGGGATCTTCCCTGGTTCACTGAATACCTGAACAAGAGTTTCAGGATTACTACCGGGAAGGAAAGGCAGGAATTAAAACTTGAACTTGATTCGGTTTCTGTTGAAGAGGATGCCATGACCCTTGAGATGCATGCGATGGTCCCATCAAAGCCAAATTCTTTGTACATTTACAACGCTTTGTTAACGGATATTTATCCCGATCAGACCAATCTTGTGATATTTGTTTTTAAAAAAAAGGAGACTGGTATAAAATTTGACGTAAAAAAGCATGATGCAGAAGTGATATTGAGATGATTGGATGAGAAGACTGTGGTTTCCCATATTATTACTGCTTTGCATGTCTCTGCCGCTACATGCAACTCATAACAGGGCTGGTGAGATTACCCTGACCCAGCTGGATGAGCTTACCTACCAGATCCAGATCACCACCTTCACTTATACCCTCAGTCAGGCCGACCGGGATGACCTGGAAGTACAATGGGGAGATAATACCTTTTCCACTGCTCCCCGGGTGGAGCTGGTAAAGCTGCCCAACTACTATCAGAAAAATGTTTACAACACCCAGCACACCTTCCCCGGACCAGGTGTTTACGAAATTGTGGTACAGGACCCCAACCGAAATGCCAATGTAAAGAACATTCCCAACTCGGTCAATGTGATCTTTTCCATCAAGACCACCATTCTGATCAATGGTGAAATAGGTCCGAATTCCACGCCTGTTCTGCTTAATCCTCCCATTGACAGGGCTGCATTCGGTCAAATCTTTATACACAACCCGGCTGCCTATGATCCGGACGGGGACAGTCTCTCCTACAAGCTGACCATATGCACCGAACTGGACGGAAGGCCCATTGAAGGTTATACCCTGCCCCCTGCCAGCGACACCCTGTTTATCAATCCCTTTACGGGCGACCTCACCTGGATCACACCTTCCGATTCGGGCTGGTTCAATATCGCAATTGATGTGGAGGAATGGAGGGATGGTGTGAAGATCGGGAATATTGTCCGGGACATGCAAATCGAGGTATACCATACCAATAACCATGCTCCCGTACAAACAGATCCGGGAAACTACTGCATTGAAGCCGGCAGCATACTGGCAGTTGATATTGAGGCCACGGATGAGGACAATGATTCCATTCAGCAATGGGCCACCGGTGGCCCCTTTGTGGTTGAGCAAAATCCTGCCACCTATACCGTTGACGAAGGTTCGGTGAGTATTGGTTACAGCCGGGCACAGTTTGAATGGCAAACAGATCCCTCCCATGTGAGGGAACAGTATTACACCGTTGTATTTAAAGCCGAGGACAGCAACCCGGAGACTCCCCTGGTAAATATCCAGAATATGAACATTAAGGTACTGGGGCCTTCGCCTGATATGCCAGCCCTGATCCCCGGCAGCAACAGTGTGACACTTACCTGGCCGGCCGATACCTGTCTCCCTGTGACCGGATATCAGATCTACAGGAAAGATGGCCCTGCAGGATATGTTCCTGATACCTGCACCGGAGGGGTGCCTTCGGAAACAGGCTTCGTATTGATCGGAAGCACCTTCAGCAGACTCGATACGCTCTTTATTGATGACAACGATGGCAACGGGCTGCCTCAGGGAAGTGAATATTGCTATATGCTTGTCTCGGTCTATCCGGACGGAGCTCTCAGCTTCCCTTCTCCTGAGAACTGTACGCCACTGGTGGAAGGATCCCCCTCCCTGCTGGAAGTCAGCGTTATTGATCACACCACCAGCGGGACCATCCGGGTGGCCTGGGCAAAGCCCACAGGACTCGATACCATCCCTGCCAACGGACCCTATGAATATCTTATTTTCCGCTCAAACGATCTGCTGGGGAACAACATGAGCCAGGTTGGATCGATGTCAACAGCAGACCTGAACGACACCGTATGGCTGGACGCTACTGTGAATACCTTAAGCTTTCCCTGGTCTTACAAGGTGGAACTATATAATGATGAGCCGGGCAACAGGTTCAAGATTGGAGAAGCTGAATCGGCCTCATCCCTGTATCCCGACCTGAGGGGTGAGGACAACAGGATTGTGATGCAAATGCGAAAGAATGTACCCTGGATCAATTATGATTACACCATTTACCGGCTCAATAACAGTACCGGAAGCTATGACTCCATTGGATTTAATACGGAGGATATCTTTACAGACGAGGGATTGACAAATGGTGTGGAACAGTGCTACAGAGTTACAAGTACAGGCTGGAGGCTGCTGGGGGGAACCCTTTATGAGAACACGAATTTCAGTCATACGGTCTGCGCCACCCCTGTGGATACCATCCCACCCGATCCACCAAGATTAAGCGGGTATTCATTATGCGACAGCATGTATAACCACCTTTCGTGGAAATACACTGATCCGGAAAGCTACGAGGATGTGGAGGCTTACAAACTCTATTACAGTCCGACCTTCGAGGATACACCTTACCTCATTGCTGAATTTAATGATCCTTACGATACCGTATATAATCACTATCCCGAAAATACCCTTTCGGGATGCTATCTGGTTACAGCCATCGATTCCTTTGAGAATGAATCCGAACCTTCCATAAGGCTGTGCCTGGATGAATGCTCCAACTACATCCTCCCCAATGTGTTCTCACCCAACGGAGACGGGATCAACGACCTCTACAGGCCACAGAGAACCTCCTATGTGGAAAAGGTGGAAATGACCATCTTTAATCGCTGGGGCATCCAGGTATTCTATACAGAAGACCCCGATGTGAATTGGGATGGAAAAGTAAATAGTACGGACCAGCTGGCGGCGCCGGGGGTCTACTATTATATTTGTGATGTGTATGAGTACCGGCTCACCGGTATAGAAGTATATACCCTTACCGGGTTTATCTATGTTTATTCAGGCGACTCAAATGAGGTATTTATCGAAACAAAATAATGGAATGCTGCGCTTAGCTTCTCTGCTGCTCACTGTCTTCCTGAGCTCTTTGCAGGGATTTGGACAAGAGGACCCTTACCTCGCGGGTCGTGCATGCATGGAGGATGAAAGGTATGATTCCGCTGTGTTTCACCTGGAGCAGGCGCTTCTGAAAAACCCGGGTCAGACAGATATCTACTACCAGCTGGGGCTCTCATATTTCACACTGAAGAACTACCCGGCAGCAAGGGACGCCTTCTATGAAACCGAGAAGCGGCGCAAGGGGATGGGCAGTTTCTATCTCGCAAAAAGTGAAATCAGACTGAGTCATCCCCAGCAGGCCCTGAAATACCTCAGGATCCATCTCTCCTCCCGCTATAAAAAAAGCGAGTCTGAAATTCTGCTGGATGAGGACATTTCCACCCTGGAAGGATCACCGGGATGGCAGAAGCTATGGGAAGAAAAGAAGTGGTATACAAGCAGGGATAAGGTGTTTCAGGAAGCCATGTTCCTGAAGAGCCAGGGCGATTACCTGGAAGCGATCAACCAGCTGAATAGCCTGGAGAAGCAGGGCTATAAAAAAAGTGTGGTTCAGAGCGAAAAGGCAGCCATCTATAGTGAATTGGGAAATCTGAAAGCCTCCCGTTCGGCTCTGAAATCGGCAGTTAAAAGTGATGTCAGGAACCTGGATGCGCTTCAGCAGCTTGCTGTGATGCAGATAGCCGATGGAGATGCCGAAGAGGCGGTGGAGGGATTGAACAAGGTGATCCGCCAGGACCCGGCACGGTTTGACGCATATATACAGCGTGCTGATGCGCTAAGCAAGATGGACAAGCTGAGTGCTGCTCTTTCAGATATGGAGCTCTATCTGGCATATTTCCCGGAAAATGATTCTGCCATTTACCGAAAGGGTATGATCCAGTTCAGTCACGGAAAATACCTGGATGCCATTCAGTCCTTTAACAGATCGCTGGCATTGAACCAGGGCGAAGCCTCCTATTTCTATGCAAGAGGACTGACCTATGCCGCCACCGGAACCACTCGTTATGCAGAGAAGGACATGTCCATGGCCCTGGATCTGGATCCGATGAATGGTGAGATCTGGTTTGAAAAAGGAAAGCTGGACGAACAGCTGGGTAACAGGGAAAGTGCCTGCCATTGTTACCGGAAAGCCTACCAGTATGGTATTTTTGAAGCTGGTGAACTTATCAACAAGTATTGCAACTAGATGGATCCCGAAAACGCCAATAAGAAGCTCAAACAACAGATCCAGTCGCTGCGCTCCAGCAACAGGTCGGCCATTCTGGATACCCTTGATGAACTAAGATCTGAAGGGGATGTTTCAGTTCTTCCCGAATTGTTTAACCTGATGCTTATTCAGGAAGATGAGGAGGTCCTGAACAAGATAGTGACCCTTCTGAATGATCTCAAGGATAAAGGTGCAGCTGAAATTCTGGCAGAGGCTATTGCCAATCCGGAATATGATAAGATTCAGACAGCTCTCGTGGCTGCCTGCTGGCAAAACGGTCTCTCCTACGGCAAGCACATCCAGATTTTTGTGGATGTGGTTATATCAGGAGATTACAGTGCATCCGTAGAAGCCTTCACAGTTATTGAAGAGGCTGTGGGGGATCTGGAGCCGGCGGAAAGGCAGGCATTGGCTCGCTCACTGAAAACAAAATTACAGGAGGTGAACGAAGATAAAAAAGCCCTCTTTGTAGAGCTCGTCAAAACCATCGAGACCTACTAGTTACTATTTTGGCGGATCCGTTGTAACATATACCAGATTATTTCCCTGGTAAGCAACCCGATAGTAGTCAGCCCCGCAATGATAATACTGTACATTATCCACAGGTGCAGCCTCGCAACCACCTGGTAGTGCGGTAACAACTGTTCCAATGGGAAGAGCTGCTCCTGGTGATGCGGGCTGAGCGGCAGGTGCTGCTTCAGGGGCAGGTGCTGCTTCGGTCGCAGGTGCCGCTTCAGGGGCAGGTGCTGCTTCGGCGGCAGGTGCTGCTTCGGTCGCAGGTGCCGCCTCTGTGGTGGTCGTTGTTGACTGCTGAGCTGCAGCAGCCTGCTCATCCTTCGCATGGGTAGCTGAACTTACTACTACTGCGGTTCTTCTTCTGGTAGCACGCTTGCTATGAGCAACAGCTTCGGCAGAGTATTGCGCCTCGGCCACATCCACAACAAAAAGCAGGACAATGCATGCTAAAATGCCTGTAAGTCTCCGGTTCATATGTAGGTAAACTTTCATAAGCTGTCTTTTAATATGCTTCTAAAAAAATGATCTTCTCGGCACCTGGGGGTGGAGTGAATTCAAACAAAGTTTCGGAAACAGCGGGAGCCAGGTTCCATTTTCGCATAACAGTTGCAAAGGCCAGCAATTCAGGTGTGGCTGTATCCGTAACAACATATTTATAAATCAGGGGAGGGCCGCTGTCGGCAATCCAAATCTGGAAATCAACCCCCGGCCGGCTGAATAGCAAATGGTGGCACTGAACCTCACCTATCATTTCTTTACCGATGTGTAGGGCACAAGTTACCTCCTGCATAAGCAATGTGAAGGAATTTTTATAAAGCAGATCAGATGCCGGTACACTGATCTCATAGGTATCACGGGCGAAATGAAACATATCTTCAATGGTTCCAGGAGCAGCTTCGCTGGCATAAACTTTCTCGGCAGGATTGAATAAGGTCAGCGTTCTGCCATTGTAGTAAAACTTCTGACCAAAGCCCAGGCCATGGCGTTCAATGTGTATCTTATCCGGCCGGCTGACGGTGACACTTGCAGCGATTTCAAGATCAATCCTGTGTCCGGAATTACTCAGTTCCTCCAGGGTGCTCTGTGCCTGAACACTAAATTCCTTTAATTCACTGAGAAAGTCCATTGCTCCCCGAAAAATATCAATGGCCTCAGGATCCAGCTTGTCTTCGATGGGAGCAGGTGATTTTATTTTCCCTTTCTCCTGGACCGGATTAAATGTGATGAAGCCCATCAACATCAAGGGAAGGACTAAAAAGCCCGAAATTCGTAATAAACGAGATGATTTCATAGCTAAGCTGCTAGTTTTCAGTTAGGAATTAAAGCAAATTACGCGATTGCAGAATCTAATGCAAGTGTTAACCGTTAAACCCAGGCATGGACCTGAATTTCAAGCAACGTAAAGCGCTTACTTTCAGAAAAGTATCAGCAGGATCCTGCTAAGCTTAGTGCATAGAGGAGAAGTACTTCATGAACTGAGCCCGTTCATAGACCGAGGGATCATCCAGGCTTCCATAATTCATCTTTCCCCTGAAATCATCAGGCGAGCCATATTGATTTTTCTCCATCCACTTCTTCATTTCACTGATCATATCCCGGATATAGTCCAGCCCGTTCCGGTAGAGAACAGAACATACCTGTACGGCAGTTGCTCCTGCCAGGATCTGCTTCACCACAGCCATTCCACTATGCACACCAGTGGAGGCGGCCAGGTCCAGCTGATCCACCTGTGAAGAGACAATCCCGATCCAACGAAGTGAATTACGAAGCTCGGCCGGAGAACTGAGTACCTCCGAAGATCCAAAGCTCAGATCGTCAGTGTTGATATCAGGGGCATAAAAACGATTAAATAGGACCACAGCGGCGGCACCCCTTGCATAGAGCTGATTTACCATCCAGGTAATATTGGAAAAACCGTTCCCCAACTTGATAATCAGTGGAAGCGATGTCTTCTTTTTTACTTCAGAGACCAGATGAAGATAAGCCTGCTCATACTCCCTGGGGTCCTTGTCTTTCTGGATGGGAAGAAAGTAGATATTCAGCTCGAGGGCATCAGCTCCTGCATCCTCAATTTTTCCGGCAAAATCAATCCACTCGGTGGAACTGAGGCAGTTGACACTGGCAATCACAGGGATATCCACAGCCTCTTTCGCTTCCCTGATAAATGAAAGGTACTGCCCCAGGGAATTCTCCCGGGCATAGGTCCGGATATAATCACCCGCCTCAGGATAATCCTGTCCTTCCGACATACTTTCAACTTCATGAGAGATCTGCTCCTCAAAAAGAGATTTCATCACCACGGCTCCGGCACCGGCGGCAGCCACTTTTTTCAGCCGGTCCACTGTACTGGTCAGACCACTGCTGCTAACGATAATCGGACTCTTCAGGGACAGTCCTGCAAAACTTGTGGATAAATCTATCATATGTAAAATTTCAATAGTTCCTGGGACCAAAAATAAGGCTGCCTATACGAACCAGGTTGCTCCCTTCCTCTATGGCCAGCTTATAATCTCCCGACATTCCGCAGGAGAGCTGGTCAAAGGAATCACGGGAAGCAAACTCCGTACCTTTCAGCCTATCAAATATACGCTTTAGAAGGCGAAACTCCTCCCGGATCTGATCCGAATTTTCGGTATAAGTGGCCATGCCCATCAATCCCCTGATCCGGATATGCTTCATCTCCCGGAATGAATCGGATGATAAAAGTAGCATCAATTCCTCTTCGGTAAGACCAAATTTTGTTTCCTCCAAGGCAATACGAACCTGCAGAAGGCAATCGATGACCCGATTGTTTTTCTCTGCCTCCCTGTTAACCACACCCAGCAACTTCAGGCTGTCCACACCATGCAACATATATACAAAGGGAGCCAGGTACTTGACCTTGTTGGATTGCAGGTGCCCGATCATGTGCCAGCGGATATCGGCAGGGAGCCGTTCCTGTTTGGCAGCCAGGTCCTGCACCTTATTCTCGCCAAAATCGCGATGCCCGGCCCGATAGGCCTCCATAATCGCTTCGTCTGCCTTGGTTTTAGACACGGCAACAAGGGTCACATCCGGGGGAATCTTTTCCTTAATCTGCTGAAGGTTTACTGCAACTCCCATTCCCGAATATACTTTAATCCAGCGAATGTATCACCAGCCCGCTTCGAAGCTTTGGTTCGAACCAGGTGGTCTTTGGGGGCATGATCATTCCGCTGTCTGCAATATCCATCAACTGTTTCATGCTCACCGGATAAAGGGCAAAGGCAGCAGCCATTTCACCACTATCCACCCGGCGGCTCAACTCTTCCAGTCCGCGTATCCCTCCAACAAAATCAATGCGCTTCGATTTCCTTAAGTCCGTAATATTTAAGAGGGGTCCCAAAACTTGCTCCGACAGAACGGTTACATCAAGGCAGGCTATGGGATCATCGTCATTATAGGTCCCGGGCTTGGCAGTAAGGGCATACCAGTTTCCTTCAAGGTACATGCTGAAGGTATGCAGGCTCTCAGGTTTACAGATCTCCGGACCTAAGTTTTCAAGCACAAATCCCTCCTGGAGCTCCTCCAGAAATTCATCGGCTGTCATGCCATTCAGATCCTTCACCACCCTGTTGTAGTCAATAATGGTCAACTGGGAAGCCGGGAAATGAACCGCCAGAAAGTAGTTGTACTCCTCATCGCCCCGGTGATCCGGGTTGTTCTTCCTGCGCTCCTGTCCTACCAGGGCAGCCGCTGCAGTCCGGTGATGTCCGTCCGCCACATAAGTATATGGGATATCCCTGTCAAAATACTCTTCAATCTGCCTGATCAGAGCCTGATCCGATATAAGCCAGAAATGATGACCCACTCCGTCCTCGGTAGTAAAGTCATATTCGGCTTCCTCTGCAACCACTTTTCCCACCAGGGCATCAAGCTGATCGTGATCGGGATAGGCAAAAAATACCGGCTCCGCATTGAAGTTGGTCACCCGGATATGATTCATCCTGTCCTCCTCCTTGTCGGGCCTGGTTAATTCATGTTTCTTAATGATATCATTCAAATAATCATTCACCGCCGCACAGGCCACAATCCCATACTGGGTTTTTCCAAACATGGTCTGCCCGTAAACATAGAGATGTTCTGATGTATCCTGTACAAAATAGCCTTCTGCAATTAGCTTCTGAAGATTCTCCTTTCCCTTGTTGTATACAAGATCCGAGTGAAGATCGGTATCCTCGGGCAGGTCTACTTCCGGCTTTACAACATGAAGAAATGACCAGGGATTCCCCCTGACCTCTTCACGGGCCTCGCTTGAATTCAGTACATCATATGGTCTGGAGGCCACCTCGCTCACCTTATCCTTCCCCGGCCTGAATCCTTTGAACGCATGTATTTTTGCCATACTCTAGTTGACTTTAAAGGTGATATCTCCTTTCTCCAGGAAATTGACGATCTGTTTTGCAGCCGCTACTCCTGCATTCAGGTTGGCTTCTGCAGTCTGGGCCCCCATTTTCTTAGGGGTGAAGAATACCCTGCCCTTGTACTTCTCCTCCAGTTCTTCTCTGCAATCGGGAGCGATATCAGAAATATATCTGAAGTCGTCTCTGCCTGCAAACACCCGCTTCAGACCATCCTCGTCGATAACTTCCTTGCGGGCGGTATTAACCAGGGTGGCTCCTTCGGGCATGCTGTTCAGAAGATCGTAATCAATGGAAGCACGGGTCTCGTCGGTAACAGGAATATGAAGTGAGATATACTGACATTTGCTGTAAAGGCTTTTGGCCGAATCTTCGCAGGCCACGCCATCATTCTTAATAATTACGGGATCCACGTAGGGATCATAGGCATAAACCTTCATTCCAAATCCTTTGGCGATCAGTCCAACAATTCTGCCCACAGCACCATAGGCATGAATTCCCAGTTTCTTACCCCGCAGCTCGGTCCCCGCAGCAGGGGTAAAACCAGTACGATTCAGGAAAACCATCATCCCCAGGGCCAGCTCGGCCACTGCATTGGAGTTCTGGCCCGGTGTATTCATTACGACCACATCTTTTTCAGTGGCAGCAGCCAGGTCCACATTATCGTAACCGGCCCCGGCCCGAACGACTATCTTCAGGTTCTTTGCCGCTGCAATCACTTCCCTGTCCACCTTGTCGCTGCGGATTATCAATGCATCCGCATCTGCTACCGCAGCAATCAGATCACTTTGCTCCGGATATTTGGACAGCACCTCTACTTCATAGCCTGCGTCCCGGAATACACCTTTCACCTCTTCCACCGCCTGGGCAGAGAAGGGTTTTACTGTTGCAATTAATACTTTCGCCATTTTTCTGGTTTATTCGATTAAATATTCTTTTCAAATTCTTTCATGGTGTCCACCAGGGCCTCTACTGATACCAGGGGCATGGCATTGTAAATCGATGCCCTGAAACCTCCCACGGAACGGTGTCCCTTAAGTCCCGACATGCCACGGGCTGTAGCAAAGGCAAGAAAATCAGCCTCTTTTTCTTTATATTCATCCTTCATCACAAAAGTCACATTCATAATGGACCGGTCCTCTTCATTGGCAATTCCTGACATAAAGAGCGGGTTCCTGTCAATCTCATCGTAAAGAATTGCGGCTTTCTCCAGATTCAGTTTATACATGGCCTCAACCCCTCCCTGCTCTTTGTACCAGCGGAGTGTGTGCATGGCTGCATAGATGGAAACACATGGAGGTGTATTGAACATGGAGCCCTTATCAATATGGGTTCGGTAATCAAGCATGGTAGGAATGGCTCTGTCAACCTTTCCCAGGATATCATCTTTGACAATTGCAAAGGTGACCCCGGCCGGAGCCAGGTTCTTTTGTGCTCCACCATAGATCAGGGCATATTTGGACACATCCATGGGCCGGCTGAAAATATCGGAAGACATATCGGCCACCAGGTTTACAGCACAATCCATGTCCTCTTTTATCTCAGTACCATAAATGGTATTATTGGTGGTAATATGGAAATAATCGGCATCAGCGGGCACCTTATAATCCCTGGGGATATAGGAGTAGGTGGTATCCTTCGAGGAAGCTACTACCTCTACTTCACCAAAAAGCTTTGCCTCTTTCACGGCCTTGTTTGCCCAGGCTCCGGTATCCAGGTAAGCTGCTTTGTTTTGCAAGAGGTTGTAGGGTACCATGCAGAACTGCATACTGGCTCCCCCCTGAAGAAGCAATACACTGTATCCCGAAGGAATGTCCAGCAGATCTTTGAAAAGTTGCTGAGTTTCATCCATGATGGCCATGAAGTCCTTGCTGCGATGAGAGATCTCCATCACGGAGAGCCCCGACTGGTTCAGATCCAGCACCCCTGCTGCTGTATTTTGAATGGTATAAGGCGAAAGAATGGACGGACCTGCTGAAAAGTTATGTTTTTTCATAATTGCTTATTGAATAAATGATTTAACGAGTTCTGTTATTTGAATAACAAATAAAATTACATTTTAAAAAACTGCCTGCCAAATAGTGTTAATAACTTTCAATCTATAGTTATTTAATAGTTTTTACTTAATAATTCAAAGCGAGATCAGGTGATCTCCATTCAATACCGGTAGCAGATCAGTCAGGTCCGATTCATGACAATAGCCAATCACATCGTCCAGTTTGTTCTTTTTTAATCTGTGTCGCTGGGCAACTTTCTCGATATATGCCATCATATCCCCTTCAGCTGCCTCATACAGGTCCATGGCACCCAGGGTAGCATCACAGATGGTGTGGAAGCGATCATCTTCCAGGACCATCTTCGATAGTGCTCCAGCAAAAAGGGTGTCTTCCAGGTTGAACTTGTTCTTCCAACCCGCACACAGGATCAACAAATCTTTTCCTTCTTCTCGTATGTGTCTTGCCAGAGCTGAGATATTCAGATAGGCGCCTATAAGTACCTGGCTTCCACTAGAAGCAAGATTAATGGCGTTGGTTCCGTTGGTGGTGCTGTAAACGATTTGATTTCCCTTCACCCGGTCGGGAGAAAAATTATAGGGTGAATTACCAAAATCCGCAAAATCCCTCACTATTCCATCCCGCTCGGCTGCTACCATAAATCCTTTCTCCTTAAAGGCCTTCGCTTCTTCAAGCGTCCCCACAGGAATGATACGTTCCACTCCATTCATAAAAGCAGTTACGATGGCCGAACTTGCCCTTAGAATGTCGGTGACAACAACAATTGCATCCTTATTCTCATAGAAAGGGAAGAGTGCGGGCGAATAGCAAACCTCTATTTTATTTTTCTCCATATCCTCTGTTTATTCTCCCGCCTTGTAAAATGGGAGCCTGACAACCCTTGCTGCAAGCTGTTTGTTACGAACTCCTATGCGAATATCGCTGTCCTTTTTTGCATACTCAATTTCGACATATCCCATTCCAATACCTTTTTTCAACATGGGAGACATGGTGCCTGATGTGACCTCCCCGATGGGATTGCCATCGACATTAAGAATGGGATAATGCTGTCGGGGAATGCCTCTTTCCTCCAGTTCAAAAGCGATTAGCCGTCTGCTTACCCCCTCCAGCTTTTGCTGTTCAAGCGCCGGCCGGTTTATAAAATTATTTCCATCGGTAAATTTTGTGATCCATCCCAAACCTGCTTCCAATGGTGAGGTGCTTTCATTGATATCATTCCCATAAAGACAGAACCCCATCTCCAGCCTCAGGGTATCCCTTGCCGCCAGTCCTGCCGGCTGCAAACCCAGCTCTTTTCCAGCGTCGAATAGCTGGTCCCAGATCTGGACGGCATCAGCGTTGTGCATATACAGTTCAAATCCACCTGCACCAGTGTACCCTGTATTACTGATAATCACATCCTTTTTCCCTGCGACCGCTCCGGTAATAAAATGATAATAAGGAATCTCAGAAAGGTCTATTTCTGTTAGAGACTGCAGCAATGAAGCGGCATTGGGGCCCTGGATGGCCAGCTGGGAAATCTGGTCTGAAGCATTTTCAATCAGAGCTCCTTCCGAATTCTGTTTTAGGATCCAGGTATGATCTTTCTCCAGGTTGGCTGCATTAACCACCAGCAGGTACTTCTCCTTATCATACATATAAACAAGCAGATCATCCACAATACCACCACTGTCGTTGGGAAAACAGCTGTATTGTATCTTCCCGGGCTCCAGCATGGCCACATCATTTGATGTAATTCGCTGCACCAGTTCAAAGGCACTGGGACCCTTGATCCATATCTCACCCATGTGAGATACATCAAATATTCCCACGTTCTCCCTGACATTGATATGCTCCTGACTTACTCCTGTATATTCCACCGGCATCATATAACCGGCAAAGGGAACCATTTTTGCACCACGCGTAAGATGCTGATCATAAAATTGCGTCTGTTTCATACGGACAAAAGTAATATTTTCCGACAGGAAAGAAGTTGTTAAACAACAGGATCTATTTTGAAAGTACCTTGAACTCAACCCGCCTGTTCTTCTTTCTTCCCTCGGGGCTTGTGTTCTCCGCAACTGGCTGAGTGTCAGCATATCCTTTAGAAACCAGCAGGGCTTGAGGGATGCCTTTGCTCACCAGATAATTCACCACTGCACCGGCCCTTTCTCTGCTCAGCTTCTGGTTGATACGGAGTGATCCTGTATTATCGGTATGACCGGAAATCTCCAGCTTCATGGAGGGATTATTTTCGAGGAAGCGAAGCACCTGATCCAGCGCCTCAGATGATTCTGGTCTCAGCACAGCTTTGCCTGTCTCAAAATAAATATGATCCAGGACGACCTTGGTGCCAACCTCCACCCTGCTGAGGAAGAAGTTCTGATTCAGCCTTTCATCGCCCGTTGCGGAGGAATAATCCAGAATATCCAGGTAATAAAGGTAACCCGAGGCATTTATTTCAATGGCATAGGTTTTGGATTCAGGAAGACTTACCGTATAGGCCCCTGTGGTGTCTGAAACCACAAATGCGTTTCTGTCTCCTGTGGCAGGATCAAAAAATTCCAATTTGGCTATGACTGGCTCAATGCCTTCAGTGGTATCAGCCACCGAACCATACAAGACCAGTGTGCGGTCCAGGTCCCGCAATTCGGGTACCATCAGAAAACCTGTAAGTTCGGAACCTGGGCCTGCCACAAGCTGATCCTCTGTTTGCATGACCAACTCCTTTTCTGAGCCCAGAAAAACAACCTTGCAGATATCCTTCTCGCCCGATCCTCCTTCCCTGATGGCTGAGTAATAACCGTGGTTCCCACTTTGATCTGTAATGAAAAAGATTTCATCATCAGGTGTATTTACCGGATAGCCCAGATTTACCGGATCTGACCACCCTCCGTTCTCCCTTCTTTCAGAACGGAATATATCAAAACCACCCATGCTATTGTGTCCCTGTGATGCAAAATAGAGGTACCTGTTATCAGGTGAAATAAAGACACCCTCCTCATCATAGGCAGTGTTGATGGTTAAACCAAGATTTACCGGCTTTTCCCACTTCCCTTTGCTATCCAGTCTGGAAAAAAGAATATCCTTGCCTCCATGGCTAAGTTTGCTGTTCCTGGATACGTAATAAAGTTCCTTCCCATCGGGAGAAATGCAGGCTGAAGTCTCGCCATCCTTGCTTGTAAGTTTGCCGGTCACACTTTTGGGGCGGGTCCACTTATTCTTATCGGGACGGAATGTAGTGAGTTGAATGTCTCCACCCTGAATGGCTCCCCTGTAAAGGAGCAGCGTATTGCCATCATTTGATACGCCAACTACGGCATCGTTATTATCCGTATTAAATGGCTTATCATACCTGACCGCCTTATTAAACACACCATTTACAAGGAGTGTTCCGTAGATATCCTCGTTATACTTATTGTCTATCCTGTTTCGTTTTGCCTTCCCAAAAGGTCGGCGCGAAGTAAATAAAAGGGCTGTATCCTGAAAGCTAAACAGCGGATTATAATCATCATACTTTGAATTCACCTTATCACCCAGGGGTTGTATGATTACCCTGACCGGTTTACGCGAGAGGTTTTTTCCAAACATGCATTCATCGAAGCGCTTGGCAAGCGTTTCCGAAAATTCCTGTTTTTCTTTTGCTTCGAGCTGACTGGAATGTATATTATACTGTTCCATGGCTTTGTCAAACTCCAGAATATGCTGATAAGCCATGCCCAGTAAGAGGTGAATATCTCCACTTACTTCATGATCGATGGTATAGGCACGCTGGAGATAGTCTATTGCCTCATATTTATTATCAGTAAAGAGATAACAGACACCCAGTTTATAATTGAGACCTGCATGATCAGGATTGTATTGATGTGCAAAAAGATAGTGATCCCGGGCCATCTGATAGGTCCCCAATCCTGCTTTGAAATTGCGGTCCCCCTCCTTTACACTTTCCCAGGCTTCCTTATAACCCATCTCTATTCCCGTACGGAAAGATTTACTGCTGATCTTTACATTCTCCTGCGACCATGCATCACCAAGTAAGGCCAGTAAGCAAATACCCGAAAAAAGCCATCTGTTAGCAGTGGATCTCATATCATCACTCACATTCATTAATAAAATCTCTGGCACCCTCGGCTCCAAGCGCCAGGGCCCTGTGCCAGTCCTTACAGGCACCATCAAGATCACCGGTCAGCTCCCTTACAAGTCCTCTGTTCAGGTAAAGCATTGCCTCCTCGGGATGCTTCTGCAAAGTTTCGTCCAACAGACTAAGAGCCTGAACCAGCTGACCCTGTTCTGCCAGCAGAGAAGCTTTATTAAGTAAGGCAGAAGCAGCTTGATTACCCCCTGTTATGGCCGCATTAAAATCAAGTAAGGCACCTTCTTTATCCTCTGTAAAGTACCGGGCATACCCCCTGTTATTCAGAGCGATAACAAGTTCCGGATCTATTTGAAGCGCAGTCGAATAGTCTTCAATAGCACCGGTATAGTCACCCATCAGGATCTTTACAGAGCCCCTGTTATTATAGGCAAGAGCAAAGGCCGGATTGTTGGCGATGGCTTGCTGGTAGTCAAAATGTGCTCCCTGATAATCCCCTGACCTTCGCTTGATACCGGCACGTTCATGATAAGCAAGAGCAAAATCTTCCTTCAGCTCAATGGCCCGGGTCAGATCATCCATGGCCAAATCGTCCACTCCATCTCTGATTTCAGTGAGTGCCCGGAAATAGTAGGACCAAGGTTTCTGGAAACCTGATGAGATGGCCTGGTTAAAAAGCCTTCTGGCTTCTCCTGTGGTATCTGTAGCATAAAGCATGTATCCCTTGTAGAAATATGCCTCACCAAGGGCCGGATCGTAATGAAGAGCCATTTCAATAGCCTCTGAGGCACTCTCCATATTTCCCCGTTCCATAGCCAGTTGTCCCGAAAGCAACCAGGCTGGTGCATAGGTACTGTCCAGTTCAAGACAAACGATAAAGCATGTGGCGGCCTGATCATACTCTCCCTGTTGTACGTAGGTAATGCCTTCATTAAGAGTTTTGTCCCTTGTTCTTTTTTCAGAGAATGAGGGTTGGCCATGCACAAGTTGACCTGTGATTAAGCCTGCAGCAATAAATATCAGAATTCTTTTCATCATCAAACGCTCAGGACAAAAACTACGGAAAGTTTCATTCCTAAAAATAAATTAAATATTTTTAGTGATCTAAAGTAGTTTTCAACCTTAATCTAGCCGGGACATCATGATCACAGACTTAAACTATCTTAAAACCATGTCGGGCGGCGATGCTAAATTTATCCGGGAGATGATAGATCTCTTCAGGGAACAGATTGATGAATACAAAAGCATTATGCCTGAATTACTTCAGAATAAGGATTATGATGGTCTCTCAAAAATCGCACATAAGGCAAAATCATCCGTGGCAATCATGGGAATGTCAGAAGTCGCTGAGCTCTTAAAAGAGCTTGAAATCCTGACGCATGACCAGAAGGAGGTGGAGCGTTATGAGCCCCTGATTGCTCATTTCCTGGAACAAAGCGAGCTGGCAATTACGGAGCTGGAGGGCTCGTATTAATAAGATCCCATATGCTGGAAACGAAAAATATCCATGATATACTGGTGGTGAACCTTAAGGACACCACTCGCCTGAATTCCCTGATCACCGAAGCGGTCAAAGAGAAATTGCTGGAGTTCTTCAACAAGCCTAACACCAAGCTGATTTTTGATCTTCAGGGAATTACTTTCATTGACAGTTCAGGTTTTGGCATTTTTCTTTCGGCCATGAAAGCGGCAAATAATCATTACGGGCAGTTCAAGATCTGCAACGTAAATGCCGATATCATGGAGCTCTTCAAACTACTTCAGCTGCATCATGTATTTGAGATATATGATGAACTGGATTCCTGCCTGGAGAGCTTCAATCAATAAATTTCATTATTTTAGCCTCGCTAATTTAAAAACTTTGATATGCAACGATCAATTTTATTCGTGCTGATTGCCTTCATGGCATTCTCATGCAATCGGACCGAAAAGAAAGAAGGAGACAATCAGGAAGCATCTAAAACCGAGCAAATAGTTTCTGCAACAATCGTGGAATTACTGGCAACACCTGCAGATTACCAGGATAAAGAAGTTGCCATCTCGGGCATGGTAACACATGTATGCAGACATGGCGGGCAGAAGTGTTTTATCGTAGCCGATGATGGAGAGACCCAGATAAGGATTGTACCGGGAGGAGATATTGATGAATTTGATATAGCCCTGGAGGGATCGACCGTTGCCTTTAAAGGAATTTTCAGAGTTCTGAATGCAGAGCTTGCAGCCGAACATGTGGAAGATCATGATTCCAAGGAGCATCATGCAGTTGAACAGTCTCACAGCAGTGCTGAAAAGGCGGAGTACTTTGTAGAGGCCCTTGATTTTAAAGAAGTTACCCAGTAGGATAAATGAACTGGCGTAAGTTGAACCGGTGGATTCACCGGGAACTGGGATTCCTGTTTTTTGGAATGACCATTATCTACGGGATTTCCGGAATCGCATTGAACCATCATGCAGCCCGTCACTGGGACCCCGGTATAGTCACCCATTCATCTGTTTATCAGTATCCTGAGACCCTCACGAAGGCAGATGTGGACCGGAACACCATTGAGAATATTCTGGAGATGACCGGGGAAAGGGACAATTATAAGCAATATTATTTTCCCAATAAGGATAATTTAATGATCTATCTGAAGGGTGGGCACATCATGCTGAACCTGGAATCGGGAAGCATACAGCTGACAAAGGTCAGGAACAGGCCCGTTTTCAGGGAACTGAACTACCTGCATTACAACAAACCAAAGAAGCTGTGGACCTGGTTTTCTGACCTGTACGCATTCGGCTTGATCCTGATTGCCATATCCGGTCTCTTTCTGATAAAAGGAAGGAAGGGCATCACCGGCCGGGGAGGGATTTTAACCCTTATTGGAATTCTGATCCCACTGGCCCTGCTTATTATTTACCTTTGGTTGTAACTCACCGTCCTCTTTATTCGTATATGTACTATTTCCGGATTAAATGCTAATCCACCGGTACTATGAGTGAAGAGATTCTGAAAGCCTTAATGCAGCTGTTTGCCATCGTTTCAAGACCCGGAAGCGATGCTTCTGAGCGAAGATTAATGGTGGAATCATTCCTGAACAGAAAGCTCAACCAGGAACTGGTGGACATCTACCTGGATGTCTTTAATGGCTATTTTAAGCAGGTCATGGATGAGGATGCTCAGGTAAGCAAAAAAGAGCGTCTCCTGGCAAGGCGGTCTGTAAGGGTATTGAAGATCTGTACCGTTATAAATGAAGAACTTGCCCAGTCACAGAAAATTGTTGTCCTTTTTCAATTGCTGGAATTTATCAAATCGGATAAGCTGAAGGCCAGTAGTCAGGAAATGGAATTTATCTCAACAGTGTCTGACACCTTTAACATTCCGGAGGCTGATTTTAATCTGACCAGAAGTTTTGTTTTGTCGGACGGGAAACTGGAAGACAACATCGAATATCTGGTGGTGGATAGTAAGCAGGGTAAGGGGCCTGGTAAAAAAATCAAACATATCTACAGGGAGAACCTGGTGGGCCAGATCCGATTCATCCACATTGCCTCCACCAACCTCTATTTTGTAAAATACATCGGCCAGGCGGAGCTCTATATGAATGGACAGCTGCTGGAGCCCTATAAAACTTACCCGCTCAATACAGGTTCATCCTTAAGAAATCAACAGATTGCCCCGGTCTATTACAGTGACGTGGTATCCCTGTTTGTGGGAGATATGGTGAAATCCAGAATTCTGTTTGAAGCGAAGCACATAAGCTATAAGTTCAAATCGGGGGATGTTGGCCTTAACGATGTGAGTTTCACTGAACAATCAGGACGGCTCGTTGGAATAATGGGTGCCAGCGGTGCAGGAAAATCCACCCTTCTGAATGTGTTGAATGGAAGCGCCATTCCATCCGATGGCAAGGTACGTATTAACGATATTGATATCCATAGCGACGATCCAGACATTCAGGGGATTATTGGATTTGTCTCCCAGGATGACCTGCTCATTGAAGAGCTTTCTGTTTATCAGAATCTCTATTACAATGCCAAACTCTGTTTTGAGAATTATACAGAGGATCAGTTGATTGAAACTGTTCACCGGGTATTAATAAACCTGGGGCTTTTCGAAATCCGGGATATCCAGGTTGGATCCCCCCTGAACAAAAAAATCAGCGGCGGACAGCGAAAACGACTCAATATTGCACTTGAGCTGATACGTGAGCCGGCTGTACTCTTTCTGGATGAACCCACCTCAGGATTGTCCAGTCGCGACAGTGAAAATATTCTGGACCTGCTCAAAGAACTTACGTTTAAAGGAAAGTTGGTGTTTGTGGTGATCCACCAGCCCTCCTCCGACATTTTTAAAATGTTTGACAGGCTCCTGATACTCGATACCGGTGGTTTTCTGATTTACAACGGCAACCCCATCGATTCGATCATGTATTTTAAATCCAAGGTTCAGGCAGCCGACTGGAATGAGAGTGAATGCCCGACCTGTGGAAACGTGAATCCCGAACAGGTATTCAATATCGTTGAGACCAGTGTCCTGGACGAATTTGGAAAGCTAACGCACACAAGGAGGATTTCGCCCAGAGAATGGAGCGAGCATTTCAGGGAACAATACAAGGAAAAAGAGATAGAGCCCGCCGGCAAAAAAGAGCTGCCCGAAATCTCCTTCCGAATCCCGACCAAATTAAAACAATTCAGTGTATTTATAAAGCGTGATATACTGAAAAAACTGAGTGACACACAATACCTGGTTATCAACTTTCTTGAAGCGCCCTTACTGGCCTTCCTGCTTGCCTTCATCGTTCGCTACTTTGACTCCGATGTGAACAATGAGTTCAAGTATACACTACTGGAAAACAATAACTTACCAGTCTATATTTTCATGTCGGTCATTGTTGCCATCTTCATGGGGCTGACCGTAAGTGCTGAAGAGATCATCAAAGACCGGAAGATCTTGAAGCGTGAAGCTTTCCTGAACCTGAGCTGGTCGGGTTACCTGCTCTCCAAGGTAGCTGTTCAGTTCCTCTTATCTGCCATCCAGGCATTAAGCTTTGTACTGATCGGTAACACGGTGATGGGAATACATGGAATGTATTTTGAGTACTGGCTGGTTTTATTTTCCTCATGGGCCATGGCCAATGTGATGGGACTCCTGATTTCCGACAGCTTTAAAACGGTCGTTACCATTTACATCCTTATCCCCTTCCTGGTGATCCCCCAGATTATTCTCAGCGGGATCATCGTGAAGTTCGAAAACCTTAATCCGCAAATATCATCGCCAAAGAGAATTCCCTTCTATGGTGAAGTGATTACTGCACGTTGGGCCTATGAGGGACTTGCCACCTACCAGTTTATGAATAACGATTACCAGAAAATATTTTATGACTGGGAAAAGCTGAAGAGCAATTCAAGCCTGAAAGCTAATTTCCTCCTGAAGGAGCAGTTAAATAAACTGACCTACATTGAAAGAAACCTCGAGAACCAGGAGAACCCGGAAGTTCAGAAAAAAATAGAATATAACCTGGCAGCAATTCAAACGGAGATTCAGGATGAGCTGGCTGAACGTTTAATCATGCATCAGTACTATGATCAGGCACCTACTTTTACCATGAAATACCTTGATCAGCTTAGCCCGGAGTTAATCAACAGGGAAGTGCTTGCCTATACAAGGGAATATCTGCAAACTCTTAAGGATTTCTATTCTCTTACCTTTAAGGGTGCGGTCAATAAGATAAACGAGATTGTACAGACATTCAACCTGGAAGAGCTGCAGGAGCTGGAGCGAAGCAGTGCCAATAAAACCCTTGAAGAATTTGTATGCAATAACAAGACCTTTGATTACTATACTGAATACAAAGGCGATATGATTCAGAAAAGAGATCCCATCTACCTGGATCCCACCTACAAATTTATCAAGGCACATTTTTATGCCCCCCGGAAAATGATTGCGGGAACCTTTATACCTACCCTGTGGGTGAATGTGATGGTCATCTGGTTCATGACAATCATCCTGTATATTTTACTCTATTACAGGCTACTCAAAAAACTCCTGGATTTCATGGAGAAGTCCCCTCAAAGAAAGCCCAGTTCGTAATTCCTAAGGGATATTTTATCGAAAAGTGGTTATTTGGCTCCGCCAAAAAATCCCAGTTTGCTCTTAAAACATACCTCAGGGACAAAAACAGAGGCTACCTCTTTGAGATAGCCTCTATAAAAAATGCAGTAAATATTGACGGGAGCCTGCTATTCTACAATTTCAATCATCTTAAAGGGAACCCTGATGATGGATTCATAGTCCTCACCTGCCTCGAGCATATCTTCATCATCCTCCTCATAGTGCCAGTTAATGATTACTTCACTTTTACCCTTGTGTATGGCCTCAAGCTTCTTGAAAACATCAAGGATGCACTTTGAAGAACTGGTATTAAAATACTCCAACTGTACATTGACCTGAGTAAGGTCCATTGGTGAAGCACTGTACTGCTCAAGCCACTCCACAAGCGGCTTGTAAAACTCTATTGAGTTTTCTGGTATTGATCGTCCTTTAATTTCGATGACACCCTCCTGTCCATCAAACTTTACACTGGGTGTTTTTGCTGTTCCATCTATCGAAAGCGCTTCCATATTAAGTCATTTTCAGTTATTAGTTCTACTCAAAATCGATGAATACATCAAGATTGAAAAAATAGTAGTCATCGTCATACTTCTCAAACGTATATTCCAGACTGTTTCCAGTTTTACGTGCAATATCCACCAGTCCAAGTCCGCCGCCACCCTTCTCCGAAAGTCTCTGGTGATTCAAAATGAACTTGTACATATCCTTAAGTTCATCCCTGCTCATGGAATTGATCTTGTCGATCTTGTTCCGAAGTACATCCACCTTATCATGGCCAATAAAGTTGCCAGTAGATATCTTGTACCCATCATCTCGACGGCTCACCACCAGAATGCCGAATTTGTCGTCGAACTCCTTCAGCATTTTCTCGGGCAAAACCTCAATATGATGATAAAGATTCTGCAGGCTTTCCACCAGTACATTGTAGACTTTCTTCCGAATCTTTGAGCTTTCACTGTACTCATCCATCCTGGACTCTACCACCTCAAGTACATTGCTTATTAACTCACTAGTGATACTCCCTTTAAAAGCCATTAACACATCTCCGCCATTCAGTCTGGAGTAATACTGGTTGATATCAAAGCTCATTTAGGCTTCCTTTTATTGACAAGCTATACACTGATTTGATCAGCAAATATAAAAAAAGTTTCGTTCTCTAATATAGAGAAAAAAACCCTCATCTGGTAATGAAACTATCCAAATTCCTATTTTTTTTGTTTACCTGCAGATTGGGCTTTATGATCCTTCCAGTTGCCCAAAAAGGTAAGATAGTTTACGTATGAGCACTCCAGAGAGCCATTGTACAGGACTTTTTTGCTGGCTGGCTTCAGGCCTACTCTGCCCAGCGCCCTTTTACTTGAAGAAAGAATCCATGCATCAGAACCAGGAAATTTATGTTTCAGCGTACTGCCGATCATGTTATAAAGCAATTCTATATCGTCTGGTTTCATTCGTTCTCCATAGGGTGGATTCATTATGAGGGTGATTCCTTCCATCGCTGCTGAATCGGCAAAATCTCCCTGTTCGACAGTGATAATATCCTGCAGATCCATCTGTTTTACCTGCCGACGGGTAAGCTCAACAGCCTCAGGATCAGCGTCCCGCGCAATGACAGGAACACTTACTTCTTTCTCATCGGATAGTTTTTGCGCCACCAGCTCCATCAAATCCCTGTCAAAATCTTTCCAGTTCTCAAATCCATATTGTTTCCTGAAGATTCCAGGTGGAATGTTTGCAGCCATTAATGCCGCTTCTATGGCCAGTGTACCTGAACCACACATGGGATCGAGAAAGGGAGTTGTGCCATCCCAGCCTGAAATCATCACCATCCCTGCAGCCAGAACCTCATTCAGAGGAGCTTCAAAATACCCATGCCCGGTCCGGTATCCACGTCTGTGCAGGGAACCGCCTGAACTATCCAGTGAGATGGTAACCCATCTTCCTGATACATGCACATTAATAAGCAAATCTGGCTGCTCGCGATTCACGGAAGGCCTAAGCTTAGTTGCATCCCGGAACCTGTCCACAATGGCATCCTTCACCTTCTGGGCCACAAACTGACTGTTGTTGAAATGGGGTGAATGAACCACGGGATCAATGGCGAAAGTCATCCTGTTATCCAGGTACCTGGACCAATCAAACCTTCTTACATTCCGGTAAAGGGCATTTGCATCTGTTGCTTCAAAGCGCAGGATGGGTAGCAGTACCCTCAATGCAAGCCTGGAAGCCAGGTTTGCCCGGTACATCAGCGCCATCCCTCCATAAAAGGTAACCCCCCGGTTCACAATTTCGGTCCGGCTTGCCCCCAGCGACTTCAGCTCGTCGGCTAAGAAAGGCTCAAGACCCTTCAGTGTCTTCGCGTGAAATTTCTCAGGTCCTGCCATTTCAAGGGATGATTAATAATCTACTTTTGCAAGTTTTTTATGCAGCATGGATGGGTTTTTCAGGATCTCAACGGCCTTCATAAAAACATCATCGGAGGTATTATATACCTCGTAAAAATATTCCATACCCCATAAATCCCTGGCGATATAGCTTTTAAAGAGCAGGGAAATTTGTGCTTTTGAAACATTCCATTCCGCTTCATTGAATTCCAGATCCTCGTCTGTGGCAAAAGAGATTAGCTTTTGAAGTGCGACCTCAGGAGTTTCGTAGGCCTTGTTAAATACTTCGAAACTTTCATACTCCCCCTGCAACTTCTTCCTTTGACCATCAACGTACTGAAGAATAAAACGATTGAATAGTCCACTGCCGATCAAACTTCGATAATAATCTGAGTAGGCCGTCGTATCCAGTGGCACAAAATAATCGGGCATAATTCCACCTCCACCATATACAGTCCGGTTCATTGTCAAGGTCCTGTATCGCTGCGACTCAGGGAAGACAATACTGTCAGCGCTGGATAATTCGCCATTGTTGTATCGATTAATCAGATCCAGCCCATACTCCTCATACCCGTCTTCATAGGGTTTCTGGATCAATCTTCCCGTAGGCGTATAATATCTTGCCACAGTGAGCCGGATCAAAGAGCCATCATTCAGCATAAATGGTTGCTGCACCAGGCCTTTACCGAAAGAACGCCTGCCAACAATCACGCCCCGGTCCCAGTCCTGCAAAGCGCCGCTTACAATTTCACTTGCAGAAGCCGAATAGCCATCTATCATGACGACCAGATTTCCTTTCTCAAACAGCCCGGATTTCCTGGCATTGTAGGTCCGGTCAGGCACTTTGGAACCCTCGGTACGAACAATTTCCTTGCTACCCGCAAGAAAATGATCGGAAAGCTCCACTGCCACCGGAAGCCATCCACCTCCATTTCCTGTCAGATCCAGGATCAGATCTTCCATTCCCTGGGCCCTTAAAGATTTCATGGCACGCTCAAATTCCTCTATGGTAGTATTGGCGAAACGGGCCAGTTTTACATAGCCAATCTTACTGTTTACCATGTAGGCTGCATCCAGGCTATTCACGGGAATCTTATCTCGGGTAATGGAAAAATCCATGAGCTCCTGCCGGTTCCGACGCTTAATGGAAACCTCCACCTGACTTCCCTTCTCGCCCTTCAGCAAGCCCTGGACCCCTCTTGTTGTTATTCCAATGCCTGCAACTGTTTCCCCATCCACCTTTACGATGCGGTCCCCGGCCATAATACCAACACGTTCGGAAGGTCCTCCCGAGATGGCCCTTATTATATATATGGTATCTTTCAGAATATTGAAGCTGATCCCGATGCCTTCAAACTCACCTTCCAGTTGTTCATTCAGCTCCTCCAAATCCTCCTTACTCAGGTAGGAGGAATGCGGATCCAGGTCATGCAGCATCTGGACAATGGTTTTTTCCACCACCTGGCTTTCATCAATGGAATCCACATAGAAGTTACTGACCCTCTCCATTACCTGGGCAAGCTTCAAAGCCTCCACATTATACTGGCCATGCAATAACTGCGGTAGTGCTATTACTATAGCCAGAAACAAATATTTATACATGCGATCCATAACTAGTTCTTGATTTTCTTATTATTAAACCTGCCAGGGCAAAAAAAGTTGGATAATGCTGCCCGGTTCCTTCACTTATTCCCACTCAATGGTGGCAGGTGGTTTGGAACTAATGTCGTACACCACCCTATTTATCCCCCTCACCTTATTGATAATATCATTGGATACCTGGCTCAGTACTTCATGTGGCAGATGACCCCAGTCGGCAGTCATTCCATCAGTGGAGGTGACAGCTCTGAGTGCCACCACATATTCATAGGTTCGCTCATCACCCATCACTCCAACCGACTGCACAGGAAGCAGGATGGCCCCGGCCTGCCATATCCGGTCATATAGTCCAAAGCGGTGCAGTGCTTTAATATATATGTCATCGGCCTCCTGTACCAGAGCAATCTTCTCCCGGGTGATCTCTCCCAGAATACGGATTCCCAGTCCGGGCCCCGGAAAGGGGTGCCGTTTCAGGAAAGAAGAAGGAATTTCAAGCGCCTTCCCTACCCGCCTGACCTCATCCTTGAAGAGCAGCCTTAAAGGTTCAACAACTTTCAGGTGCATCTTTTCGGGTAAGCCACCCACATTGTGGTGCGACTTGATGGTCACCGATGGACCATTCACTGATACCGATTCGATTACATCGGGATAAATGGTACCCTGGCCGAGCCAGTTCACGTCTTCCAGCTTCTTTGCCTCCTGTTCAAAAACCTCAATAAAATTTTTGCCAATGCTCTTTCGTTTCTCCTCCGGATCAGAGATTCCTTCCAGATCATCAATAAACTTGTCCCTGGCATTAACCCCGATCACATTCAATCCCAATTCTTTATAGGACTCCAGCACATCCGGAAACTCATTCTTCCGTAGCAGACCATTGTCCACAAAAATACAGGTCAGGTTACTTCCAATGGCCCTGTGCAGCAAGATGGATGCCACGGTAGAATCAACACCTCCCGAGAGACCAAGAACCACCTTGTCATTTCCCAGTTTTCTCTTAAGTTCATGGACCGTACTTTCCACAAATGTTTCCGGGGTCCAGTCCATGGAGCAGCCACAAATGTCCTCCAGAAAATTAAATAATATGGTTTTACCTTCAGTTGTATGATATACTTCCGGATGGAATTGCAATCCAAATGTGTCTTCCTTCGTTGAAGCATAGGCACCAACCTGGACATCTCCGGTACTGGCGATAATTTTATAATCGCCTGGAAGTGTATTGATGGTGTCGCCATGAGACATCCAGACCTGCGTATTGGTCTTCAGATTCTTCAAGAGGGGATTCTTATGGTCAATAAAGTTAAGACGGGCCCTGCCATATTCCCGTGAATTGGATTGTTTTACTTCACCGCCGTAATAATGAGAAAGATACTGCGCCCCATAACAGATTCCCAGGAGGGGAAACTTTCCTTTGATCCCATTAAGATCAGGAATCGGGGCATGCTGGTCTCTGACTGAAAAAGGACTGCCGGAGAGAATTACTCCCTTCACTGTCTCATCCGGTTCAGGAAAGTGGCTAAAAGGATGTATCTCACAATAGACATTGTGTTCCCTCACCTTCCTGGCAATCAACTGTGTATACTGAGATCCAAAATCAAGGATTAAAATCTTTTCATTCACCTGCTTGCGGATTTAAATGCTACAATAGCTGCAAAATTACTATTATTCTCCGGATAGCCGCTCCAGGGGTAAGGAATAGATATCACCATCCTTCACTCCGTAAGTATTTTCAAAAATCTCCTTCGCCTCATCCTCAAGAATTGAAGGCTCCCTGTACCTGCTGGAAAAGTGCCCGATCAGCAATTTCTTCACACCGGCCAGTTTTGCCAGTTCAGCAGCTTCTGCTGCTGTGGAATGCTTTGTCTGTGCAGCCAGTTTCTTATCTTTTTTCGAAAATGTGGCCTCATGAAACAGGAGGTCAACTCCTTTCACTATATCGGCCAGACCCGGGTCATAACTTGTGTCGGAAAGATATGCATAGGATCGCCTGGAATAAGCAGGCAGTGTTAGCTCCTTGTTGGGTACGATGGCTCCGGAGTCTGTCGTGAAATCTTCCCCCCGTTTAATTTTCACAAGATCAGCAATTCCAGGCTTATAAACATCTATCTGCTCCTTCCTGACATTTAATGGCTTTTGCTTCTCCCTGAAGAGGTAGCCGAAGGATGGGATTCTGTGTTTCAAGGGGATGGCGCTGATGCTTAATTTATCACTTTCGAAAATGAATTCCTCGTGTTCCGAAGGGAATTCAAATCTGAGGTCGAATGGCAGGGGACCAAAAAACTTGTAATAAAAAGCCATGTAGGCTTCCAAATCCTTTGGCCCATAAAGGTTCAGGGGAACCTTGCGCCCCATCATTCCAAGGCTTGAAAGAAGGCCAAAAAGCCCGAAAACATGATCTCCGTGAAGGTGGCTTATCAATATATGGTGAATCCGTGAGGGATTGATTCCATATTGCCTCATGCGAATCTGGGTTCCTTCTCCGCAATCGATTAAAAAAAACCGCTCACCTGCATGAAGCAGATGAGCGGTTGGGAATCGTTTCGAGGTAGGCAGTGCTGCACTGCTACCCAATATAGTCAGTTCAAATGACACACGGGACCAAGTTACCCAGCTTCCTTAATAAGGGAAACTGCTTCGTCCAGGGAATTTGAAATATTCAGAACTGTATCAAGCTGCGAAATAGTAATCAGTCTTTCTACTGCATCGTTCAAACCTGTCAGTACAAAAGTTCCATTTGCATTTTTGCACAGTCTGTTTGCCACCAAAATGGCACTCAGCCCAGAAGAATCACAATACCTGCAATTGCCAAGATCAAGAACAATGTTCTTTTCACCATTTCCTGATACCAATACCAGTTCTGACTTCAAAGTCGGAGCAATGTGCGTATCCAGTTTCTCTTCCAAAACTTTGATCAAAGTGTGGTTTTCAAATTTGTCAATCTTGAATTCCATAGCTGACTAAATTGTTTTAAAAGGTTTCAAATTAACTATTCCTTATCGCCTTCTTTCTTCTTGGCACTCTTCTGATTCTCTTCCATTTCAGACTTCAGAGCAGCAAGTTCAGAAATATCACCGAGTGTGGTTTTCTCCAGGTTTGTCTTCAACTTCCTGGTTGCCTTCCTAACTTCAGCGCCTTCACTCTGCTTGCTTGAACGATCAGAAGATTTCTTCTCATCTTCATGAATGCGACTATGAGACAAGATAATCTTTTTTGCTGACTTATTAAACTCAATTACCTTAAAATCTAATTTCTCATCCATTTTTACAGGACTACCATCCTCTTTTACAAGGTGTTTGGGGGTAACAAATCCTTCAACACCATAAGGCAGTGCAACAACTGCACCCTTATCCATCAGTTCAATAATGGTTCCCTCGTGGATGGAGTCAACGCCAAACACACTCTCGAAGACATCCCATGGGTTCTCCTCAAGCTGCTTGTGTCCAAGACTCAGGCGACGGTTATCCTTGTCAATTTCAAGTACCACCACTTCAATATCAGCTGCAATAGCAGTAAATTCAGCAGGATGCTTGATCTTCTTGGTCCAGGATAGATCCGAAATGTGGATCAGTCCGTCCACACCCTCTTCAATCTCTACAAAGACACCGAAGTTTGTGAAGTTGCGAACTTTGGCCGTATGCCTGCTTCCAACTCCATACTTCTCATCAATCTTCTCCCATGGATCGGTCTTCAGCTGCTTCATTCCCAAGGACATCTTGCGCTCTTCACGGTCGAGGGTCAGGATCACTGCATCCACCTCATCACCAACTTTCATAAATTCCTGAGCGCTTCTGAGGTGCTGTGACCAGGACATCTCACTTACGTGAATCAGACCTTCAACACCAGCAGCAATTTCTACAAACGCACCATAATCAGCCATCACTACAACACGGCCTTTCACCTGATCGCCCACTTTCAGAGCCTCATCAAGTGAATCCCATGGATGCGGGGTCAGTTGTTTCAGACCCAGTGCAATCCTTTTCTTGTCATCGTCAAAATCAAGAATTACAACATTGAGCTTCTGATCCAGCTCAACAATCTCTTCGGGATGATTTACACGGCCCCATGAAAGGTCGGTAATGTGAATCAGTCCGTCCACACCACCGAGGTCAATAAATACACCATAGGAGGTGATGTTCTTCACAGTTCCTTCCAGAACCTGACCTTTTTCAAGTTTGGCGATGATCTCCTTCTTCTGCTGCTCCAGCTCCTCTTCGATCAGAGCTTTATGGGATACCACTACGTTTTTGAATTCATGGTTGATTTTTACCACCTTGAATTCCATATTCTTGCCCACATAAGCATCATAATCCCTGATGGGTTTCACATCAATCTGTGAACCTGGGAGGAAGGCCTCAATACCAAATACATCTACAATCATACCGCCTTTGGTACGGCACTTAATATATCCCTTGATAACCTCATCCTGATCCAGTGCCTGATTTACACGATCCCAGGAGCGCATGGCCCTGGCTTTTTTATGAGACAGTACCAGCTGTCCTTTTTTATCTTCCTGGCTATCCACATAAACTTCAACTTTATCACCAACCTTCAGATCGGGATCATAGCGAAATTCACTGAGTGATATAACTCCTTCAGATTTGTACCCTATGTTGATTACAACTTCGCGTTTGTTCATGGAAATCACGGTACCGTCAATCACCTCATTTTCTGCAATCGTGGAAAGGGTTTCTGAGTAAAGTTTCTCGTACTCAGCCTGGTCTCCTGAAGTTTCCATCTCATCCGCTGCAAACTCATCCCAGTTAAAATCTTCAACACCGGTGTCGGAAGCAGAAGCTGCCTTAGGTGTCTTTTTTGTACTCTTTTTTGGTTTAGCAGGCTGCTCTTCAGCTTTTGGCTCTTCGGCTACTGGCTCTTCAGCTACTGGCTCTTCGGCTACTGGCTCTTCAGCTACTGGCTCTTCGGCTACTGGCTCTTCGGCTACTGGCTCTTCAGCTTTTGGCTCTTCGACCACCTCTTCAGCTTTTACCGAGTCTTTAAGCTCTTCTTTGGGTTCGTTGGCTTGCTCCTCAACTTCGTTGGGATCTACCTTTTTACTTTCGTTAGACATTAGTTAATTCTCTTAAAATTAATAAGTTAGACATTATAGTTATTTAAACAAGCCGCAAAGTTAATAAAATGCATGTAAATGCCCAAAAAAAGAGACACCTAAACCCCTGAGAACCCAACATTTGTAATCCTGCAGGAAGCCCTATTAAAAACTCAGAAAGCATTATGCTGAGGTATCCATTAAAAATTTAACTTTACATTTCAATTTATAAAGCCATTATACTATGAAAATTGCTGTTGTTGGAACAGGATATGTTGGATTGGTTTCAGGAACCTGTTTCGCGGAGACGGGGATCACTGTAACCTGCGTCGATATTGACAAACAGAAGATTGAAAATCTGAAACAGGGAATCATCCCCATCTATGAGCCCGGACTGGAAAACATGGTCAGGAACAATGTGGAACAGGGTCGGCTTTTTTTCAGCACCAGCCTGCAAGAGAGCCTGGTGGATTGCGAGGCCGTATTTATTGCCGTGGGAACTCCTCCTGACGAGGATGGCAGTGCCGACCTCCAATATGTCCTGGCAGTGGCCGATGAAATCGGCACCTACATGCAGAACTACCTGGTCATAGCCACCAAAAGTACTGTTCCAATCAAAACTGCCGAAAAAGTGAGACAAAGGGTGGCTGATGCGCTGAAAAGAAGAAACAGCAAACTTGAATTTGATGTGGCTTCCAATCCGGAATTCCTGAAAGAGGGTGCAGCCATCAATGATTTTCTGAAACCCGACAGAATCGTAATCGGGGCAGATTCAAAACGAGCTGAGAAACTCATGAAGAGGCTCTATAAGCCCTTCACTCTCAACGGACATCCTCTTATTTTCATGGATATCACCTCGGCAGAAATGACCAAGTATGCCGCAAACTCGATGCTGGCTACAAAAATCAGCTTCATGAATGACATAGCCAATTTATGTGAAGTGGTAGGGGCCGATGTAAATATGGTCAGAAAGGGAATTGGAAGTGACACACGCATCGGTAACAAATTCATCTATCCCGGAGCAGGATATGGAGGAAGCTGCTTTCCCAAGGATGTGAAGGCCCTGATCCGAACCGGAGATGAATACAATCGCTCCCTGGAGATATTAAAAGCGGTGGAACTGGTTAATGAGAATCAGAAGGTGGTTATCCCCGCAAAATTAAAAGAGCATTTCGGCTCCTCCCTCAAGGGGAAAAAGATAGCTCTCTGGGGACTCTCGTTTAAACCGCATACGGACGATATGCGGGAAGCTCCCTCCATACGCATCATCGAAGAACTGAAAAGGGAAGGTGTGCAGATCAAAGCATATGATCCGGTTGCCATGGAAGAAGCCGAAAGAGTTCTGGGAGACAAAGTTGCTTACTGCAAAGATAAATACGAGACCCTGGTTGATACAGATGGATTGATTGTGGTTACAGAATGGCCGGAGTTTCGGGTTCTGAACTACAAGGTACTGGAGAAGCTAATGCGTGAAAAGGTGATTTTTGATGGACGGAATATCTATGACGCCGGGGAATTAAAGGAGCATGGTTTCTCCTATTATAGCATTGGTAAGCAAGCTGTTAAACCCTGAGCAAAATGAAACGCATCCTTGTCACCGGTGGAGCCGGCTTTATTGGATCTCATTTATGCAATCGCTTGCTGGATGAAGGTCACGAAGTGCTGAGCCTGGATAACTACTTCACGGGATCCAAAAGAAACATTGCCCACCTGCTCGACAATCCCTACTTTGAACTGATCCGGCACGATGTGACCGCACCCTACTTTGTAGAGGTAGATGAAATCTACAATCTGGCCTGCCCGGCATCACCTATTCATTACCAGTACAATCCCATCAAGACGGTTAAGACATCCGTAATGGGTGCCATCAATATGCTTGGGCTGGCCAAGCGGATTAAGGCCAAGATACTGCAGGCCTCCACCAGTGAGGTATACGGGGACCCTACCGTGCATCCCCAACCCGAATCTTACTGGGGAAATGTAAATCCCATCGGAGTGCGTTCCTGCTATGATGAAGGAAAACGCTGCGCTGAAACACTCTTTACAGACTATCATCAGCAAAACCAGGTAAGAATCAAAATTGTCAGGATCTTCAACACCTATGGCCCCAATATGCACCCGAAAGATGGCCGGGTTGTATCCAATTTTATCGTACAGGCACTTCATAACCAGCCCATTACCATTTACGGGGATGGAAAGCAGACCAGAAGCTTCCAGTATGTGGACGACCTGCTTGAGGGAATGATCCGGATGATGCAGACCGGCGACAAGCTTACCGGTCCTGTGAATCTTGGAAATCCCGTGGAGTTTACCATCCTTGAGCTGGCCGAAAAAGTTATCGAAATGACCGGCTCCAAATCCAGGATCAGTTTCCAGCCCCTGCCCCCGGACGACCCGGTTCAGAGGCAACCTGACATCAGTCTGGCAAAAAAGATACTGGATAACTGGAGTCCCAAAGTGGAGCTTGAGGCCGGTCTGGATAAAACAATTGCATACTTTGATCAATTATTAAAAAGCTAATATGAAAGGAATCATTCTTGCCGGAGGCGCAGGCACCCGACTTCATCCAATCACCAAGTCCATCTCCAAACAGATCATTCCTGTTTATGACAAACCGATGATTTACTACCCCCTGTCTGTTCTTATGCTGGCAGGCATCCGGGAGATCCTTATTATTTCCACAGCAGAGGATCTGCATCTCTATCAAACTCTGCTGGATGACGGGAGTCAGCTGGGGCTTTCCTTAAGTTACACCATTCAGCCCTCGCCGGACGGACTGGCACAGGCCTTCCTGATCGGAGAAGACTTTATTGGGAGGGATCCGGTCTGCCTGATCCTTGGGGATAATATCTTTTACGGACATGGTTTTGGAAGCACCCTGAGAGAGGCTGCCGCGTTGAAGGAGGGGGCCATGGTCTTTGGCTACTATGTTACGGATCCGGAGCGTTACGGGGTTGTCGATTTCGATAAAAATGGAAAGGTCCTGAGTCTCGAAGAAAAACCGGAGAAGCCCAAATCAAATTACGCTGTAACGGGACTTTATTTTTATGGAAATGATGTTGTGAAAAAGGCTAAGACCCTGAAGCCGTCCAGGCGCGGTGAACTGGAGATCACAGACCTGAACAGGCTTTACCTGGAAGAAGAACGACTGAAGGTGAGGATCATGGGAAGGGGAATGGCCTGGCTGGATACGGGCACACAGGAGAGTTTACTGCAGGCTGCCAATTACATGCATACAATCGAACAGCGACAGGGGCTAAAGATCTCCTGCATAGAGGAAATCGCCTACCTGATGGGATATATTAATAAGGAGCAACTGCTGCAAATTGCAGAGCAAATGCGAAACAGCTCCTATGGTCAGTACCTCTTCAGCATTGCCGACGAAAGAATGCTGGACTCAGATACCTAGGGATTATGACCGTAAAAGAGACAGGTATTGAAGGACTCCTGATTCTGGAACCCAAGGTTTTTAAGGATCCCAGGGGGTATTTTCTTGAGAGTTATCATAAAACAGATCTGTCGCATCATGGAATTGAGTATAATTTCATACAGGACAATCAGAGCCGTTCAGGCTATGGTGTGATTCGTGGCCTGCACTATCAAAAGGGACCCCATGCACAGGCAAAGCTGGTAAGAGTAACAGAGGGTGCTGTTTTTGATGTGGCAGTGGACATCCGTCCCGGCTCACCTACCTACGGACGTTGGTATGGCCTTGAGCTAAGTGCAGAGAATTTTTTACAGTTGATGATCCCTGGTGGCTTTGCACACGGAATGGCGGTTCTTACTGAGCGAGCAACTGTACTCTATAAATGCGATCAATACTATCACCCGGAATCCGAATCGGGAATTCGTTTCAATGATCCCGATCTTCAGATTGACTGGAAGATTGATCCGGAGAAGGCAATTATTTCTGAAAAGGACAGGCTTCTGCCCTATTTAAAACAACTTTAAACATTACAGCATGAGTCATGTACTTGTAACAGGGGCAAATGGTCAGCTTGGAAGAGAAATCAAAAAAATGCGTAACAGGTTCAGACAGATCTATACATTTACAGATGTGGATGAGCTGGATGCAACCGACCTAAGAGCACTCAAATCTTACCTGGCAGCTAATCCCGTTGATTTTATCATTAACTGTGCTGCCTATACGGATGTTGAAGGAGCAGAGAAGGAACCCGAGGAAGCAACCAGACTGAACCGGGATATCCTGGTGAATTTCAAACAATGCCTGGAGGACCACAGATCCATTCGGATTGTTCATATCTCTACAGATTATGTTTACCGGGGCGAGCAGCCGCGACCCATCAGGGAAGACGACCCAACTGCTCCCCTGGGGGTATATGCCAGAACCAAGCTTGAAGGAGAAAATGCATTACGGGGGCATCCCCGTGCCCTGATCATACGTACTTCATGGCTCTACAGTGTATTCGGCAAGAACTTTGTAAAGAGTATGATCAACAAGATGGATCTGAAGAGTGATCTGAGGGTGGTATATGACCAGGTGGGTACTCCCACCTATGCGGAGGATCTGGCTAAAGCAATTATGCAGATCATTTCAGATGTGGATTCGGATATGATACAATTTGTACCGGGCATTTTCAATTACTCCAACAGCGGGGTTTGCAGCTGGTATGACATGACCATGGAAATCTGCCGCCTCATTGGCTGCAGGGCCAAGGTGATACCCATAGAAAGCCACCAGGCACCCGGATCAGTGAAACGCCCGGCCTACAGCGTACTGAACAAATCCAGGATCCAGGAGGTCTACGGAGTGGAAGTCCCCTACTGGAGGCTAAGCCTGGAGCGATGTATACATGACCTGATATAAGTAATATAATTTAATCCCATGGAAAATAAGGTATTAGATGAAGTCCGGAAGAAAGCCGGAGAATGGCTGAACAGCCCCATCGATGAGGCATCTAAAACGGCCATTCGTGATATGCTGGACAATAATGAGACAGAGTTAATCGAAAGCTTTTATCGCGATCTGGAATTCGGAACGGGCGGACTGCGTGGGATTATGGGAGTGGGCACCAACCGCATGAACATTTATACGGTGGGGATGGCCACGCAGGGACTTTGCAATTACCTGCAGGACCAGTTCAGCGACCGGGAGGAGATCAGTGTGGCTGTTGCACACGATTGCAGGAACAACAGTCCGCTCTTCGCAGAAATAACGGCCCAGATCTGCATTGCCAATGGCTTTAAGGCCTACCTGTTTGATGGCTTACGTCCCACACCTGAGCTCAGTTTTGCCATCCGGCAACTGGGGTGTCAGAGTGGAGTGGTAATTACAGCCTCTCATAATCCCAAAGAGTATAACGGATACAAAGCATACTGGGAGGACGGTGCTCAGATCATCAACCCCCACGATGTAAACATCATCAATGAGGTTCAGAAAATCAAATCCATCGGGGATGTAAAATTCAATGGCGATAAAAACAAAATTATCACCCTGGGTGAAGAAATGGATGCCCTATACATAGATGAAGTAGTAAAACAGTCCATCAATCCCGAACTTATTGCAGCGCACCCTGATATAAAAATTGTGTACACTCCAATACACGGGACCGGGGTGGAGTTGGTGCCCAGGGCCCTGAAGCAATTGGGATTTACGAATATTTATAATGTCCCGGAACAGGATGTGGTTGATGGAAATTTCCCAACTGTTGTATCTCCAAACCCTGAAGAGTCTGCAGCTCTTGACATGGCACTGAAAAAAGCCGACGAAGTGGGTGCCGACCTGGTCATGGCCAGCGATCCGGATGCAGACCGGGTAGGAATCGCCATCCGTGATAAGAGTGGGAATCTGATCCTGGTGAACGGTCACCAGACCGCCTCCCTGCTCTCCTACTATCTCCTGTCACAATGGTCCGAGCGGGGAAAACTCAAAGGCAAGGAGTATATTGTGAAAACCATTGTGACCACTGAACTGATAGCCGAAATGGCCAGGCACTATAAAGTACCTTACTGGGATGTGCTTACAGGTTTCAAATTCATCGCCGATATCATCCGGAAAAATGAAGATACAATGACCTTCATAGGAGGAGGTGAGGAGAGTTATGGGTTTATGATTGGTGATTTTGTCCGGGACAAAGATGCTGTGGCCTCCTGCTCAATATTAGCTGAAATGGCAGCCTGGGCCCGAAGCAGGGATAAAAGTATGTACGATATCCTGCTGGAAATGTACCTGAAGTTCTCCCTGTACCAGGAATCCCTGGTCAATGTAGTCAGAAAAGGAAAATCCGGAGCAGAAGAGATCCAGCAGATGATGGCAGATTTCCGAAAGAATCCCCCGAAAACGCTGGATGGATCACCGGTTGTTACAATCCGTGACTATCAGGAACAGGTAAGTACAAACTGTGTTAATGGCGACAGGAACCCCCTGGATCTACCCAAATCAAACGTACTCCAGTTCTTGCTGGAAGATGGCAGTAAAATCTCTGTCAGGCCTTCAGGAACCGAGCCCAAGATCAAATTCTATTTCAGCGTTAACGGCAGGCTGGAAAAGAAAGAGGATTATAAGATGGAAAAAGCGAAGCTGGATAAGAAAATCCTGAATATACAAAGGGAGTTAAAATTAAACTAAGCCAAATCTGAGCCTATGAAATCATATCGGAAGGAACTCTGGTTCGAAATAAAACAGCGAAGGGAATTGATTAATATCACACCACAGGTAGAAGCCTGCCTGCGCGAAAGTGGTGTTCAGGAAGGGCTGGCCCTGGTAAATGCCATGCACATCACCTCATCAGTGTTTATCAATGATGATGAAGCAGGACTGCATCAGGATTTTGAAGTGTGGCTGGAGAAGCTGGCGCCGGAGAAACCTTACAGCCAATACAAACACAATGGTTTTGAAGACAATGCAGATGCCCATATCAAACGTACACTGATGGGCCGTGAAGTGGTGGTGGCCATCACCGGTGGACGCCTGGACTTCGGACCCTGGGAACAGATCTTTTATGGAGAGTTTGACGGAAAACGCCGCAAGCGTGCCCTGGTGAAGATTATCGGCGAGTAAATTGTTTTGCAAAATTCACCAGGTAGAGTTTTTCTGATGCACGTGTAAACGCTGTATACAACCAACGCAGATAATCCAGGGATAACATGTCGTCCGTGAAGTAGCCCTGGTCCAGGAACACAGATTTCCACTGTCCCCCCTGTGCCTTGTGACAGGTAACCGCATAGGCAAACTTAACCTGGAGGGCATTATAAAAGGGATCCGTAGATATCTTTTCCGCCACTTTCTTTCGGCCCGATTCATCCGGATAGTCTTCTGCCACAGATAAATAAAGTGTTTTCTGCTGCTCATAGTTTAAGGATGGGGCATCCAGTCCGATCACATCCAGAAGCACCTTTACCTCCATCTCCATATCCCGGTAATCGGGCATGGTGATTGTGATATTGGCAAAGGTATGTCCATGGACTTCTTCAGTTGACTGTACTCTCTCAACTCTGATAATATCTCCATTGGCTATAAAATCGATTCTGTTCTCCTCATCTTTCCAGAAATAGTTATTCTTCACCACCATCAGCAGATCTCCCGGAGACAATTGCTCTTCCCGCCAGAGAATCTGACTCCTGATGCCCGCATTAAATTTATTGGCTCTTTTATTGGAGCGGGTTACCACAATGGTATCGGAGGTTCCATAACGGTCATAGCTGGCAGAAATTGTTTCCAGCAGTTCACTCCCGGAGATCAGGGAGATGTCTGAGAAAGGCTCAAAATGAAAGCCTGGATAATCCACCAGTCCATCTGTGATCAGGTTCCGGATGGAGGTGGCATTATGCAGAATACCTGAATCTTCTGCCTGCCTGACCACATCGGTCAATTCAATCTCCCTGATCCTGTACCCGAAGTCCGCCAGGCGCTCAGGGTTCAGGGCCGGACTCATATCCAGACCTACCGGTGGCAGTTGTGCAGTATCCCCAACCAGCACCAGTCTGCATCGCGATCCAGCTTCCACAAAATCCACCAGGTCGCGGAGCAGATCGCCCGATCCAAAAAAAGAATCCGGAGAACGGTCGCCAATCATGGAAGCTTCATCCACAATGAAACATGTATTTTTATGAAGGTTTCTGTCAAGTACAAACTCACCCAGGCCATCGCTGCCTGACTTCTGCCTGTAGATTTTTTTATGAATGGTCCAGGCCGGGTGACCCGAATATGCAGTAAGCACTTTGGCTGCTCTTCCCGTGGGAGCAAGAAGGACACTCTTCTGTTTTAAAGAGCTTAAGGTCTTCACCAGGCTTTTCACAAGTGTGGTTTTACCTGTACCGGCATAGCCCTTTACTAGCATGATTTCCTGCAGATCTTCGGAGCTTAGAAAGCCCCCCAGCTCACGTATCAGATCCTCCTGCCCTAAAGTAGGTTGGAAATCAAGATTTTCTAACAATCTGTCACTAATGAAATTTCTCAGCATCCCTTTGAATAATTGCGCAATTAAAAATATATAATTTATTTTTTTTGCTAAATTTGTGCGCAAACGTAAAAAGAATACCCCATGAGAAGAGTAATCCAGATTCTGTTCGTTCTAATTATCATCGTTTTAGGGTATCTAATCGTTGAAAGCATCATGGAACCAATCAGGTTTAACAGTGAGGTTGAGACGAGAGAACAGGCTACCATAGACAGGCTTATCGACATCAGGGAGGCCCAAAAAGCTTACAAAGATGTTTACAAGAAATACACAGGTAGTTTTGATACTTTAATTGCTTTTATTGACACGGCTTCATTTACTGTTGTAAAAGCAGATGGTGACATCCCCGAAGAGTGGCTTGATGAGTTGGGTTTTGAAAAGGCAAGAGAGAAAGCCCTGGCTGAGGGAGTAATCACCCGTGAGCCCATACAGGTTCCCGTATTGGATTCACTGTTCCATCAGGGATTCGCTTCAGACTCCCTGCGCTATGTTCCTTTTTGCGATGGTGTTAAATTTACACTAACCTCAGGTGAACTATTAACCAGTTCGAATCTGACTGTACAGGTGGTTGAAACATTTTGCCTCTATGACGACCTGCTTAACGGAATGGACATGCAACTCGTTGTAAATTACAAAGACGAGCGAATGAAGATCGTTGGATTTGAAGGCTTAAAATTCGGATCCATGGAGGAAGGAACCCTCACAGGCAACTGGGAGTAAGCTCCCTGGCACTGATGCAGGCAATTAGTGTAATATCGAATAGTATTACGCAAGATATTCGGCTTAAGGGCCATCAATCCATCCGGTTTGCTCCGGATGGATTTTCTGTTTTAATCTCAGATGCCAGTTTCACACCGGTTTATCTTAAACATTACACATCTGAGAACACTCTTCCCGTTGAAGACCTGATCTCTGAATGCAGCCGTATACTGGATGAGGAAAGCCTTCTGTCTTTTGAAGGGGAAACTGTTCTGATCACAGATTCAATGGCCGCCACCCTGCTTCCTGCTCCCTACGTGGATGTTGATAAGAACCGTGAAATCCTCGAGAAGATCTGCTCCCTGGACAAAACGGATCGCGTATTTGACCGACCCATTAAAACACGGGATTTTCATCTGATTTTTGCCGTGCCTGAAAAAATTATTGGCCTTGGAAACAGGTTCGCCGGCGATGTAAAGATTCTTCATAGCTCTGAATGTCTTTTGTCTCTCTCCGACCAGGTCAAAGCAAGCGATCACCAGCGAGGAGTTGTAATGGCCGAAGTGCAAACTCACACACTGGATCTGCTGGTCATTGCCGAAGACCGGGTTCTCTTGTTGAATCGCTACGGTCTGAACGATCCATCAGAGTTCATTTATCACACTCTTAATACGATGAAACAACTTGATCTGGACCGTGAAACAGTCCCGGTATACCTTTCCGGAGTGATACATGAAGAACATGAATATTTAGGCCTGCTGCTGAAATATATAAGAAACGTGATCCATACTCCCTACTACCTGGAGCATCTGACCAGGGAAGACATTCTTCGTTTCATGATCCTTTCAGAAGGCAGCAAGTGCGCATAATCAGTGGCATATTCAGAGGCAAACAGATTCGCCCGCCTGGAAACTTCAAAGCCAGACCCACAACCGATTTTTCCAAGGAGAGCCTTTTTAATATACTGATCCATCAATACAATCTGGAAGATCTGGATGTTCTTGACCTGTTTTCAGGCACCGGAAGCATCTCCTATGAATTTGCCTCCAGGGGGGCAAGGTCAGTCCTGGCCATTGAAATGGCTCCCGGACATTATAAATTTATACAGGATACCTGCAGGGATCTGCAGATGGACCAGGTGTCCGTAATCCGGGCTGATGCATTCAAGTTCCTTAAAAAACCTGTTCAATCCTTTGACCTGATTTTTGCAGATCCACCCTTCGATCACCCGGGCCTGGCAGAGCTTCCCGAACTTATATTCAATTCGGCCATCCTGAATAAAGAGGGCCTGTTTATCCTGGAACACCCTGGTAATTATTCCTTTACAGCCCATCCTCGTTTCCAGCAGCATCGCAAATACGGGGGAGTGAATTTCACTTTTTTCTCCTGATGTTCATGGCCCCATCTCTACGTCCCGGACGTATTGATTTTACAATAAAAAAGATTAATTTCGATTATTGCATCCAGTGCACCAATAAAATTGATCATGGGAGAGGAGTCATTAAAATTATCAAAGGTAGAATTGGAAGAATTGTGCCTGAAACAGAACATTATCATTGAAAGACAGGATCCCTTCAATGATACCAGGATTTACCTTCCTAATATTGAAAAGATCAATAAAATGATCCGTGAATTTGACTTTCTTGTAGATGGTTCATCCAGGGGAAAGTCGGTAAATGAGATCAGTAAAATTGAGAGATTCTTATTCGAAAACGAGGATAATACGGATGCCAAGAGCCAGTTTCTGGCCACATATTACTCCAATGCCTCCATGTACATCGATAAGCACAGGAGTCTTCTGGAAGACAAACGTTCTGAGAACTGGAAATACCTGTTTGTGAACTATTTTAAACTGGAAGACATCTATAAGTACTTCAATAAGAAAGCAAGTGCTTCAACATTTTTTAAATCCTATGCCATATACAATGACATGGTCGACCTGACCTATCATGTGAAGTTGATGGAATACCTGCGGGCCCAGGTGGAGCTGGAGATACCCGTGGAGGATGATAAGGATATGCCGGGAAAGATTGATGAGATCAATCTGAAGATTGTGATCCTACATGAACTGGGCATCATCGAAAAGCTCAAAAACATCATTCCGGAAAACACCCAGCCCAATATGGCAAAATTTCTAACCATCCTGTGCAATGAGGATCCGGCTACCTGGAGAGATGTATTAAAGAAACTTAAACATTTGAATCTCCAAAACGACAAAGACCTGCTTACCGAATTAAACCTCAATAAAGCACATGAAATTATGACGGTGTTTGGTATTGAAATTGAAAAGGATTAATATTGTTATATGGAAAATATCAGTATCGAACCCACTAAAAAATCTCTTGAAGTAGAATGTTCCCCTGGCTACTTCAAACTTTCGGGAAACTCCATTTTGTCCGATCCCCGGAAATTTTTTCAACCAATCGTTGAATGGGTGGAGAATTATATTGAAGATCCAAAGGATAAGACAACCGTGGATCTGAAATTGGAATATGTGGATACAGCCTCCGTCCAGAGTGTTTTTGATATCATGAGATTGTTCAAGCCTCTTCAGGACAAAGACAAAGAAGTGGCCGTCAATTTTTACTTTGAGTTTGATGATCCGGAATTACTGGAACTTGGCGAGATCATGGAAGGGCGCCTGGGGATCAAATTTAATTTTATTGAATACCAGTAGTAAGCCAGTCACTTACTTAATTGTAAAAAACCATCCAAATGAGTATTAAGCTGAATCGTCGTGCATTTATTGGCACTACCGGTACATTTATTGGTGGTAGCCTGATGGCAAGTCCGCTTGCCACACATGCCCTGTCCAAGGGAAAAAAAATTAAAGCTGTCCTGGTAGGGACAGGGGTCCGCGGGACTTCATTCTGGGGAAAGACCCTGGTGAAAGATTTTCCTGAAATCCTTGAATTTGTTGGATTGTGTGATATTAATCCCGGCCGGCTTGAGTATGCCCGCGGGTACATGGGCGTAAGCTGCCCCACTTATTCAGATTTCGAACTTATGGTCACAGAGACCAAACCCGATTTGGTGATTGTGACCACCAAAGATTCCACCCACCACGAATTCATTATCAAGGGACTGGATCTGGGCTGTGATGTACTCACGGAAAAACCGCTGACCACAGACGAGGATAAATGTCAGGCCATTCTTGATGCTGAACGCCGTTCCAAAAGGAAACTGATCGTGGGTTTTAACTACCGCTGGAGCCCATATCCCACAAAGATCAAAGAGTTGCTGCAATCAGGAGCCATAGGAAAAGTCACTTCTGTGGATTTTCACTGGTATCTGAACACCTATCACGGAGCCTCCTACTTCAGGAGATGGCATGGACTCAGGCAGGCCGGGGGCACTCTATGGGTACATAAAGCCACGCATCATTTCGACCTCCTGAACTGGTGGCTTGACAGCGATCCGGCCGAGGTATTTGCCTACGGCGATCTGGAGCACTATGGCTCCAACGGACCTTTCAGGGGAGATAAATGCCGTACCTGTTCGCATAAGTCAGAGTGTAAGTTCTACTGGGACATTACCAGGGACAAGCGTTCCATGGACCTTTATGTGAAAAATGAGCAGTATGACGGTTACATACGCGACAACTGCCTCTTCAGGGATGAGATCAATATCTACGATAAAATGTCGGCCCAGATCAAATACCGCGACAACACTTATGTGAATTACTCCCTGACCACCTATTCCCCTTACGAGGGTTGGAAAATCGCCTTTAATGGAACCAATGGCCGCATCGATGCCTGGCTCGATATTCCCTTTATGAACAGCGAAAACATCAGTCAGTCCGACATGCATGAACTGGAGATGTCGCAGGATGAAGAAAACCTGCACCGCGATCCGGTGATTGTTCAAAGGCTTTGGGAGGACTTTAAGGTGCACCATGTGGATTATGACAAGGGAGGTCATGGTGGTGGAGACAGGTTGCTGCACAAACAAATATTTGAGACCCCGGGAAAAGAAGATCCCTTTCAGCGGCCGGCAGGTGTCAGAGACGGAGCCATGTCTATTCTGATAGGCATTGCAGCCCGAAAAAGCATTGAATCGGGTCAACCGGTACGAATTGCCGAACTTACCGATCTGGAACCCAGGGTACGAAGAATATGATTCCATCCTTCAAAAAAATAGCTGATGAACTCACCACCTTGATCGCTGAATGGGAGATCAGGCTGGAGAATCTTCCTGAGCAAACGGTCACCACCAGGTTTAACAGTCAGAACAGAAGCATCAGGCAGATCCTCGGACATATGGTGGATTCAGCCACAAACAACACTCACCGTGTGATTCATATGCATTACCAGCCAAGCCCTGTGGTCTATCCCGATTATGCCAACCTGGGCAACAACGACCGATGGATCGCCATTCAGAACTACCAGGAGGAAGACTGGACCGAACTGGTCAGGCTATGGGCGGCGGTGAATCGTCACATGGTCCATCTGATCGGACAGGTAGACGAATCCAGACTGGATCAGCAATGGACCTCTGCTCTTAATGAAAAAATTACCCTCCGGGAAATGATAAGCGATTATCCCCGGCATTTTAAGCTACATATAAATGAAATTTCAGCATTAATAAACCAACTAACAATCGAACATGATTAACAGACGTAACTTCTTACAGGCAGGCGCCCTTGCTGCAGCTGGGACTGCACTTGCCGGATGCACCACAGGCGAGTCATCTTCGCCTGCTGAAGAGTCAAAGCTTAATATCAGGCACAATCCCATTGGAGTAAGCACCTACTCTTTCTGGCAGTTTAATAAGCCCAAGGGTGAACCACCCCTTGAAGAGATTATCGACCATGCAGCGGCCATGGGTTTTGATGGTGTGGAGCTGCTGCTGGTGCAATTGGCTTCGGAAGAGATTCCCTACCTGAACAGCCTGAAAAAAAGAGCCTTCCTTAGCGGACTCGACCTGATGGGTTTTTCCACCCACCAGGGATTTGTGTATCCGGATGCAGGAAAGCGGCAGGAAAACATAGACCTGACCATTCACCAGATTGAACTGGCCTACCAGCTGGGCATACCCACCATGCGTATCAATACCGGTCGCTGGGGAACCAGCAGAGACTTTGACCACCTGATGGAGAACCGGGGCATTGAACCAACCCTGGAAGGTTATACCGATGAGGATGGTTTCAAGTGGGTTATTGATTCCCTGCAGAAGGTCATGCCTACTGCTGAAAAATGCGGTGTGGTACTGGGGCTGGAAAACCACTGGGGACTTGGACTTACCGTAGAGGGAGTAAAGCGGATCGTGGATGCCGTTGATTCCCCCTGGCTGAAAGTCACCCTGGATACCGGGAACTTCCTGGAAGATCCCTACGACAGGCTGGAACAACTGGCCCCTGACACCTGCCTGATGCAGGCCAAGACCTATTACGGTGGCGGAAAATGGTATAGCCTGGACCTGGACTATCCCCGAATTGGAGAGATCATGCGCAAGAATGACTACAAGGGTTATATTTCCCTGGAAATGGAAGGAAAAGCCGATCCCATGGAGGCGGTTCCCAAAAGTCTGGAAGTTCTGAGGGATGCTTTCTGGTATGAGCTCTAATTTCAATAAGAATTACAAAAGAGCCAGGACCTCTGCCCTGGTCCTGCTCTTTTTCCTTGGCCTCTCCGCCCTCCCGGCAGCCATATTCATGATTATGGACCCCTTAGGGGATAATATGGGCCTGCCTTTGGAATTGCTAAATCATACGCCCTTTAACAGTTTTTTGATCCCTGCCATTCTGCTTGGATTTTTCAACGGGATCCTGAGCCTGCTCTTTGCCATTCTGGTGATAAAGAAACATGCCCGACAGGCATATATGGTTATGTTCCAGGGTGGTGTATTGCTGTTTTGGCTGACTGCCGAATTAATCATGAACATCTACTATCCCTTATTAACCATCCCTTATTACCTGGTTGCCTTACTCTTAGTTGCCTGCGGGTTGCGTATGAGCTTATCTAAATCTGGTCTAAGTTAAAATCAACACCGACTGGTTGAGATTGATCATCTAAACCCTAACTTTAGGGGTATGATCAATTATGAAGCATTATTTAAGGTTTCCTACGGACTCTACATCGTTTGTTCAGGGTCAAAGGAAAAGGGAAACGGCTATATCTCCAACACCGTATTCCAGGTCACTTCCGATCCCCCCCGCTTTGCCACCTGCTGCAACAAGGACAATTATACTGCCGGTTTAATACAGGATTCCGGAGTGTTTTCAGTATCAGTTCTCCACCTGGATGCTGGAGCCGGGACCATAGGCACCTTTGGCTATAAAAGCGGGAAGGATGCAGATAAACTCGGTACAATGGATGTCCGGTATGGAGAAACCGGCGTACCCATTGTCCTGAATGATGCCATCGCTTTCCTGGAATTCAAAGTGGATGAGACCATTGATGTGGGTACCCACCTGATGTTCATCGGTACACTGATCCATGCTGAAGTACTGGATGAAGCTGCAGATCCACTTACTTACCTTCATTACAGAAAAGTAAAAAAGGGCGTGGCGCCAAAAAATGCCCCGACCTATGTTGACAAATCTAAACTGGATAAAACCACTAAAGCAGAGGCATATGCAAAGTATGAATGCCCTGCCTGCGGATATGTATATGACGATGAGAAAGAGGAGGTAAAATTTGCCGATCTGCCGGACGATTGGGTATGCCCGGTTTGCGGAGAAGAAAAATCTGAATTTATTAAACTATAAACCACTTAATTATGGAAAACTCATTGAAAGGAACAAGAACTGAACAGAATTTGCTTAAAGCCTTTGCCGGCGAATCACAGGCCAAGAATCGCTATGAATTTTTTGCCAAGCAGGCCAAGAAAGAAGGATTTGAGCAAATTTCGGCCATTTTTATGCAAACTGCAAAAGAGGAACAATCCCATGCCAAGCGCTTTTTCAACTTCCTGGAAGGTGGCATGGTGGAGATTACTGCCAGCTATCCTGCCGGCAAGGTAGGAACCACCGCCGAGAACCTGAAAGCCGCTGCTGAAGGTGAGAATGAAGAATGGACCGACCTCTATCCAACCTTTGCGGAGATCGCAAAAGAGGAGGGCTTCCCCAAGGTCGCCTCTGCATTTAAAATGATTGCCAAAGTAGAAGCAGAGCATGAGAAGCGCTACCTGAAGCTGCTCCAGAATGTATCGGAGGACAGAGTCTTTATTAAAGACGGTAAGGTCTGGTGGGAATGCATGAACTGCGGCTATATTTATGAGTCAGCCAAAGCACTGGAAAACTGCCCGGCCTGCCTCCATCCGCAGTCTTATATGAAGCTGAAGGGAGAGGATTACTAGTTCTATAAGGTATTTTGAAATCCGGACGGGGGATCCGGTCTGACTGGGAACACCGGGAGACTGATTCCCCTTTCCTTTTATTGCAAATCCGGATTGAATGGCGATTGATATGCACCAGTTTTACAGATTACTATGTTTGACTTTCCTTTTCACAGGCTTACTCATCAGCTGTGAAGAAGCCCCGCCGGAAATCCTTGTGGAGATTCCCGATAAGGCTTTCCTGCAGGTATTGATTGACCTGGGCGTCGATACCAATAATGACGGTCAGATCAGTCAGGAGGAAGCTGAAGCGGTCAGCACCATAACAATCCCCCCTTCAGGCATCAATGACCTGACTGGACTGGAAGCCTTTACAAGGCTCGATTCCCTGACCATTACCCTGAATCCGCTTTCAGGCATAGACCTCTCAGGAAACGGTGCCTTAAGGTATCTGGAGTGTACCCATTGTGAACTTGGCTCACTGGATATCTCCGGAAACCCGGAGCTTGAGGAACTAATCTGTGACCGCAACCAGCTGAGGGAACTTAACACCTCTTCCAATCCTTCCCTGATTAAACTGAGTTGCAAAAACAACCTCCTATCAAGCCTGGACCTGTCGGCCAACACAGGCTTGACAAAAATGGTCTCCTGTGGCAACCAGCTGAGCAGGCTGGATATATCGATGCTTCCTGCGCTGACCGTAATAGGGGTCGACAACATGCCCATGCTCACTGAAGTATGTGTCTGGACCCTCCCCTTCCCACCTGAAGATGTTACTGTAATAATGGGCTTCAGTCCCAATATAAATTTTATCACCAGCTGCAACTGGTAAGCAAAGCACTTTTCCCTATCTTTAGCTTATGATTGATGTTAAAGAGGCCACTGAAAAAGCCAAAGCTCACCTGGTATCCTTTTTCCCTGAGGCTGAACAGGTGCAACTGGAAGAAGTGGAATTAAGCGAAGACAAAGCCAGCTGGCTCATCACCCTGAGCTATGAGGGTGTATCCAGTTCAGTTGCCAGTTCCATGCTGGTGGGAAAGTCGCTTCTGTACAAGATTTTTAAACTCGATGCAGAAACCGGGGAAGTGCTTTCCATGAAAATCCGAAATATCAAATAATCTTACCTGCCACATGAAATATTACCTCAGGCTCAATTTAATTATTGCCTCATTAATGCTGTTTTCTTCCACCCTGGAGCTGGCGGCCCAGGAAAGCAAACTCCAATTCAGGGAGGATGGAACATTTACAATTGCGCAATTCACAGATACGCACTTTTACCTTGGAGGTGAAAACTCACAGGAAGTTCTGGACAATATGAAGGAGGTCCTGGAAAACGAAGGAGTGGATCTGGTCATTTTAACCGGTGATATTGTAACCGGGAAACCAACTATGAAGAGCTGGGAAGTATTAAGCGATCTCTTAATCAGCTATAAAACCCCCTATACGGTCACCTTTGGCAACCATGAGGATGAAGCTGAGGCCTCCAGGGAAGAACTATTGAGCTACCTTTCAGAACGGCCCTACTGCCTTATATCCGACCAGGGAGGTATGCAGGTCAAAGGGATTGGGAACCATATCCTGCCCCTCTACAATGAAAAAGGAGTAGCCGAAAAACTGATCTATTGCATGGACTCCAGATCCTATTCCCTGGCAAAGGACCAGGGCGTGGAAGGCTATGGTTGGTTTGACCAGTCTCAGATCAGATGGTTCACTGAAAACAATGAAAAGTGGCTCAGTAAAAACCCTGAGATCCAGGCCCTTTTATTCTTCCACATCCCCCTTCACGAATATGCCCAGGCTTTTGATCATGGAGATTTTAAGCTTGGCAAAAGAAAGGAAAAAGAGTGCTCACCAAAAATCAACACCGGCATGTTCGCAGAGATGGTTCTCCAGAGGAATGTACTGGGAACTTTTGTCGGGCATGATCATGTGAATAATTATGTGGCCCAGCTTCATAACATTGCCCTGTGTTATGGATATTTCTCAGGTGGCAACAGCTATGGATCCCGTCCCCTGAACGGAGCCCGGCTTATCCAGATGGAAACAGGGAAAAAGACCTTCACCACCTGGCTGAGAAGAATGGACGGAGAAGTTTTCAACAGGGTAGAATTGCCAACCGCTGCCAATCCATAATCATAAGCTGAGTAGCATAAGTGAGAAGAATAGAACGATCCCATTTCCTGATCTCCCTGCTTGTCCTGTATGTATTTCTGCTAATCTGGTCGGCCATCGGCCCCCTGGATTACCGGCTGTGGTTCCTTGAGGCAGCCCCGGCAATTATCGGAATCGGGCTTTGTGTCCTGTTTTACTCCAGGCAGGCATTCACATCAACGACCTATTTCTGGTGTTTTATTGGAGCCTGCCTCATGACCATCGGTGCACATTACTCCTACAGCGAGGTGCCTCTCTTCGATCTAATCAAGGTGAAGTTCAATTCAGACCGGAATAACTATGATAAAATCGGACACTTTGTTCAGGGTGTGGTTGTTGTTCTTATAAGCATGGAGATAATCATACGCAAGCAGATCATCCGCAACCCCGGATGGATCAATTTCTTTTCATTCTGTGTGGCCATGACTGTTGCTGCCATTTATGAGATGATTGAATGGCTTTCTGTTGTTCTCGGTCCGGAGCTTACGGATAATTTCCTGGGAATGCAGGGATATATCTGGGATGCCCAGTCAGATATGTTTCTGGCCCTGCTGGGGGCCCTTTCGGTCCTGCTTTTCTCAAAAAGGATGAGAAGGACTATTGAGTCAGATCGTAGTTAAGCCGACCTTCCTTCTTTGAAAGGGTTCCTTTATAAGTATAATCCCCTCCTGTCCCCCATGACTTCCCGATGGATTGTAGCAGATCGGATGGAAGAAGGAATTCTCTTCCCAGTATCTTTCTGGACGGGGTCACATTGCATCTATCCATTTGTAGAATTAAATACATAAACTCCGAGCAATAGAGTGCATCATCGTTTTCAAGAACAAAGAAGTAATCGTACTCTTTACCCAGCTGCTCCATGCCCCTCAGAAGACATCGGCTCCACTCCTCTTTTCCAAGCTTAGTTTCAACAAGAAGCAAGGTTCTCAGCGTAGATTGCTCACTCAGGTCGGCCAATTCTTTGATGCTGTGAATGGCCACTCCATAATCATAGGAACTATCAAAAATCAGGTAGTCCTCTTCCGAAGAAAAATACTCCCGCAGCAACAGAACAAGCTCATGGTCCTTTCCCCAGTACTGCTGCATCTGATTCATGCTTCCCAGATAAATGCCACAGTGCTTCCAGTTCCCCTCGATAAATCTTGCACTTACATCTCTTCCATGGTCTGAAAAGAACAGGGTACCAGGCTTCATTTCATCCAGATAGGGACGTATTTCCTCAAAGGAAAGGGCATCGGCAGTAAAAGGATCTTCCCGACCTCCCCGGGATGCAGATGCTTTGCCCCTCCGCTCCATAAATTCAATCACTCCTTTCTCTATAAATAAACTGTAGCTGTCCACAAATCCTATTCGCCCGGGAAGAAAGTAAGAGATCCCTATGAAAGTGACATTCAATAGCAGAGCCAATACCAATATCCGCAAAAAGAGTTTCAAGGCTAACTTATTTCTTTCTTCGAATAATCAGGAGCTGGACATAGAAATGAACATTACAGCAAAGCAGAAACAGAGCAAAGATGGTGGTGGACACAAAAAAGATGGCGAAGCCATATATAAGCAGGAAGATGGCAATCCACAGAAGCGAAACAATCCATATGGAATGAACAATAGCCTTTATCCGGAGTGGATTATTGATCCGGGTATCTTCATGAAACTCCTCTGAAAAAAACAGGATCAACAAACCCAGAATTGTAAATACAGATCCCATTTCGTCGATGATATTGGTCTGAATTACCGAGAAGTAGCTCCGCTCCCCATAAAAACTTGCCACTGCAAATACCTTGGTTACCAGCCAGGAAGGTTTATGGCCCGTGAAATAAGCATAGAGCAGAAACAGGCCAAGTACACTGAGAAGCAGGCCTGGAATCTTCCACCACTTTGATAATAAGGGAAGCCGGATGATCAGTTCTGCAGAATAACGGGAATAGCTTCTGAGGAACCATCCTCAAACCTCAGGGTATAGCCGACCAATCCAAACTTATGATTGAATACCAGCTCTGTCTCGGAAAGGCCCGGGACTGCGCGTCCGGTCTCCTTTACAGTGATTGTCTTCAACAGCCATCCGTTCCAGTAATAATCATCCTCCGAGGACTTCTGTGTTACTTCCCTGACCAGGTTCTGACCATCTCTCTTCAGGGTATATTTATCGCCTACCTCTGCATCATATTTGACCAGGGTAAAGCTGGTTCCATCATCATAGACACTCTGGACTCCTTTTGTGGTGACGCGAAATTTTGCATCAAAATCAGATCTGCCGTCAAAACCGGGGAGCCTTTGCTGAATGGTCTCAATTTCACTATCCGAAAAATCAATTGATAGGGAAAGAACAGAAACACCATCCTCAAGATCGGTAATTTCGGCCGTTCCGCCCTGTAAAATTGCAGGCAGATTGGGACTCGTTGCAGTAACGCCAATTTCACCAAATTCTGACTGGTCACCTCCCAGGGTCGATGTACTTTCATCACAGGAGATAAGGGCTATTAATAGAAAAGACAACAGGGAGAAACTCAAAAATTTGTTCTTCATAGAGAGGGTTTTTAAAATTTGAAAGCTAAATGTAACCATAGCATACAACTTATCAAATAGACTTTTCGAACAATTTAGACGAAAAGTCTATTTTTTTAGATTAATCATACAAAACCTGCGATCCATGAATTATCAAAATGCAGTCCTTGTCAAATTATTAATAACGATTTATCACTATTTATGCTAATTTTGCGGGAAATTGTGACGAATGGAAGACCTGAACAAAGCTTTAGAAGCAAAAAGTATCATTTTGCCTGAAAATATCAACTCCCTGCTGAAAGCTTGCAAGAAACTTTCAGTATTTGATACAACTCAGGACCTGGCCATAGCAGCCACCGGGGGGAATGAGAATGACGAATTTGAGGTTAGCTATGATATTCCTGGAAAAGGAAAGTATACTGAAGCCATTGTACACCGGGTCAGAAATGGAATCTCTGCCAACTACACCGAAGCTTACATGCGCAGGCGAGATCCCGATACCATGGTGATCGCAGACGACCTGCCCAGTGATAAGCAACGATTCTCAGATAAATACGGCTACGAGTTTTCAAGCCTGCAGGAAGAGACCTTTGAATGGATGAAAAACCAGGACTTATCCATTTTCTTCTACTTTGCCGGAAGAGCGGGCATAGGTTCGCTGGGTGTTGCTGTGGTTCCGTCCAATGCTGCATTCTTTGCAATGGGACTATCCATGCTCCAGGAGATTGTTCCTGTGGATCATTTAAAAGAAGGAGCAAAAATACAATCTTTCATCCTCGTAGCCCCCGTTTTCAGACATAGTCATTTCGATGGCAAGCAGGTGGTCGTGCATAACCGGACCGGTGAAGTGCATGAGCTCTATGCCTACAACCTCTACCCGGGCCCCAGTGCAAAAAAAGGACTCTATGGGGTGATCCTTACCCAGGGCGAAAAAGAAGGGTGGATTACAGCCCACTGTTCGGCAGTTCAATCCATTAGTCCTTACGACAACATAACCACTTTTATGCATGAAGGAGCCAGTGGTGGAGGAAAGAGTGAGATGCACCAGCATATTGTCCGGGAACCTGACGGACGTGTATCCCTGGGAACAAACCTGATCAACGGAGAGGAACGCTATATTACCATCCCCCGGTTCTGCCTCTTCAACCCCGTGGCTGATGATATGGCATTTTGCCATCCTTCAGTACAGCGCAAAGATGGAAAGCTACGGATTGTTGATGCTGAAAATGCCTGGTTTGTCCGAGTGGATAGCGTGAACCAGTATGGTGATGATCCAAGTCTTGAAAAGGCCACCATCAGTGCCTGTTGCCCGCTTCTTTTTCTGAATATTAATACCACTCCCCAATCCACTGCTCTGATCTGGGATCATATTGAGGATGAACCGGGAAAAAGGTGCCCCAATCCACGTGTCGTTCTGCCAAGGAACTCGGTCGAAAATGTGATCGACAAAGCCGTATCGATCGATGTACGGAGCTTTGGACTTCGCACCCCGGTCTGTTCAAGGGAAGAGCCCAACTACGGAATCCTGGGACTATTCCATATCCTGCCTCCCACCCTGGCATGGCTCTGGAGACTGGTTTCACCGCGAGGGTTCAATAATCCAAGTATCACGGCAGGTGGAACCATGGGCAGCGAAGGGGTTGGGTCTTACTGGCCCTTTGCCACCGGACAAAAAATTGACCATGCCAACATGTTGCTGAAACAAATTATTGAGACCCCCAGAACCAATTATACACTGGTACCCAATCAGCATATCGGGGTCTGGAAAGTAGGGTTCAGGCCCCAGCTCCTCATGCGGGAATACCTGACCAGGCGGGGAGTTGCAAAACTAAGATCGGACCAGTTCCAGCCTGCCCGATGCTCCCTGCTGGGCTACGAATTGAATTACCTGACCATCGAGGGCTCCAAGATTCCATCCAGGTTCCTTAAAGTATACAACCAGACAGAAGTGGGCACCGATGGCTATGATGCCGGGGCCCAATTGCTGGAGGATTTTTTCAGGCAGGAACTGCAGAAATATCTGAACGGAAACCTGCTTCAGACAGGTAAGCGCATCATTGATGCATGCCTGTCAGGCGCCAGCATTGACGATTACAACGCCATCGTACCCAACAGCTATAGTTATGCCTTCAGTAACATGGATGATTATGAGCTAAACAACAGCCATTAATCAGTCCTTGATTTTCCTGATCGCCACGATAGCCAGGACCGAGATCAGCAGAAAGAGGTAGAGCGCAAGATCCAGGCGCAATGCACCCACGTGATCGGGGATCACAGCAGCCAGTGAAAGCAAATAAGTAATAAAAGCCAGGAAGGAAACCAGGATAACCACCCTCGGGGGCCGGCTTTTCATTATCACTGCCATAAGAACAATGGGAGCCATCATGGCCGTACCGGTAAAACTGACCCTGGCCAGCAGGGCCAGTTCATCACTCATTAGCGTGGAGAACACCATCACCACTGCCGCAAAAAAGAACAGGGATATGCGGGTAATGCGCATGGCCCTCTTTTCCTCTCCTTTTAACAGGGATCGCAACTCATTTCCAAGTGCAAATATCTGGGCATTGGTTGTTGAAAGACAGGCAGCAAACAAACCTACAATGGCCAGAGCAGCCACCGGAGCAGCCTGGTCAAATAATAAAGCCTGGGAAAGAAACTCAGAAGCCGGGACACCCGGGTACCTGACTGCTCCGTACATGCCAATAAATATGGTGGGAGTAATGACCAGAATGGCAAAAATGCCCACTGCATAAGCCATCTTTTTCATGGATGCCAGATCCTTTACAACCACCAGCCGGGTGGTCAGTTGCGGTTGAGTGACCGGAATCATCACCACGGCAATCATAGATCCCAGCAGGAATTGCCAGGAAAACAAACCTTTGGGACCCGGTGTGGACAGTAATTCAGCGTTTACTTCTTCCACGGCTTTAAACAGGTCGGGGACGTTTCCAAATGCCGCTATACAGGTTCCTCCTATCAACCAGATGACCATGAGCAGGATAAGCCCCTGTATGGCATCGCTGTATACGATGGCCTTCAGTCCGCCGATCTCGGCATACACAAGCATCATGACCACCATGATCAAAGCCCAGGCCCAGGAAGGCAACATGCCCGGAAAAGCAGCCTCCAGAAATATGGAGATGCCCCGGATTTGTATGGCCACGTAGGGAATAAGGAATATAAAAGCGCTGGTAAACATGGCCACTCCTGCCCATCTGGTGCCATAGGATGAAACCATCAGTCCGGCCACTCCCTGGAAATTATGCTCTTTGGCTTTTTTCCTGAGCAGGTATCCAAACCAGAGTATGAAAAAGACCATGACCCCATCTGAAAAGGCCAGGAAGGTCCATGCTCCAATGCCATGATTCCGAAAGAAATCCGGCATGCCCATAAAGGTAAAAGCGCTGAATAATGCTGCCGAGAAGGTGAGGAAACCCAGGATGGGTCCGATGCTTTTTCCGGCCAGCATGAATTCTTCGGCGGATCTGTTGCGCCGATAAGATTTCCAGGAGGCATAGGCAAGGAGAATAAAAAAGATCCCAAAGAAAATATAGATCCAGGTTTTCATAGCTCCTCCTCTCCTTCATCGCTGCCCGGGTGTGCTTTCGATCCAATATAGGTCAGAGCCACCAGTACAGCTGTTACCAAAAAACTAGTCCACAGGGAATAAGGGATCCCCATGATCATGGGTTTGTAGACGCCCATGGGGATCATCAAAGGAGTGTAGCCCAGCACCATCAGGACAATCACAAGGACACCGCACAGGGTCCAGATCTTTTTACTTTTCTTCATAATCGGGATATGCTTAGTCCGCCATCGGCCATAATCACCTCGCCAGTGGAGTAGGGCAACAATCCCTTAACCATGACCAGAACGATTTTTCCAACATCGGAGGGTTGACCCCAGCGTGCCTGAGCAGCCAGACCTTCCCTGAACAACTTGTCATACTTCTCTTTTACTGCGGCGGTCATATCAGTCTCAATTACCCCGGGCCGCACTTCGTACACCGGAATATCGAATTCTCCCAGCCGGGTGGCAAACAGGCTGGTCATCATAGCCATTCCTGCTTTACTGACACAGTATTCCCCACGGTTTACCGAGGCCATCGTGGCTGATACGGAGCTGATATTAATGATTGCACCAAAAAAACTTTCATCTTCTGTTTTCTGCTCCACCAGCCACCTGGCTGCCTCCTGTGTCAGGAAATAGGGTCCCTGAAGATTGGTACGCATGACATGTTCAAAGCTCTCTTCGCTGGCTTCCAGAAGATCTTTTCTTTGCTTCGGGGCCACCCCGGCATTATTAATCAGAAAATTGAGCCGACCGAATTCCTTCCGGATCTTCTTCAGGAT
>Ga0180435_10000220_pt1 | contig 59041 bp, 42 predicted proteins | sample SS_ome_3_FD_132467 | JGI IMG/M metagenome (GOLD analysis project Ga0180435, IMG submission 132467) | Hypersaline lake sediment archaeal communities from the Salton Sea, California, USA - SS_3_S_1 metaG | ecosystem: Environmental > Aquatic > Non-marine Saline and Alkaline > Hypersaline >... | reverse complement strand
CTTCGAGCTTGCGCTCGTTCTGTTCCTCCTGACGCTGCTGTTCCAGACGGCGGCGCACTTCTGGGTCAGCAGGATGCAGAGACAGGAGGCGGGGGACAGATGAGGCCTCGCTCGCACACGGCACGAAGGTTGGCCGACCGCTCCGCACGCATCGTGATGGTGCCGGCGGCGCTCATAGGTCTGACCGTGCTCGCGTGGATACTCTGGGAGGTCATCGCGCGCGGGGCGGGCGCGCTCAACGCGTCCTTCTTCACGGAACTGCCTACGCCGCCGGGGATGGAGGGCGGGGGCCTCGCGAACGCGATCGTCGGTACGCTCCTGATGACCGTGCTCGCCACGGTCATAGGAACGCCGGTGGGGCTTCTGGCGGGCATCTACCTCGCCGAGTTCGGAACGACAAGCAGGCTGGCCACGGCCGTCCGGTTCACGACCAACCTGCTGATGGGCACGCCGTCCATTATCATCGGCATATTCGTCTACGCGCTCATCGTGCTCAGGACCGGGCACTTCTCCGGATGGGCGGGGGCCGTCTCGCTCGCGATACTGATGCTGCCCGTAGTGCTCAGGACGACCGAGGACATGCTCAATCTCGTTCCCGACGAGCTCCGAGAGTCCGCGCTCGCGCTCGGCGCGCCCCGGTGGCGCGCCACTGTTACTGTGATATTCCGGGCCGCCAAGACGGGACTCGTTACTGGTATACTGCTGGCGGTCGCCAGGGTAAGCGGCGAGACCGCGCCGCTTCTATTCACGGCGCTCAACTCGTTCTACTGGCCCGAGACGATCAACGAACCGACCGCCAATCTGACCGTTACCATCTTCAACTATGCTATGTCACCGTACGCCGACTGGCAGCAGAAGGCATGGGGGGCGTCGCTCCTCATCACAGTCGGTGTGCTGTTCGTAGCGGTCCTCTCGAGGTTCGTGCTCAAGGAGAGGAAGAGCCGGGCATGATGAAGGTAGCCGAGATGGAGTCACCCGAAGTGGCGAAGCAGCACCCGATACAGGAGCACGCTGTGCCGAATGACAAGCCGCGCGAAGAGCGCGCTTCGTTCCTCGAGCCACCATCCGAGGTGGCCCTGAGCCGCGCCGGTGAGCCCGAGGACGTAGCCTCGCTCACGAGTAAGGTGACGGTGCGCAACCTCAACTTCTTCTACGGGACGAGCCAGGCGCTTTTCGACAACAACATCGACATCCCCGAGAAGCGGGTCACGGCCGTCATCGGTCCGTCCGGCTGCGGTAAGTCGACGCACATCCGAGTCTACAACCGCATCTACGAGCTATACCGGACGCATCGCGCGGAGGGGCAGGTTCTCATCGATGGTGTCAACGTGCTCGACCCGGGTGTCGACCTCATCGATCTCCGGAAGCGCGTCGGCATGATCTTCCAGCGCCCGACCCCCTTTCCGATGAGCATCTTCGACAACATCGCCTACGGGCTCAAGCTTCACTACCACGTCAACCGCTCGGAGCTCACCGACCGCGTGCAGGACGCGCTCAAGCGGGGCGCTTTGTGGGAGGAAGTGAAGGACAAGCTCGACGAGCCGGCAACCGCGATGTCGGGCGGCCAGCAGCAGCGTTTGTGCATCGCCCGTGCTATCGCCACTGAGCCCGAGCTGATACTCATGGACGAGCCCTGCTCGGCCATCGATCCGGTGGCGACGGCGAAGATAGAGGATCTCATCCAGCAGCTCCGTGACGACTACACGGTGGTGCTGGTCACACACAACATGCAACAGGCGGCGCGCGTCTCCGACTTCACGGCCTTCTTCTACAAGGGCTACATAGTAGAGTTCGGCGCAACGAAGCAGATCTTCACGAACCCGGCCATGAAGGAGACCGAGGACTACATTACCGGCCGCTTCGGCTAGGAGCGGCCTGGCCTGGAGCATGCGGCCCGGAGCGTGCGGCCGGGAGCGGTGCGGCCAGGACGGCTAGGATAGGAGCAGAGATGTCAGTATTCGTGCAGCGCGAGATCAACAAGCTCAAGAAGATGATCTCGTCGCTCGGCGGACACGTCGAGGAGAACGTCGGGAAGGCCGTGCGCGCCGTGCACGAGAGGGATCTGGAGATGGCGCGACAGGTCATCGAGTCCGACCCCGACATCGACCAGATGGAGGTCACCATAGAGGAGGAGTGCCTGAAGGTCCTGGCGCTTCACCAGCCGGTCGCGCACGACCTCCGTTTCATCATCGCCGTACTCAAGGTCAACAACGATCTCGAGCGAATCGGCGACCTGGCGGCCGGGATCGCCGAACAGGCTGAGTGTCTGTCGAAGCTGGCGCTGGGGGAAGCGCCCTACGACCTTCTGGGGATGGCCGGCAAGGTGCGCACGATGCTGCGTGACAGCCTCGACGCGTTGATGGACAAGGACGCGGAGATCGCGCAGCGCGTCCGGGAGGCGGACGACGAGGTCGACGCGATGGACCGGGCTATGTACCCGGAGATCCGGGCGGCCATCCGCGAGAAGCTGGACAAGATGGAAGGCTACATCAGACTCCTCAGGGTCTCGCAGAACCTCGAACGGATCGCCGACCACGCGACGAACATCGCCGAGGACGTCATCTATCTGGCAGAAGGTGAGATAGTCAGGCACACGGGCCAGACGAACGGGAACGGCAACGGCTCGTAGGGAACTGGTTGTGGGAGACGCCCCAAGACACCCTGCAAGGGAGCTTCCAAGCTAAGGTAAGCGTCGCCCGCACGGCGCGGGGAGCCCGGACCGAACTGGTCTGGGCTTCTTCGCGTACGGGCACCGGGGGCGACGGGTGGCCGGTGGTCCGGGCGCAAGCCTTGACGCGCGGCGATGCCTACAGTGGTAGTCCGACCGGAGCGGTGCCACAACCAAACAGGGGGCCGGCGAACCGGCCCCCTTGTTTGGACCGACGCGCGAGACCCCTTCTGATCTCACGGTCGGATTGTCGTGGCACTTCTACTTCATCAGGACCATCTTGTGGGTCTCGGAGCCCTGCGGGGCCTCGATCTTGTAGAAGTAGACGCCGCTGGCGCAGTTCTGGCCAGCCTCGTCCGTTCCGTCCCACGTGACGACACCGTTGGCGCCGGCATCGAGCTCGGTGTCGAGCAGGGTGCGGACGACCTTACCGGCGGCGTTCACGACCTTGATGGTCACGGGACCGGCCTGACGGATGCTGTAGGCGATCTTCGTGACGGGGTTGAACGGGTTCGGGTAGTTCTGCGAGAGCGAACGACCCTCGACGATGGCCTCGTCGACGCCGACAACTTCCGGATCGTAGTCCGTCCACTGCGGGTCGAAGTTGGTCCATCCCTCCATCCACTGGAGGCTGCGGCCGCCAGGAGCGAAGGCGCCGCGGTAGGTCGTGTGCTCCCACTTCGCACCGGAGACCTCGGAGTCCGTCCATACGGCCGGCGTGGTCACCAGTTCGGACGTGGGCAGCGGGCGAGGATCCGGGTCGTTCAGATCGCTCATGTCCGTGAGGCCGATGTCATCAGGCATGCGAGGCAGAGAGTGCGATGCAACATTGCCCGGCTCGGTGTTCCACCAGTTGGTGACACCGGCCCACTCGCTGACGTCGTGCACCGACGTGACCGTGTCGGGCGTGTCGGTCGCCTGGAGGCTCATGTAGTGGAAGTTGAGCTCGTTCGCGGTCGCAGCGTTGTGGCACTCGATGTCACGGATGCTCATGCCGTAGGGGAAGCCCATGATGACCGAGTTGTAGACGCTGGTGCGAGCGGCGCGGCGGACGAGTCCGCTGTAGCCGAACGCATTCACCGGAGGCAGGCTGTCGACGTGAGCGTTCGTGCGCATCGGGCCGACGATCGTGCAGTTGGCGAACGTCGGGTCGGTGATCGGAGGCGTCTCGCCCGAGGGCTTGTAGCTGTCGCACTCCCAACCGTTGGCCGTGCCTTCGAGGTCCGAGTAGAGCGGATCGCGGAGGCAGAAGCCGAACTGGTGACCACCGGAGTGACCGTAGTCGCAGTCGAAGACGTCGTCGAGACCGCCGAGCACGACCAGGTAGTTACCGTTGTCGCCGGCGCGATCGTCCTGGTTGCCCTGGTTGCCACCGAACCACTCGTAACTGTCGTCGTTCGAGTAGCTGACCTGGACGTGGTGAATCTCGGTACCGCGACCCACTCCGCCCATCGTCAGGCCGTTGACCTCGTTGCCCTCAACGATCCTGTGGCCGGGCCACTCGATACGGCAGTAGTAGAACTCACCGGAGTCGTCGTCGGGGTCGTTGCCGCCGAAGTAACCGTCGAGCAGACCACCCTCGATGACCGGATTGACGCGGTTCACGGGAGCCTCACCGAGGATGATGACGCCACCCCAGTTACCCGTCTCGCGCTCGCCCGGGTCCTTCATCGACGTGAAGACGATGGGTCGGTCGGCCGTGCCGCGGGCGTGTATCTCGGCGCCGCGCTGGACGACCAGCGTAGCGGCCGTGTCACCCATGACGACCGTGCCGGGCTCGATCGTGATGCTGTAGGTCGAGTCGACGTAGTAGAAGCCGGTGAGAATGTAGAGCGTGTCAGCGGACAGCGTGCGATGCCAGTCCTGATAGTAGGGCTCCTCAACGTGCGCGGGACCGGTGCCCGGACCCATGACGACCTGCGGCTTCCAACCGGCCGAGGCCTGGACGCTGAAGACCGTGGCGACCACGAGCAGCGCCAGGATGCAAGTCTTGATGCCAGATCTCATTGAACTTCCCTCCTAGTGTATTCCTCTGAAGTTGCTGCTAGTGACCGAAGTGACCCGCGAAGGAACCGAAGTCGACCGGGTCCACATCGCCGTCCCAGTCGAAGTCGCTCTTCTGCGCCGTGCCGCCGGCGAAGTCGCCAGCGAAGGTGCCGAAGTCGACGGGGTCGACGTCGCCGTCGTCGTCGTAGTCATACGTGTTGCACCACAGCGTGTCGCTGTCGGTGAGAGCGACCGTGTAGATCTGGGCCGTTATGGTCAGCGAACCGTAGAGCACGGTGCCACTGGCGCTCGCCTCGAAGCGGATGTCGCCGTTCGAGTCGGTCTCGGCGTCGACCGAGTTGATCGAGACGTTCGCGCTGCCACTGCCGGAGACCGTGAAGAAGATGCTGCCGGCCGGGATGCCCTGGATCGGGCTCAGGTCGGAACGCAGCGCCGTCACGGTGATGTACTGGTACGGCGAGGTGTCGCCGGCAGGACAGGTCGTGAGACCCATGCCGCCGTTCGTCATCGTCACATACGAATCGGTCGCACTGGGGATACCGGCCACGGCAATGGAAGCCATCGCCAGAACCAGCAGGCCACCAACAAATGCTCTCATCATCTTTTCCTCTCTCCTTGGTGTCGTACACTCACATTGATGCGTCTGAGATCCCTCTCACTCGGGAGCGTCCTCGACGTCCCCCCACACTTCCGTGTGCGCCTGCGACACCCTCCTTTCGCGTCTTCGAACGTTGCGGGATGTCTCTGGAACAGACTGCCATCACCTCCTGACAACGGGGCACATTCTACGGAATGAGGGTTTGCCCAGTGTCGAGGGAGTGTGAGTTTGTCGTTTGGAGTGAGGGCTCCCACCGGGCGGGGAGCCGGCGCTTCCGGGCGAGGGGGAGCGGAGCTGGTCGTCAGAACTTGGCGCCCAGAGCGAGCGACCAGACGGGGTGCGCGCTTTCCACGCTCGTCGGAGCGCCGTAGCTGCCCTGAGTCAGCTCGCTCTCGGAGCCCAGCAGGTTCTTCCCCGTCAGCTTGGTCTGGAGTCTCCACGGGAGCTTCTGTGTTATCGCGACGTCCAGCAGCGGCTGGGTCTCCTGGTAGCGCGTGTCCGCGTCGCCGTGCTCAATGCTGGCCTTGTCAAGAGACCGCCCCAGGCTATTGTAGAGGACGGTCGCCGTCGTCCCCAGCTCCTCGCTGGCGTAGGTGAGGCTGACGTTGAACGTCCAGGGAGCCTGGCCCTGGAGGAGTCTTGTCCGCGTCTCGCTGTGCGTGACCCACACGTCAGGCTCGACTTCCTCGCGCCACTCGTAGAGGTAGTCCACAGACGAGAAGGCTCGCGTGTAGTTGAACGCGACGCCGAAATCGTCCAGCCAGCTGTGCACGAAGCCCAGCCCCTTCTTTATCTCGACCTCGAAGCCGTGATTCGTGGCCGTCTCCGAGTTGAACCACGTGCGGACGTGCCTGTAGTCGGACGAAGGGATGAACATCTCCTCGATGGCGTCCTCGAGGTCCTTGTAGAAGTAACTGACGGCGAGGACCTCACCCGCGCCCGGGAATGCCTCCACACGCAGGTCGTAGCTCCTGATGAGCGAACGCTTGAGATTGGGATTGCCCTTGACCGTGCTCATCTCGTTGAAGTCGAAGTACTTGACCTCGCCCATCTCGCGAAGCTCTGGGCGGTTCACGGACACGTAATACCCGGCCCTCACGTTCATCCACTCGGTCGGCATGTAGGTCAGGTTCACCGAAGGAAGGACGTCCGTCTTGTCGATCTCCGAAATGACCGGTTCCTGGTCTCCCTCGCGCTGGATGGCGACCACGCGCTGGAGCGAGTGCTCTACTCTCGCGCCACCCGAGAGCCGGAAGCGGTTGCCGACGATGTCGAAGGGGTGGGTGATCATCCCGTAGTACGCCTCGATGTCCTGCTTGCCCTCGTACTCGCCGGTGTAGGCGCTCTTGAGTCTGAACGTCAGCTTTCTCTGCCCGTAGTGCTCCGGCTCGTGGATCTCGTCGAAGGGGAGCAAGGCGATGTCGTAATTGGGGTGACGAACCGTCGAGAGGTCGGTCCAGTATGCGTCGGTCGTGTACTCTCGGTCGCGCTGTTCTACGTACAGTCCGGCCTTGACCTCCGTCGTGCCGAGCCACCCAAGCGGCAGGGTGAAGTCGAGCTTCGCGCCTGAGCCATCCTCGTTGAGGTCCGTCCACGAGTGCGTGTTCTCACCCATGATCAAGTACCCGTTCGGTCGCAGGTAGTAGTCGGCCTGCTTTCTGTCCGGTTCGTGAGCCGTAGACTCGTGGTCGAAGACCTTCCACTCGAGCCGGGGGCCCTGGAGGCGCCTCCCGAACTTGTGCGTTCCGCCCAGCTGACGGCCCAGGCGGGAGCGCTCGTCCCACTCGATCTCGTGCGACTCGCCGGTGTCCTCGTCGGTGATCTCCCCGGTGTAGGACGTGTACTGGTCCTCGGCGTCCATGACGAGGACCTCGCGATACGTGATCTGGTGTCCGGGGACGGGGCTGTAAGCCAGGTTGAGAAGACCCGACAGCTTGACCTTGTAGCTCTCCTCGGCGCCCTCGTAGTCCTCGCCCGGGTCGCCCACCTCGTACTGCGCCTCCGTGTAGTAGGTCCTGCTCTTCTCCGATATCTCGTAGGACTGGCTGTACTTGCCCCCTAGGAACACGCCTATCACGTGGCGCCCGTCGTTCTCACCGACGTCGATTCTGTCGCCGTACGACAGCGTGTAGGAGCTGTTGACCGGAGCCTGCCTCTGCCGGGTGAGCCAGGAGTTGTCCAGCAGATGGGCGAGCGCGTTGTGGTTGTTGCCGGTCGGACGGTCGTAGTCGGGCATGTCGCGGGTGCCGTCATCGTGCGCGAATCGGTCCGTCGAACTACCCTGTGACCTCGTGATGCTCTCGAACGTCGTGTCCTCGTCGTAGCCCGCGGACACCGAGATCGAGAAGCTCCGCTCGGCAGGGATGTCGCGCGTGTTCAGCTGGACGAGACCGCCGGCGAAGTCACCCGGCAGGTCGGGCGAACCCGACTTGACGATGACGGCGCTCGCCAGCATGTAGGATGGGATCATATCGAAAGCGAAGCTCTTACGGTCGACGTCGGTGTCGGTGCTGGTGATCGATATGCCGTCGAGCCACGTCGCGTTGTAACGGTCGGGCATACCTCGAACGAAGACGTACTTCCCGTCGACCACCTGCAGGCCGGTCACCCTCTTGAGTACGTCGCTGCCGGAGCTGTCCGGTGACTTCGAGATACGCTCGGCGCTGATGGCGTCGCCGATCGTCACCGACTTCATTCGCTCCGTGATCAGTGCGACCTCGGTCGACATCACCCTGTCGGCCGTCACCACCAGGTCGTCGATCGTGAAACTGGCGGCCGCGCCCCCGCGCCTCGCAAGCTTGACGTTGAGCTTCGTCGTCTTGCCGTCCCTGATCTCAACGTCCGGGATGATCCTCGCGTCGTAGCCCTCGAAGGAGGCCCTGACCTCGTACGTCCCGGCCGCGATCGCCTCTATCTTATAGTGGCCGTCGAGGTCGGTCGTCCCTCCGACGGTGGTGCCGAGCAGCAGGATGTTCGCGCCAGAGAGGCGGTCGCTTCCGTTCTCGTCGCTGATGTTGCCTTCGAGTGTCCCGGCCGCGATGGCAAGCGCCGGCGCCGCGAGTAGAAGCAGTGTGAGAACCGAAGCTCGTAGAGCGTTCATCGTTGGAGTCCTCTGGTCGCGAAGTGAAGAGGCGCACCGACCCGGACGTCGCCCGTGCCGGGCGGCTTCGCGAGGTCTGGCGCTTCCGATCACGGTCGTGCTTCGAGCGCAGGAGTCTAGTGCCGGATTGTCAGGGGAGCGTTAGGGGCGGGTTAGAAACTCCGCGCCGCCGCAGAGCACCGGTCGGGCGCGTCCCTTACGGAAACCTAACTTGAGAGACCGCCCCGAAGCCCGTACCTTGTGAAACTCCTGATGAGAGACTCCGGCCGTACGACCCGGGCGGCAGCGCGGGGGCGCGTCTCCACGCGCCGTGCGGCCGAACGCACACTTCCGCAAGGGGGCAACATGAGGAGAGTCGGACTTGTCGTCCTGCTCCTCGGTCTGGTGGTCGTGCCGTTGCTGGCTCAGTCGACCTCGGAGGAGGTTCGCGAGACGGTGAGAGGCACGGTCGAAATGGACCAGCAGACGCAGGTGAGCCGGGACGACTGGGCGAACGAGCAGGCCGAGCTCGAGGCGCGGTACCGTACGGCGAAGGCGAACATCGCCTATCTGACCGACCGGATCGCTAGCGAGGAGAAGGCCGTGGCGGGGCTCAACGAGAGCATCTCAGAACTCGAGCGGCGGATGCACGAGGCGAAGCTCCTGCAGTCCAGTCTACAGGACACTCTCGACATGGTGATGACCAGACTCGACGGCTTCGTCGAGCAGGACCTGCCTTTCCTCGTCGAGGAGCGACGGAATCGGATCGAGAACCTCGAGCACGAGCTCGCGCGTCCCGAGGTCGCCGGCGCGGAGAAGCTGAGGCGTCTTCTGGAAGCGCTCCAGATCGAGACGGAGTACGGGAAGTCGGTGGAGGTGGAGCAGCAGGAGATCAGGCTGGACGGAGAGCCCATGTTCGTCGACGTCCTTCGCGTCGGGAGGGTGTCTCTCTTCTGGCAGACGCCCGATGGCGACAAGGCCGGGACCTTCGACCGCGGAACGTGGGAGTGGGTGGAGCTGCCGGCGAGCTACGGTCGTCCGATCAGGACAGCGATAGAGATGGCGTCGCGCATCCGTCCTGTCCAGCTTATTGAGCTGCCGCTCGGGAGGGTCGAGCGATGAACAGGACCCTGAAGCAGGCGATGTCGGCCGCGGTGATCGGGATCGTGCTGGTGCTGGCGGCGGTGGTGGTCTCGGACGCGCAGGACGTGCGCGAGGCGGCCAGGCGCGCCGAGGCGGACAGGCAGGCGGCCATCGACCGCGCGCGCGAGGCGGAAGAACAGATACTCGGTGACAGGGCGTCCCTGCTGGCCGCTGTGGAAGAGCTGGAGGCGGAGGACAGGGCGCTCGACGCGCAGCTGACGGACCTCGAGGCTCAGGTCGCGCGGCTCGAGAGCAGGCGCGAGCGACTCGCCGACCGGTGGGCCCGCTCGGAGCTGGAGTACAAGGAGATCTCCGGCAACGTGCGCCTGGCGGCGCGCGACCTCGCTGCGATGCTGGAGCAGTCGCCGATGACAGCGCTCGATCCAGAGCGGCTTGCGCGGGTGAGACGCGTGCTCAGGCAGGGGTACTTCCCGGACATCGACGACATCGCCGGCATGGCCCGCGCGCTGTTCGACGAGATGGAGCTGTCCGGTCAGGTCGGCCTGCGTCAGGCGAGCTTCGTCGGCCGCGACGGCGTGGAGCAGTTGGGCGAGGTCATGACGCTGGGGGCATTCACGGCCATCTATCGCGCCGAGGACGGAGAGGTGGGATTCCTGAGGTACTCGCAGAGCGAGCAGAAGCTGTTCGCCCTGTCCGCCCTTCCGCCCTCCGGCATGGCCCGCGGTCTCAAGAGCTACCTCGAGGGCGGCGCCGAGGACGTGACCATCGACATATCCGGCGGCGCCGCGCTCCGGCAGATCACCCAGGAGGTCACCTTCTGGGAGCACGTCCTGATGGGCGGACCGCTCGTCTACCCGATCCTGGCGCTGGGTGCCATCGCGCTCGTGCTGATCGTATACAAGTTCATCTTCCTGAACCGCGTGCACGGCAACACCGACCGGATCATGGGAGAGGTGTCTACGCTGGCGTCCAGAGGCGACTGGAAGGGCTGCGAGTCGCTTGTCCGCAGGTACAAGGACAAGAAGATGCCCGTCATCGAGGTCGTCGCGGACGGCCTCTCCGCGCGCGACGAGGACAGGTCGACGCTCGAGAGCGTCATGCAGGAGGCGATACTCCGCGAGCTGCCGCGCGTCGAGCGCGGGCTCTCCATCCTTGCGGTCTTCGGCGCCGTGGCGCCGCTCCTGGGACTCCTTGGAACGGTCACCGGTATGATCGAAACGTTCCGCGTCATCACGCTCTACGGGACCGGTGACCCGAGGCTGATGTCGAGCGGCATCAGCGTGGCGCTCATCACCACCGAACTCGGTCTCACGGTGGCCATCCCAATCATGCTTTTCCACACGTTCCTCTCGAGGAAAGCGAACGCGATCATCGGCGAGATGGAGGAGAAGGCCGTCCACCTTTCCAACATCATTCTCAAGGAGAAGCTCCACGGGCCTAACGGGCGGACGAAGAAGCCGCCGCGCGAGGCCACCTCGGGCGCGAGCGCCGCTGAACTCGCCGAAGGGACGGCGGAGTAATGGAAGTCGTTCGCACGACGTTTCTCTATCTGAAGCAGGGCGGCTGGATCATGATCCCGCTGGCCGTGGCGTCCGTCACGCTCTGGGTGATGATGCTCGAGCGGCTGGCGAGGCTCAGGGAGCTTCGCAGACAGGACCTGACGATCGAGGACGCGATCCGAGCGGTTCGAAGCGACGCTCGGACCGTAGAGGGGGAGGGTCTGCGCGCGCGGCTGGTCCGGAGTTTCCTCGAGCGGCGATCCGGCTTCGCGAGGCTCGACATCGATATCCTCAGGCAGTGCGCCCTGCGGGAGCAGCCGGGCATCTCGAAGTACCTCGCGATGGTGGCGGTTCTCGTGGCCGTCGCACCGCTGCTGGGGCTTCTGGGGACAGTTCTCGGGATGATCGAGACCTTCGAGGTCATCTCGGTCTTCGGGACAGGCAACGCCACGGCGATGGCCAACGGGATCTCCATCGCTCTCATCACGACAGAAGTTGGGCTTCTCGTGGCGGTGCCCGGGCTTCTCCTGAGCGGCATACTCGCGCAGCAGTCGTTGCGGCTGCGCATGCAGCTCGAGGAGGACGTGACCATTCTCACGCGGATCGTGCGCCGCTCGAACAGCTCAGAGTGCTCGGCTCCCGACGAGGCCAGGCACGGCGACGCGTGCAGGGGAAGAGAACACGGATGCGCCGGTACTGGCGCGCCGGCGCCGGCCGCTGCCGGCTCGGAGGGTTCCAGCTCATGATAAACACGAGGGGCACGCTCAGAGGGGGCGGTGGCAAGGTGGACATTGCGATGGGCCCGCTCATCGACATGGTCTTCCTGCTGCTGATCTTCTTCGCGGTGACGACCAGCTTCGTCAAGGAGTCGGGCATAGACGTTCAACGCGCCACGGCTTCGACCGCGGAGGTCAAGGAGACCGCCGGCATCATGATCGGTGTCACTCCCGAGGGCGACGCCTACTTCGAAGGCAAGCGCATCGATCTCCGCAGCGTTCGCGCTCACGTCGAGCGCGCTCTCGCTGAGGACCCCGAGAGCGGAGTGGTCATCGTTGCGGACAAGCGCAGCGAGACGGGCGCCATCGTCACCGTGATGGACCAGTGCCGCCTGGCCGGCGCGAAGAACGTCAGTCTTGCAGCCAAGCGCGAGGACGAGTCTTGACGAGAGCAGCCCGCTTTCCCATCTGGGCGCTCGGCATCGCCGTCGGCGTCAACGCCCTGCTCTTCGGACTGGCCGCGTTCCTGCTGCAGGAGCGCAAGGTCCCGCAGGACATGACGGACCCGATCGGCGTCAGCCTTGTCAGTCTCGAGGCGCCTCAGATGCCGGCGCAGACCGAGGCCAAGAAGGCCGAGAAGCCGAAGCCGCAGCAGAAGATGGACTTCGCGCCCGACATCATGCGGCCGTCGCTCGGCGGGCCCAGCCCGATGGACCTCGGCATCGCGATCGGGCTCGGCGGCGCGGCGGGCATCAGCGGCACGCGCGAATTCGTGTTCGAGGCCTACGAGCTGGACCAGGCGCCGACGGCCATCGTGCGCGTTCCACCGGCGTATCCCTACGGCGCGCGGGAGCGGGGAATCGAGGGCGCCGTGCAGATCCGCATGCTGGTGACGACGGAGGGGACCGTCGGCAACATCGAGATCCTCGACGCCAGACCCAAGGGCGTCTTCGAGGAGGTCGTGCGCAGGACAGTGCCTCAGTGGAAGTTCTCCCCGGGCACGATCCAGGGCAAGGCCGTCACCGCGTGGGTCGTTACCACAATCCACTTCAATCTGAACACCGGATGACAGTCTCTCTCTCTCCAACATGCGGGCGCCGAGCGCTCCTCATCTGCCTGACGCGCCCGGCGCCGGCCGTCGCGCTGGCGGTTCTCGCGCTCGTCGCCGTCGCGCTCGCCCCTGTGAGACTTTTCGCGGCCGACGGAGGCGAGCCTGTCGTCGAACGCCGCATCGACGACGTTGCCGACGTTCCCGCTGACGCCCGGCTCGCGCTCTTCACGTCGCAGCAGTATCGTGACGAGGGCGACCCGGACTCCGCCGTGGACCTGCTCATCCGGTTCCTGGAGGAGCGTCCGGAGCAGGAGCATTTCCTCCTGCACTTCCATCTGGCAGTAAGCTGGCAGCAGAGGGGGGACCTTGAGGAAGCGCTGAACTCATACCGCCGCTCTGTTGAGATGGAACCGAACTTCGCGCAGGGCTGGCTGAACATGGGCGAGCTCGCGTACAACATGGGGCTCTACGGCAAGGCCGCGGAGTCGCTCATCAAGGGCTACGAGGTGAGCGAGTGGAAGGAGCCGAACGTGCTCTTCTTCTCCGCCGCCTCGCTCGTTATGGACGGTCGATCACACGACGCGATCCCCGTTCTTGAGCAGCTGGTAGCCGGGTCGGAACATGCGAAGCTCGAGTGGCACAGGGCGCTCATCATGGCCTACCTCGAGACGGACGACTCCGAGAAGGGCGCCGCGGCCACCGACAGGCTCATCAGGCAGTACCCGGAGGACCCTGACGCGTGGCGACTCGCGTTTCGCTACTTCGCGAGTTCGGCCATGTACGAGGAAGCGGCCGTCGCACTCACTGTCGCCGGCTACTTCCGACCTCTCTCGAGAGGTGAGGAAATGACGCTCGGCGACCTCTACCTCGCCATCGGTGTTCCCGTCACGGCCGGCGACTACTACGGCAGTGCGGTTGCCGACAGCGGATCGGTTGCGGACCTCGAGCGGCTGGCGTCCGCGCACCTCGCCGCCTACGAGTACGAGGAGGCGTTCGCCGCGCTCGATCGGGCGCTCGACCTCGAGCCGACCGCGCGTCTCTGGTCGCTTCTCGGCGACCTGCACTTCATGCAGAAGAGCTACCAGGACTCCTACGACGCGTACGCGAGGTGCATCGAGACCGACGCCGAGTACGAACGCGCGTATCTGATGATGGGCTACTGCGCGATGCAGCTCGAGCAGAACGACCGCGCTCTCGCGGCGCTCGAGAAGGCCGCGGAGTTCCCGGAGCAGGCCGCGAAGGCCAACCAGCTGATGGCCGCCGTCAGATACTACGCCGGGCAGTAGGAGCCCCAAAGAGCCCGCACGCGGTACTCCTGCGACAACGCACCACTTGCCGCATCCAAAACACCAGAACATGTGCGATAATGAACACGAGGGTGGACGCCCTCGTTGTGACATTTTGGTTGGAGGACGACGTGCCCGAGCGCAGGAACAACGCCGGCGGGCAGTTCGGGTGGGACACGCTCGACCCGGACGGTGCCGGCGCCATATCCCGGGAGCAGTGGGACTCGACGCGGGAGCACTGCCAGCTCAGGTGGCTCGATGAGTCTCTGACGCCGCTGAGCGCTCTAGACGAGCGGGTCCGCTACCTGCGGGCCAGGTCGCTTGGACTCAGACGGCGGGTGATGGCGCTGGCGTCGCGTGTCTTCGGGACCCGGCCAGAGCCCTACGGCGGGCGATTCGAGTGGAGCATCGCTGAGGACGGCACGTCACGGGCTCACGCTCCGAAACACAGAACGCGCGGACTGAACGCGGGCGATCTGGTCGAGGTTCTCTCGATGGACGAGATCCGCGAGACCCTCAACTCGGATGGCAAGCACTCCGGACTCAAGTTCCTCCGTCCCATGTCCCAGTACTGCGGCAGACGGTTCCGTGTGCTGAAGCCGGTCCGGCGCATCCTAGACGAGCATAACCACGTGATGCAGAAGACGAAGAACGTGGTGATTCTGGAGGGCGCCATCTGCCACGGACAGGGCATCTACGGTAGAGAGGGGTGCGACCGCAGCTGCTTCTTCTTCTGGAAGGAGGCGTGGCTGCGGAAGGTGGACGAGTAGCGCGTCATCCCGCGAGCGCAGAGCACACCATGACAACGGCCCGGGTCGCTGAGACCCGGGCCGCGTTCGTTCCCGCCTGTCGTTCGTCGGAGGGCGGTCCTGCTTCGCCCCGCGTTCAGAGTAGAGCGTGCGCATCGCGCCGCTACGCGCGCGACCGGCGCTACTCCTCGGCCTCGATCACGGTGATGGCCTTGGCGCTCTCCCAGAGCCCGTGGATGTTGCAGTAGGACGTCGCGTAAAGGACGCCCGGCACCGACGTCCTGAACATGACGGTTACCGTCGGGTCCGTGTACAGCGTGCTCGTGTCCGCGCCCAGCACTGACTCGCCGTGGGCGGCGAAGTCGAAGTTACCCACCTCGTAGGGGATGCTGGCGTCTGCGGGCAGGAAGTAGAGCCGTATCCATCTTATGTGGTGGGACATCGTGTTCGGATGGGCAATCTCCTTGCCCACGCTGACCGTCACCGGCGTCGGTTCTCCGGCCTTGAACTCGACCGGGCAGTCGATCACGGGCACGTGCTTCTCGGTGCGCCAGTCGTCGGCCTTGTAGAGCGCGCCGATGTCCGCTGCCGCCGGCGCCACGGCAACCACGACCAGCGCGGCGATCGCCGCCGCCAGCCAGATTCGTCTCATCATGCTCGGTCCCCCTTCGAATACGGCGGGCGGTCGGGCCCACCAGGTCTCCTGGCTCCGGTTCTCTCTCGGTAGCCTCCTGTCGCGCGTCGCGCGACCGTCCGAATCAGACTGAACAGAACGGTCGGTCGTGTCAACATCTTTCCGGACCCGGACGTACAGACGTTAGGAACGATTCGGTGTGCGCGAGAACGTCGAAGCGGCGCGCTTGACTGCGACAACGGGCGCGTGCTAGTCATAATGGAAACGGGCAACGGTCTGCCTCGGGGAGCGGGCATGGCGCACGGTCGTGCGGGTCGCAAGGACAAGAGAGCGAAGGGCTCGAGGTCGGGCACGTCGCGAGAGCGGCGGAGCAGTGACCGCGGGCGCGTCTCTCGTGACGTCGTTGTCGCCGTGCTGCTGATCGTCGCACTGGCCGCGATCGTTCGCATCGCCTACTACGCGGAGGTGCACGACCATCCGCTCATGACGACGACTACCGGCGACCCACGGATCTACGACGAGCGAGCGCTCGAGATCGCAAGCGGAAGGTGGCTCGGGGAAGAGGTCTACTTCCACAGCAGCCCCGCGTACCCCTACATGCTAGGCGTCATCTACCGGCTGTTCGGGCACAGCTACGGAGCCGTGCGCCTGGTCCAGTCGCTCTTCGGGATCGGTAGCTGCCTTCTCATCTTCTCGATAGCGCGGAAGCTGCTCGGGAAGCGAGAGGGAGTCGTCGCGGGGGTCGTCGCCGCTCTATACTCGCCGCTCGTCTTCTTCGACTTCGAGATACTGATGATCACTGTCGTCATCTTCTTCGCGCTACTTGCGCTCAGATTGATGATGGCGTTCAGCGACAGACCTTCATTCAGGCTCGCATTGGCCGCCGGTGTCGCAACGGGCCTGAGCGCGCTTGGAAAGCCCAACGTCCTTCTGTTCGTCCCGTTCGCGCTCTTCTGGCTGTGGTGGGAGGTGCGCGGGACAGACCGCTCGGTTCGCGCGTGGCCGGGAATGGCCGCGCTGGTCTTGGGAGTGGTAGTGGCCGTCGCGCCGATGACCGTCAGCAACTACGTGGTAGGCGGCGACCTCGTGTTGACCTCGAGCAACGGCGGCATCAACTTCTGGATCGGGAACAACGACCAGGCCGACGGCACGTTCCTAGTGCCGGGCGAGATGCGCACCGACCTGTTCGGCAGCTCGAAGGCCGCGGCGGAGCGCGCGCTCGGCAGGGAACTCGCGCCGTCGGAGGTCTCGTCGTACTGGTTCGGAGAGGGGACGAGGTTCGTTCGCGAGAGCCCGGGGCACGCAGTCAGGCTTCTGGGACGGAAGCTCCTGCTCTTCTGGAACGCCTACGAGATACCAAACCACTACGACCTCAACTTCTTCAAGACCGTCTCCAGGACGCTGAGGTTCGACCCGTTCGTGTTCGCGTGGGTAGTCCCGCTAGGCTTCCTTGGCATCTACGCGCTTCGCCGGGATTGGCGGAAGCACCTCCTGCTCTACCTCTTCGGGGGGGCATACCTTCTCTCGCTGATGCCCTTCTTCGTCACCTCTCGATACAGGTTGCCCGCCGTTCCGGTCATGATCGTGTTCTGCGCGGGCGGGGCCGTCTGGTTGTGGGACAGGCTCAGGGCGCGCGAGCGCGGAGGCTGGGCGATGCCCGTGGCGCTTCTCGTCGCGGCGTTCGTGATCGTCAACCTGCCGCTCGTCGATTTCACTTTCGGCCCCCAGTACGCGATCGTCGGCGCGGTCTACCGCGACGCCGGGGACTACGCGAACGCGGCGAAGTACTACAGACTGGCGACCGAGGCCAGTCCCGACTTCGACCTGGCGTGGAACAGCCTTGGCTCGTCGCTGAGCAGGATCGGCCGGGATGCGGAGGCGGAGCAAGCGCTTCTGCGGGCGTTGCACGTCAACCCGCGTCTCGCCTCGGCGGAGAACAACCTCGGGCTTCTCTACATGAAGAGGGGCAGGATGGACGAGGCACGACGACGCCTGACCAACGCGACGCAGCTCGACCCGGAACTCAAGCCGGCGTGGGAGAACCTCGCGCGGCTAGGGGTCATGACGCAGAACGTCGAGATGGCGGGGGTGGCCTTCGAACAGGTGCTGCGGCTCGACCCCGACGACGCCTACGCGCACTGGAACCTGGCGATAATCCTGGGCGGCGACCCGTCACGGCGCGAGGAGTGCGTGGCGCACATACGCCGCGCTGCGGCGCTCGAGCCGGCCCTGCGGGCGGAGGCGGACGAGATACTGGAGAGCCTGGCGGCGACGGGAGAGCTCCCGGGCTAGGCGCAGTGGCTGCCGCGGAGTCCGACTAGATGTCGCTCCTCGGTGCACAAGGAGGTCAGGTTGCTCACGCGCCGGACAACGATCATGACGGCCACGCTCGCGTTGCTTCTCGCCTCGTGCGGCGGAGAGGCCCCAAGCCCCAACATAGTCATCGTCGTGATGGACACCGTGCGCGCCGACTACACCGGTCCCGGCGGCGCCGACGGCGAGCAACTGACGCCGGCGCTCAACGAGCTTGCCGGGGAGGGGACCGTGTTCACGCGGACCTGGGCCAACGCGCCCTGGACCGTGCCCTCACACGCCTCGATGTTCTCCGGGCTCCTGCCGTCGACGCACGGATGCAACGGCAGGCACTTCAGGTTCCTTTCCGAGGAGCCGACCTTCGCGGAACTCCTCAGCCGGTCCGGCTACCGGACCGCCGCATTCTTCAGTAATCCCTGGCTGAGCGACCGTCTAACCGGGATGCTGCGCGGGTTCGACGAGCGCCTGGTTGAGTCGGGCGGTGGAACGTCAATCCTGGCCGAGGTCGATCAGGGGGGCTCGCGAACCGTCGCCAACATCGCCTCGTGGCTGACGGAGCGCAAGGACCAGCGGCCCTTCCTGATGTTCGTCAACCTTCTCGAGCCGCACCTCCCGTTCCACCCGCCAGACGATTACCGCAGGGAGTACCTCTCCGACATACCAGCGGACTACGTCGTGACTACGTCCATGGCGCACCGACTCAACGCGGGACTGGCCGACGAAACGTCGATGGACTTCGAGCGGATCGGCAGGATGTACGGCGGTGACGTCAACACGGCGGACAGGTACCTCGCGGAGATCATCAGGCTCCTTAAGGAGCACGGACTCTACGAGGACGCCGTCATCGTGGTCACGTCAGACCACGGTGAGAACCTCGGCGACCATGGGTACATGGACCACCAGTTCGGGGTGTTCGCTACGCTCATCGACGTCCCGCTAGTTGTGCGCGCGCCGGCGCTCCTGCCGCCGGGCGAGCGTGACGACCCCGTGATGTTGACCGACGTGTACGACACGGTGCTCGATGTCGCCGGAATCGAGGGGGGACCCGATACGCCGCACAGCCGGTCTCTTCTCGCGAAGCCCGCGGAAGCGGCGCGCCCGCAGATCGCCGAGTACACGGGGGCGAATCCGGAGCTCGTTCGGCACCTCAGGAGCATCAACCCGGCGCACGACACTGCGCGCCAGGAGGTCGCGTTCGCGAAGGTGCGGGTCGACAGCCTGGAGTACACGGTCGGAACCGACGGGTCGGAGCGGCTCTTCAACCTCAACACGGATCCCCGACGAGAGAGCAACCTCGCGACCGTGGAACCGACCGTCGCGGCGGCGCTCTTCGAACTGCTGCCGGCCATCCGCCGGGGCGAGAGCGTCGAGGTCGAGATCGACGAGGAAATGCGGGAGTGGCTTCGCTCGCTGGGGTACATGCAGTAGCCGTCCACTGGAATGCCCGCACGCAAAGCCGCGGCGCAGGCCCACGTTATCCTTCTCCCTCCGCCTGGCAGCCGCGGCCGCCGCTCTGCCCTGAACCCGGGTCGTGACAAGGCCCGGGGCTAAGGTGTTCCGCGCAACCCCACCGTAACTGGCACGACACCTGCATGACAAATGCGCGGGTCACGCCGCCGAGGCGCTGTGTGCCCGGTCATCCGGGCCAACGGGCACTCGCCGGCAAGCCCTGCTTCGAACAGGAGAACGGACCGGTGCTCTGCCAGAAGATGCGCTCCAACAGCGGCTTCACGCTCATCGAGGTCATGATCGTCATCATGATCGTGGGCCTGCTGATCACGACGAGCACGCCACTCCTTGCAACGACGCTGCGCAAGGCCAGGACCGCCGAGGCCAAGGCCGGCCTGGGCGCCGTGCGGCGCTCGATGCGCATGCACTACGTGGAGTACCGGACCTACAAGGACCCGCAGTTCCGGAGCGGGCGAATGGTCACCTTCGGCAGGATCCTCCCGCTCGGGGAGGAGGACCTCAACGGACGCTACTTCAGCGCCGAGTGCTACCGCTTCGAGCGTGTGAAGCGCAGGACGTTCCGCGTCGTGTGCGACGGCTCCCTGAGCGAAGCTCCCGGAGCGGACGACGTCCGCGACGTCCTGCTCTACACCAACCAGCAGGGCGACATCTGGCTGGCAGCTCCTGAGGTGCCCGAGACCCCGCTCGAGATAGCCATATCCATTCTCGGAAGAGACTGACCCCACACATCAGCAGTGAACGGGCGCTCGACGGCCAAACGGCCGGCGGCCGCTTCTGCGTGCCTCCGGAAGCGTCGCCATCCGGCTTCTCCTCGTGATTGACATCCCACATAGACTGTGATATACTAAATTGACCCCGATAAGAGGGCGCGCACGCCGCCGGAGTTGGCCCGGCAATGTGTCTCGTTCGCTGACCACCTGGTTCGGTGTCCGGACGTGCGCGAAGACCCCCGCGGTCCTCCGACCGTCCGTCGCCGCCTGAGTCCGCATGCGGCGGCGGTCGCGTCTTTGAGTCGTGGTTCGGGGCGACTGTCTCCAGGGGAGGGTTCGGAGAGGGACTGTGAAGAAGGTCTTGGGAGTTCTGACCATCCTGTGCGCGGTGGCGCTCGTTTCGAGCGCGGCGCACGCCGGTGTCACCGAGCGCGCCAGGCGCGCTCTCGCGGGCGTCGGCTCTGTCGAGGGAACGGTCACCGACACATACTCCGGCCAGCCGCTCTTCGCGGCGGACGTGGTCGTCGAGGGGACCGGACTGGGCGGGATAACAGACCGCGCCGGCGCCTTCTCGGTGAGCCGCGTGCCGGCCGGGTCCTACCGCGTCACCGTCTCGATGATGGGCTACGAGACCGAGGTCCTGAACGACGTGCGGGTCGGACGGAACGAGACCGCCACGTTCAGCGTGGAACTCACGCCTCGTGTTCTGGACATCGGCCTGGACGTACTGGTCGAGGCGAGCCACTTCCACAAGGACAGCGAGAAGGCCACGAGCTTCCGAACGTTGACGCCGCAGGAGATGAGGTTCTCTCCGGGATCGATGGAGGACGTGTTCCGCGTGCTCCAGTCGATGCCCGGCGTCAGTCCGGCTGACATGACCAACTCCAACCTGATCGTTCGCGGCGGCGACCCGAGCGAGAACCGAACCGTTTTCGAGAACATAGAGATACCGCGTGCGCTGCACTTCGGTCGACCCGGCGGTATGATAGGCGGCATCAGTATCGTCAGCCCGAGCCTGCTCGAGCGGGCCGATTTCCTCACAGGCGGTTTCCCCGCGCGGTACGGGGACAGGCTGTCCTCGGTCTTCGAGATGAAGCTGCGCGACGGAAGCAGGGGCGGGCACTCGACGAACGTCAACCTCAATCTCGGCGGCTTCGGGCTGGTGGCCGACGGCCCGTTGCCCGGCGGCGGCACGATGCTGTTCTCCGCGCGCCGCGGCGTGTTCGATCTTCTTACGTCCGGACTCGGCGTCGATGCCCTTCCGTCCTACTGGGACGTGGTGGGCAAGGTCAGCTACGACCTCGGCACGTCGAACCGGCTCTCGGCCGTGGGCTTCTACTTCCCGGACGATCTCGAACTCGAGGCCGATCCGGAAGCGGAGCTGCGCAACGGCGTGTGGCCGGGTCTGGACCTGAGGCGCAGCGACCACGGTCGCGCGGTCGGGCTCAACTGGAGACACGTGTTCGGAGAGAAGGGCTATGTTCTCACGACCGCGTCGCACGTCAGCAACAGCTGGACGCTGAGCAGGGGCTCGGACGAAGAGCCTGACCTGATCGGCGACGCGATCCGCGAGGACGAGTTCCAGCTCAAGAGCGAGGTCAACGCGAGCATCTCAGACAGAATGGGGATGCGCCTCGGCTTCTTCGGCAGTCAGATCCACTCTCGGCAGAGGGTCTGGAGCATAGCGGACACGCTCGCGACGGGAGACGTGGTCCCCGGCTACGACGTCGCCTACGACCCCGAGCCTACCTACAAGGCCGGCTCGCATGCGCAGATGACGCTGAAGCCGTTCGCCGCGCTCTCACTTACGACAGGCGTGAGGCACGACTACTACGACCTCACCGGCGAGTCCAGGCTGAGCCCGCGCTTGGGGCTCGCGCTCGCCGTGACAGACCATACGACGCTCAACGCCGCATACGGCCACTACTACCAGACGGCCGCGCTGTGGCAGGTGGCACAGCATCCCGACAACGTGGACCTCCGGAGCAGCCACTCCGTTCACTACGTAGCCGGCATCGAGCACCTCCTGTCGGCGAACACACAGGTCAGCATCGAAGGATACTACAAGCAGCTGGATGACTCCTTCGTCGAGGACAACTCGACGAGGATCGTCACCAACGAGGGCAGCGGTCACGCGCGCGGCGTCGAGGTCTGCGTTCAGAGGAAGATGAGCGCGGGCCTCGTGGGCAGCATCGCCTACACCTACTCCGAGTCCGTTCGCAGGGACGGTGAGGGGATGCCGGAGTACTACTCCGAGTTCGACAGGCCGCACAACCTGACGGTGGTCGGGAGCTTCGCGCCCTCGGACAACTGGCGCATAGGGGCCAAGTTCCTGTACGCGACGGGCAGCCCGTACACGCCTGTCGTCGGCTCGGAGCAGGTCGGCGGCGAGTGGTACGCGGTCAGGGGAGAGAAGAACTCCGCCCGGTATCCCGACTACCACATGCTCGATGTCCGCATCGACCGCACGTTCAGGTTCGCCGGCTGGGAGCTGATGGCGTACCTGGACGTGTGGAACGTCTACGGGCGCGAGAACGTCACCCTCTATGACTACTCCATCGACGACGACGGAGCGGTCGTCAGGACCGTCCCCGAGGAGAACCTGCGGACTCTGCCCGTCCTGGGACTGGAGGCGAGGTTCTAGCCCTCCGATGGAGTCGACGGACACGATGCTGCTGTGGGCTGGCCCTCATCGGTAACGCTCATGCGAAGAGAAACAGGTGGTCCCTGGACGGGCTTGTCCAGGGACCCTTTCTTCGTACGGCCACTCGCGCGCCCTTGCCGGCCGGACGAACGGATGCAGCCGTGCGCCTTGCGACAGGACGCGGCCGTACGCCGCGCTACTGGATGTAGCCGAGCGCCTTCAGCGCCTCGCGCTGCTCGTCGCTCAGCTGTTCGGGAGCGACCTGCCTCGCGGCCGTGGTCGTGTTCCACGACTCCAGGCTGCGAGCGAGGCTCAGTGCGACCTCGGGCCTGTCGTCAGCGAGGTTCAGTGTCTCACCGGGGTCGGACTCGAGGTCATACAACTCCACCCTGCCTATCGTCGGCGACGTGATGTACTTCCACGGCGGCGACCTTAGAGACAGGCAGAGCTTCGGCACGACCGGGCGGTTGGCCGTGAAGTCGGTGATCGAGTAAGCGGGAAGGTGCGGTGCCTGCTCGCCGACCACCGCGGCCGCAACGACCGGCGCGAGGTCGACGCCCTGAGCGTTCGCTGCACCGGTGGCGTCGAGTCTTCCCAGCAGGGTGGGAAAGAGGTCGATGATGCGGACCTGCGAAGGGACCCGCACGCCCGCCGGTAGCGCCGGGTCGCGGAAGATCAGCGGGACTCGCACCGTGGAGTCGTAGAGCCGGTTGCCGTGGGCGAAGTAGTAGTCGTGCTCGAAGCTCTCGCCGTGGTCGGCGACGAGCACGACGATCGCTTCGTCGGAGCCTGGCAGTGTGTCGAACGCAGACATCAGTTCGCCGATGCAGTGGTCTAGATAGGCGATCTCTCCCAGGTAGCGGAGCCACTGCTGCCGGAGGAAATCCGGCGGCATGTGGACGTCCGGGTCGAACCGGCCGTGCGGGTCCGAGTACGGCGCCCGGACGTGACCGAGCCCCTCGGCGAGTTCGAGTCTGTATCCCTCCGGTGGCGCGTAGGGCATGTGCGCGTCGTAGTAGTGCACGAGCGCGAAGAACGGTTCGTCCCCGCGTTCCTCCATCCACTCGGTCGACCGCCGTGTCATCTCGCCCGCGCGATACTCCTTGAGGTACCGCGTCCCCGCGTCGCCCGCCACCAGTCGGTGGAAGCGCCGAAGCGCGACGACAGAGCCCGCGTATGTCCACGGTTCGGGCGGCTCCTTGTAGGTCTCGAAGCCCTGGGCAGTGCCGAAGTCGGCGCTGAGCACCACCGACGATACGAACGCTCCCGTCGCGTAGCCGCGCCCGCGGAGCGCCTCGGCGAGAGTCGTCAGCTCGTCGTCCAGCGACTTCGTGTTGGAGTCGACACCGTGGGTCTTGGGATAGAGACCCGTCAGGATGGAGCAGACCGACGGTCTCGTGAGCGGCTCGGGCGCAACGCACTGCTCGAAGATCACGCCCCGCTCCGCGAGGTTGTCCATGTGCGGCGTGTTCGATTCAACAGAGCCGTAGCAGCTCAGACAGTCCGAGCGCACTGTGTCGACAATGATGAGGAGCAAGTTCGGGCGCGGCGCCTCCAGCGCGGCCGGATCGACTTCGACGGCCGGCGGTCGGGCGTAGGGTACGCTCGGGTTAGAAGGCACGTTCGCGTAGAGGTAGAGGGGAAGCCAGAGGACGAGGACGACCAGGAAGGACCATCCGATTCTGGTCGCGCGCGTCACCCTGCGTACGCTTCGGCGGAGCAGGACCAGTGCGAGAGCTGCGGCGAGCGCTAGTGCGACCAGGTTGAGGAGAAGGGCGAGTCGCGCGCCGGCGCCGCCCTCGGTGAGGACGTTGACAGCGAGGATCCAGTAGACCGCCGTGAGCCCGGATGCCACCAGCGCGCGGACGCCGTCGGGCCTCGCCAGCAAGCTCAGTCGGGGTCTCCTGCCCAAGCAGTGGAGCACCGGCCCGAGTATCAGTCCAGCGACAGCGGCGAGGGCGGCGTGAACTGCGACGATCAGGAGCAGCGTCTCTGTGTGCTCTGAGGTGATGTGAGGAGGGAATCGGACGAAGAGCGCTACCCACTCGAACGCGGCGAACGCCGCCGCGTAGCGCACGGCGATCGAAACGGCCAGGCGGGTAGTACGCCCGACGCTAGTGCTTCCTGCCTGGGAGACCATCGCCGACTCCCTCACCCGGGATCGTCCCTTTCGTTTCGCCTCTGCCCTTGGGGCGCCTTCAAAGGCCACACGTGGTCGTCTCAGTCAGCCTGCCGCGGTGTGGCCGGACTTCCTCACTGGGGCCGATGCGCTCCCCGCAATCGGGGCCGTTCTCCGGCAGACTCGGCGAGTCGCCGCACAGGCAGTAGTCGTCGATCGATGTGTCGCAGGTGAGACGTCCCTCCGACAGCGCAGACTGAGCCGTGAACGGGCGCCAAGCGTGTGAATCGTCCACCATAATACCACACGCTACTCAGGATTTCTCGTGCCCTCGGACTCGCTGTGCGGTAGCATTGTCGCACGAGAAAGCACGGTCGCCGTGCGCCCGTGCCATGACAGCCGCTCTCAGCCCGGAGGAAGATCATGCGACGCTCTGTCCTTGCTGTGATGCTCGTTCTGTTGGTGGCGCTGCCCGCTCTTGCTTTCCCGCCTGCCGGCGGTCGCGGCGGTGGTCCGGGCGGCGGCCCGGGCGGTCCCGGGCCCGGACTCGACCTCTGGGGCGACCTGGACTTCCAGCCCGTCGTCGGCCACTGGGCCGAGTACGAGATGACGCCGGAGGACGAGAAGCCCATGAAGATGAGGATCTCGATCGTCGGCAAGGAGGACGAGGCCTACTGGTATGAGTCGGTCATGACGGGTCCTGACGGCCAGCAGATGGTCAGCAAGATGCTCGTCTCTGGCGACCCCAGCGAGACGGACAACATCAAGCGCATGATAGTGAAGGCCGAAGGTCAACCCGCGATTGAGATGCCCGTCGAGATGCTGAAAATGGGCGAGATGGGCGCCATGGGGGAGACCGGGGAGCCAGACGGAGAGGCGCCCGAGACCGCTGTGAGCGAACTCGGGGTCGAGTCGGTGACAGTCCCCGCCGGTACGTTCGACGCGAAGCACTGGCAGTTCGCGTCTGACGGCGAGACCTTCGACGCGTGGGTCAAGGCCGGCGTCGGGCCCTACGGGCTCATCAAGAGCGTGGCGGAGGAGTTCGTGATGGTCCTCGTCGCTCACGGCGAGGACGCGAAGACCGCGATCACCGAGGAGCCTCAGAAGATGCCGGCGATGGGCTTCCCGATGAAGGGTATGGGCGGGAAGTAGCGTCCGAAGAGACCAACGAGGTGAAGAGGCCGTCGGCACTCGTGCCGGCGGCCTCTTCGCGCCTACTGGCGGTACGGGTTCCTCTGGCGGGAGGTTCGTCCCGCCCGCAGTTCCCTCGCGAGAGAGAAAGCACCTGCCCAACCCGCGTCTCCTGTGGTATGATGTGAGCGTCAGTCGTAATTCGCGAGACAGTGTCGAAGGGGAGTTAGTCCTCGGGAACGGAGGTGTCCGCCATGAGACGCACCGCAGCGGTCATTCTAGTCCTTGTGTTCGCTCTCGCCGGAGCGACGAGTGCCGCTCCGTGGCAGAAGATCGGCTACCAGGGTTTCCTCAGAGACTCGATGGGTGGGGTCGTTCCGGACGGCGACTACGCCCTGACGTTCAGCCTCTATCTGGACGAGGCCGGGATGACGCTCCTGTGGAGCGAGACCCAGATAATCTACGTAGAAGGAGGTTTCGTCACCGCGTATCTTGGTTCGGCAGTTCCTCTGGACGGTCTTCCGTACGATGAGCAGTACTGGTTGGGGATCGCCATCAACAGCGAGCCCGAGATCGAGCCGCGTACTCGCCTGTCGACTTCGCCCTACGCGTTTCGCGCCAACGAGGCCGAGTCTCTCGTCGGAGGTGTCCCGGCAGACTCGGACTGGACGATAGTCAGCGGCAACATCTACCGGCTTGACGGCAACGTCGGCGTAGGGACGGCGAGCCCGGGGCAGAAGCTGACGGTAGCCGGGACCGTGCGCGCAGCAGGCGACTCGTCCGGGGGCCGTTTCTTCGCCACCGGGACGACCTGTCACACTCACGTGGTGCACGCGGAGTACGTGGGAGCGCCGGGAAGCGGCATGGCCGTCTACGGACAGCACAGCAGCGCCGACGGCATGGGGATCGGCGGCTACTTCAACGGAGGAAGCGTGGGCGTGCAGGGGGTTGCCAGCCTGGCCGGCAGCTACGATCGCACCGGCGTGTCCGGCAGCGCATACAGCTCGAGCGGCACCTGCTACGGTGTGAAGGCGCACGCGCAGGGGAGCGGGACCAACTACGGTCTCCACTCGACCTCATACGGCGGCGCAACGAACTACGCGGGCTACTTCAGTGGGAACGTGCACGTCGCAGGCACTCTGTCGAAGTCCATGGGCTCGTTCAGGATCGACCATCCGCTCGACCCGGCGAACAAGTACCTGCAGCACTCGTTCGTCGAGAGTCCGGACATGAAGAACATATACGACGGTGTCGTGACGCTCGACTCGGGCGGAACGGCAACGGTGGAACTGCCGGAGTGGTTCGAGGTCCTGAACGGCGACTTCCGCTACCAGCTGACCCCGATCGGCGCGGCCGCGCCGAACCTCCACATCGCCGAGGGAATCGCGGGCGGGCGGTTCAGGATCGCCGGCGGCGAGCCCGGTATGGACGTGTCATGGATGGTCACGGGCATCCGCCGCGACCCGTGCGCCGAGGCCTACAGGATCGAGGTCGAGGTGGACAAGCCGGAGGGCGAGCGTGGGCTCTATCTCCATCCGGAACTGTATGGACTGCCGCGTGAGACTGCGATCGCCTTCAGTGCAGGGGACCCACCGCAGTAGCGCCCGCCAGGGACCAGCAACGGGAAGCCGAGTTCCCACGACTCACGACATATGCAGCGGAAACAAGGACTTGCGGCCCTCTGCGGAGGGCCGTAAGCCTTGATTTCTCGCCCGTTTTCGTGTACTCTGGCAAGGAATTGGGCATGCGTGCGGGACCGCCGCCTGCAGACTCGGCCCCGCTCCACATACTGCCCCGCCGGCCTGTGGGGGCCGGTGGTTGAACACCCAGTCACATCACTAGAGGCATGGACCGCCCCGCTCGTTCGGGGCCAACGCCACGGCGCGTACAGCGCCGGGAAGGGAAGCAGCCCATGAAGACGGCTCGCTCCGCGGTTCTGTTGGTCGTTGCTCTACTGCTCGCCGGAACGGCCTGGGCCGGGACGCTCGCGCCCGCGCTCGAGCGGCAGATGGAGGGCCTGGAGGGGAGCGACGAGGTCAAGGTGCTCGTAGTCATGCGCGACCAGGCCGACGTATCGACCCTGAATCGCCAGCTCCACGATGAGACGGCGACCCGGGCGCACCGGCACGAGGTCGTTCTGAACGCACTGCAGGACGCCGCCGCTCGCTCGCAGGTCGCGCTGCTCGAAGAGCTGTCGAGCCGCCAGAGAGACGGCGCGGTCCGAGGCTTCACGCCACACTGGATCGTCAATGCCGTGGTCGTGGTCGGCACGGTGGACGCCGTCCGCGAGCTGGCGCTGAGGGACGACGTCGAGATCGTAGAGCCGAACCTCGAGGTCGAGCTGATCGAACCGATAGTGCCCGAGAAGGGCACACCCGGTGGAACCCGGGGCATAGGTATCACGCCGGGCGTCGTGGCCGTGGGAGCGCGTCGGGTCTGGAACGAACTGGGCATCGACGGCACGGGTGTCGTGGTCGGCAGCATGGACACGGGCGTGGACGGGACCCACCCCGCGCTCTCAGCGAGGTGGCGCGGCAACTTCGCGCCGGCCGGCGAGTGCTGGCTGGACAACTCCGGTCAGGGCAATCCCAGCTTCCCGGTCGACAATCACTACATCGGACACGGCACTCACGTGATGGGAACCATTACGGGCCAGGCCTACGACGACACCATCGGCGTCGCCCCGGGCGCGCTATGGATCGCCACGAACACCATCAATCAGAGCGTCGGAACCGAATTCGACAACGACGTCATCGAGTCGCTCGAGTTCTTCGCTGACCCGGACGGCGACCCGTACACGACCGAGGACGTTCCGTGCGTGGTCCAGAACAGCTGGGGCACCTACTCGGGTCTCGGCTATCCCGAGTGCTACAGCTACTGGTGGACGGCCATAGACAACTGCGAGGCCGCAGGCGTCTGTCTCACGTGGTCGGCAGGGAACGAGGGTCCGTACTCCGAGTCGCTTCGTTCGCCGGCCGACCGCGCGGACAGCCCCTACAACGCCTTCAGTGTTGGCTCCACGCAGAACTACGCGCCCTACACGATCAGCGACTTCTCGAGCAGAGGCCCCAGCGCGTGCGGCGGTCCTTACGCGATGAAGCCGGAGATCTGCGCGCCGGGCTCCAGCATCTACAGCTCGCAGCCGGGCGGCGGCTACCAGTACCTCGACGGCACGTCGATGGCCGGTCCGCACATCGCCGGAGTGGTGGCGCTGATGTGCGCAGCTAACCCGAACCTCGACGTCGAGACCATCAAGCAGGTCCTGATGGACACGGCGATCGACCTCGGGAGCGCGGGAGAGGACAACACCTACGGACACGGGTTCGTGGATGCGTACTCCGCCGTGCTGGCGGTGAGCGGTGGCCTCGGTACGGTCAGCGGCGTGGTCACCGACTACGACACGGGTCTGCCGCTGGAGGGTGTTGAGGTAACCGTGGTGGGGCGCCCGACGGTCAGGACAACGGGTTCCGACGGAGCGTTCGAGTTCATGCTTCCGGTCGGCGGATGGACGCTTGAGTTCGAGCTCTTCGCCTACGGTGACGAGTCGCTTCCGATCGAGGTGCTCGAGGACGAGACCGTCGACGGTTCGACGACGATGACCGCGCTGCCGACGGCGACCCTGTCCGGGATCGTCTACGACTACGAGGGGGCACAGGTCGCGGGCGCCACTGTGCAGGTCCAGGACACGCCGATCTCGCCCGTCTACAGCAACGGGTCCGGCTACTACTCCATGGACATCCCGGCCGGCGACGTCTACACGGTGCTCGCTCGCGCTGCCGGGTACGGCGCCGACCAGCACACCATCGACTTCCAGGGCAACATGACCCTGGACTTCACGCTGCCGGAGCTGACGGCCGAGGACTTCGAGACCGCCGGGTTCGAGGCGTATCCGTGGGAGATGGGCGCCGACGCCGACTGGATCATCGACACGGCGAACCCGTACGAGGGAACCTACTGCGCGAGGTCCGGTGACATCGGCGACAACGAGGACTCCGAGATGCAGGTGACGCTCGAGGTCACGGCCGAGAGCGACATCTCGTTCTGGTACAAGGTCTCCTCAGAGGCCACGTACGACTACCTGCGCTTCTACATCGACGGAGCCCAGATAGCGGAGTGGGAGGGCGAGGAGGGGTGGGCCCAGTTCACCTACACGGTCGAACCGGGAACGCGAACGTTCAAGTGGGCGTTCGAGAAGGACTATTCGGTCAGCAACGGCGACGATTGCGGCTGGATCGACTTCATCGAGTTCCCGACCATCGGTGAGCCGGCCGTGCCCGACATGACCGTCGAACCGACGGCCTTCGACGAGACGGTAGCGACGGGCGACGGCACGCAGACCACTCTGACGATCGGCAACGTTGGAGAAGCGGACCTGAGCTACTCGGTCGCCATCGAGTACACCGACGGCGCCACGGCGGGGTTCGGTGGTCCGGACGCGTTCGGCTACAGCTGGATCGACAGCGACGCCGTGGGCGGACCGGTCTACAACTGGTGCGACATCTCCGGCGTCGGCGAGGTCGTCCAGCTCACGGACCTCGGTCCGTTCCCGCTCGGGTTCAGCTTCTCGTACTACGGTGAGCTGTACACGACGGTCAACGTCGGTCCCTGCGGGTGGCTCTCCTTCACGTCGACGTCCGGCTCGTTCAACAACATGCCGATACCGGACGCGACCGCTCCTGACAACATCCTGGCCGCCTTCTGGGACGACCTCAATCCGAACTTCGGCGGCACGATATACCGCTATCAGGACACGGCCAACAGCCGCTTCATCGTTCAGTGGGACGGTGTGTGGCATCTTCCGAGCGGCCCGGCCGAGACGTTCCAGGTAATCGTCAACGCGGACGGTTCCATCGTCTACCAGTACAACACGGTCTCCTACGACGGTAACTGCACGGTCGGGATCGAGAACGCCGACGCAACCGACGGTCTCGAGGTCGTGTACAATTCCGGCGGCTACCTGCACGACGGGCTGGCCATCCGGTTCGCGGTCGACCCGGGCATGGCATGGCTGACGGTAGCGCCCCCGAGCGGTTCTGTCGAGCCTCTCGAAGAGGACGACCTGGACGTGACTATGGACGCCGCGAACCTGGTCGAGGGCGTGTACTACGCGGAGATCACGATCAACTCGAACGACCCGGACGAGACGCAGGTCATCGTCCCGGTCACGCTGACCGTGACCCCGGACACCGGTATCGAGGACGAGGTCGTCGCTGGCGCGATCTTCTTCGGCGCGGTCCCGAACCCGTTCGGTCCGCTCACAGACCTGCACTTCAGCCTGCCGGCCGCAGCCGAGGTGGAGCTTAAGGTCTACGATGTCGCGGGGCGGCTGGTACGCTCGCTGGTCGATGGCCCGAGGCCCGGCGGGATGAACGAGGTCCGATGGAACGGTCGGGACGAGAATGGCCACGAGGTGGCGTCCGGAACCTACTTCGCGCGCCTTGTCGTCGACGAACTCCAGTCTGAGGTCAGGCCGCTGACGCTCCTGAGGTAGGCCACGCGGTCTATCGGGGCGTTCAGGTCGCTCTGGAAGGTGGCGATCTTCGCCCAACAGCTGGGCGCAAGAAAAGGAGGCCCGGGTCCGTGGACCCGGGCCTCTTCATGTGCGGTCGTGCTCGCATCTCTTCGGATTCAGATGGACGTGCTTGCAGAAAGCCGCTCACTCCGCGCAGCGATACGTCTCGTAGTGCTCCGTCAGCGCGTCAATGACCTCCTCCGAAACGTCGAGGTTCCAGCGCGAGCAGAAGGTGCTGAAGAACCTGCGGTTCGTGGTCGGATCGTAAGGTTCGAAGTGCGGGAAGGCGTCGCCCTCGAACTGCGCGTTGACGTCCAGCATCAGCAGGGGGTCTCGGCACGCGAAATCGAGGTCCGCGAACGAAACGTGCTTGTATGTGGGGCTCTGGTCCGAGCGATAGTGGACCACCCTCCCGGCGATGTCGTAGACGATGTTCCACCGCGTGTGGGCCGCGGCGACGTGGTGAACGAGTGTCTCGAACGCGTAGTTCACTGCGTTCGTGTCGCTGACCGCGTCGAAGTCCTTGCACCGCTGCTCGGCGGACGCGACCCGCTCTGCCGACTCCCCGGGATTGGGCCACCACCACTTCACACCACCGCGCTCGTACGCCTCCGCGGAGCGGGCGTAACGCATGTTCGCCATCGCCCTAACCGGAAGCGTCTCTCCGACGTGGCAGAGGAACTCGCCGCCGATGTACTCGAAGGCGGCCGCTCCGCCTACCTCGTCGGCGAGCAGGTAGTGGCACGGCGGTGACTGGTCTTGCACTCTCGTCCCGCCGATCAGCTCGATGGCCTCCTCGACGCTCCCGCAGTTGTCCAGCAGGTACTGCACCACACTTCCGTCGTTGACGGGCGGCCTCTCGTCCCGTTCAGGGTACCTGCCGGAGGCGAGCTGCATCGAGCTGATGACCAGACCCGCATCGTTCATGCCGGACCAGGCGTATTCCCGGCCCACCAGACTGAACGTGACGCTGCCGTACTCGGAGGTCCACTCGAGCACCTCACCGGTCGTGCTCCTGACCCATCCGGTCTTCTCCATACCGCGCTGGTTGATGAACATCAGCCCGTCTCCGGGTACGAAGAGGTCGAGGCTACAGCCGAAGATAGGTCCCTCAGGAGTTTCCATGACGAAGGACGTGCAGGCGCGCGAGTGATCCACGTGCGTTGCAAGGAGTAAGAGCGTGCTCAAGACCGCTAAACCCACCGTACGCATACTGAACCTCCGGCTTGGTGACTCGTATCCCTGAACAGCGCCGATTCTACCACAGACACTTAGTGGCGGGGAGTAGTTGCGACGAGACGAACGAAGGGAGCGACTTGAGCCGCCCCTTCCGATCGTGCCGTTTCTCTTGCTGCGTTCAGCTTGCTTGAGGACCGTCATCTTCCGGGTCTCCGTGTATCCTGGTCGGGGCGGTTCGACCTACGCCGAAGGCGCGGGTCACCCGGTGCGTCGCGAAGAATCCCGCCCGCCACGCGTCCATTGAGCGTGAGAGAGGGTCGTGGTAGCCTCTCCGAGAATCAGTCTCACCACCGAACGGGGGCGAGTCACATGCACGAAGGCGAGCGGGGTCATCAGGCAGCTGTTCTGGGTGCGCTCATCTGTATCGGGCTTGCGCTTCTGGGCCTCTTCATCTCGCAGGGGGTCGTCAGGCTGCGCGCGCTCGACAGGGTAGTGACCGTGAAGGGCCTCTCCGAGAAAGAGGTGCCGGCCGACATCGCGATATGGCCCATCAAGTTCAGCGCCGCCAGCAACGATCTGAGCGCGCTCTACACGGACGTCCAGCGGAAGAACGACCTGATAGTCGAGTTCCTCAGGGAGAACGGGTTCGGCGACAAGGAGATCACCCTGTCCGTGCCCTCGACCAGCGACCGGCTGGCACAGGGCTACGGTGGCAGAGACGATGCCGAGTTCCGTTACTACGGCGACTCGGTCATCACCGTCTACACCTCGCAGGTCGGTCTGGTGAGGGAGGCCATGTCGCGCATCGCCGACCTGGGCAAGCAGGGTATCGCGATAAGCGGCCAGGACTACGGCTCGAGAACGGAGTTCCTTTTCACCGGTCTCAACGACATCAAGCCGGAGATGGTCGAGGAGGCCACCAGGAACGCGCGCGCGGTGGCAGAGAAATTCGCAGACGACTCGGACAGCCGGCTCGGGAAGATCAAGACCGCGCGTCAGGGGCAGTTCAGCATCCAGGCCCGGGACAGCACGACGCCGCACATCAAGAAGGTCAGGGTCGTCTCGACGATCACCTACTACCTCGCAGACTGACGCCCGCGCCGCCGAACCAACCGGGGTAATCACCCTTCGCATCGACTTCGAGCCGCTGTCGCCGGTGGAAGACGGGAGCTGGGGACGCGTCAAGGCGCTCTATCGCTGAGCTTCTCATAATGCGCTGAGTGAAGGAGCCGCCGGCGTCAGCGCCGGCGGCTCCTGCATCTGGCAGTCCCGTGAGCCAGTGGCGACCAGCGCAAGCTTGCGACCCAGGCCGAACGCCGGTATCATCGCTTCATCCAGCCAGTCTCGCACCGGGTCGACCGAGACGCCGAGGCGAGCCGTTCGACTACCCTGAACGAGGATTCGCAATGAGGACGTTTGACATCGCCTACGCCGTGCTTATCGCATGTGCGCTGTTCCTGATGCCGTCCGCGGCGCCTGCTCAACTGAGGTTGGACATCGAGTCCGGTCTTGTGGGCAGCGGCTACAACGATGTGCGCATTCCCGGTGACACCGGCACGGACTTCTCGCTGTCGGAGGACCTTTCCACCGGCTCCGACGCCTACCTTCGCGCGCGCCTGGACTACACACTCGGAGTACGCCATACGCTATCAGTGCTCTACGCCCCGCTGACTCTCGCGGCGGAGGGAACGCTGGGCGGCGACGTTCACTTCGCGGGAGAGGACTTCCCTGCCGGCACTGAAGTGGAGGGCACCTACACCTTCAACTCGTATCGTCTGACGTATCGATACGCGCTGAGACAGACCGACGGGTTCGAGGCCGGCATCGGATTCACCGCCAAGATCCGCGACGCTGCTGTCAAGGTCGAGGGGGGCGGTCTGAGCGCTGAGAAGACGAACGTCGGCTTCGTGCCGCTCCTCAACTTCCGTCTGAGATGGTCGGCGACGGACAGAGTCGACCTGCTGCTCGAGGGCGACGCGCTCGCGGCGCCGCAGGGCCGTGCGGAGGACGTGTTCGCGGGGGCGCTCGTGGACCTGACCGACAGCGTGCAGCTCCGCGCGGGGTACCGCATCGTCGAGGGCGGAGCGGACAACGACGAGGTCTACAACTTCGCGCTGATCAACTACGCGTCGGCGGGCCTGGTGGTCAGCTTCTGACCCGGACGCTCGCCTCGGGGCCTGCAGGGCTAGCGCGGCGAAGAGAGAGCAGGGCGCCGATGAAGGAGAGCGAACGGGGTGACGGTTCGCCCAAGCGGAAGCCGGTCCCTCCGGGACAGACGGCGCTCGTTGTGCTCGTGCCGGAGGCCGAGCCACTGGTCGAGCCGTTCAGATCGGTGTATGATCCGGTCGCGCCTCGCGGAATGCCGCCCCACGTGACGATCCTCTTCCCTTTCTTCGCGCAGGCAGACCTCAGCCCGGATGTGGTCAGAGCCTGTGAGGAGCACTTCTCCGGCTTTGCCCCGTTCCGGTTCGAGCTGCGAGAGACAGGTACCTTCCCGCGTGTCCTGTACCTGAAGCCCGAGCCTCGGGTGCTCTTCGCGGAGATCATCTCGTCGACGTCCTCTCTATTCCCCGAACTGCAGCCCTACGGAGGGTCGGCGGGCGAACCCGTCCCTCACGTTACCGTGGTTCATGCCGAGGCGGAGCAGGACTTCGAGGATATCCGCGAGCGCTTCGAGGAGAGCCTGGCGGGGCACGGCCCCATTGCCGGCCGGGTCTCGCGTGTGACGCTGATGGCCAGCAGCAGGACCGAATGGCTCGAACTGGATTCGTTCGAGTTCCGCGGATAGCCGGGGACGGTGGGACGTACATGACCGAGGGTCTCTATCGAGGGCCTGAGCATGCGAAGCGGCCGCAGGTTGAACCTGCGGCCGCTTCCTCTTCGCGAGCTGTGCCTGTTCCATCCCGGCACGTCGCTCCGTCTGACTCTACGAGTTCTACTTCATCAGAAGCATCTTCTTGGTGTCGCTGTACGGACCGGCGTCGATGCGGTAGAAGTAGACGCCCGATGCCAGACCCTGTGCCTCAAGCCTGACGCTGTGCGTGCCCGCCTCGCGAGGTTCGTTGACCAGAGTACGAACTACCTGACCGGCAGGGTTGAAGACCGTGATGGTCACGTCCTGCGGCTCCGGCAGCGAGTACGAGATCGTCGTGACGGGGTTGAAGGGGTTCGGCGCGTTCTGGAGCAGCGCGAACTTCGCCGGAGTCCGCTCGGAGTCGTCGCCCTCTCTCGACCTTGAGCCGACGACCGGCAGCTCGAGCACCGCTCCATCGGGCAGCGCTGCGAACAGCCCGAACGCCGGGCCCTGCGCATCGTTCAGGAAGCCGGACGCGAAGACCGTCACACCCATGCTCCTCGCGGGACCGAGGTCCACACCATACGTGGCTACCACCGCGGAGTTGTCGTCCGCGAGGGTGACGTCCAGCTCGTACTCACGCGGCAGGAAGGTGGCGTACCCGGAGAAGTCTCCGTAGGCCGCATCGTCCACGATCTTCCAGTCGAACCACGAGCCGCGCGCGATTACGTCAACTGCCGGTGCGTCGGTGGCGCCGTGGAAGACGATGGCCTTGACGAGACCGAAGTGTATGTACTCACGCATGCCGTCGCGCGGGAAGAGCGTGAAGCCTATCGGCCTGCCGTCGGGGTTGGCGTCGAAAGCGCCCGCGTCGAGCACGCCGTTGGCTATGGCCACGTAGCGCTCGTTCGGGGTCAGAACGACGTCGAAGTCGGCGATGATGTCACCGGGTCCCGTGCTGGTGCCAGGGGCGATTCCGATGTTGAGGTTGACGCCGGCGGGCACGTCGACGTAAGGCGTGGCCGTGCGGAACGCGAAGTCATCGAGGAAGGGCACGGGGCCGTTGTTGACGTAGACGTCGACTACCTCGGCAGCCGGGTCCGCCGCGTTGTGGATGACCTGAAGCCTGGCCGTGGCGCCCACAGCCGGCAGCTCGATCACCGTCCCGTCGGGCAGCGCCACGAACAGACCGAATGCCGGGCCCTGAGCGTCGTTGAGGAAACCGGACGCGAAGACCACGGCGGCCCCACCCGCGAGGCCGGTGAGGTCTGCTTCGTATGCAGCAACCACGGTGTCGTTGTCGTTGCCCGGAGTGACCTCGAGCTTGTAGCTCATGGGCGCGACGGGCCGATAGGACGAGTACTCACCGTAGGCGAGGTCGTTGAAGAGCGTCCAGATGTGGTACGGACCGTGAATGCGGACGTCGACCGTCGGAGCGTCGGTGGCGCCGTGGAAGGCGAGCAGTCGGATCCAGTTGCTGAAGCCGGACTCCTTCGCGCCGTCCGTCGCGAACAGGTTGAAGGCGATGTTCATGCCGTCGGGGTTGGGATCGAAGGACCCGGGGCTAAGGACACCGTTCGCGATGGCAACGTAGGTCTCGTTCGGCTCGAGCACTACATCGAAGTCGGCGATGATGTCACCGGGGCCTGTGCTGCTGCCCGGGGCCACGCCGATGTTGAGGTTTACGCCGGCCGGTACGTCGACGAACGGCGTAGCGGCTCGGAACGCGAAGTCGTCGATGAACGGGTCGTCGCCGTTGTTGACGTAGATGTCAACGACCGCGGCGCCCGGGTCGGCGGCGTTGTGGATGACCTGCAGCCTTGCGGTCGGGCTGTACGGTGGCAGCTCGACTACCGTGCCGTCGGGCAGCGCGACGAAGAGGCCGAACGCAGCACCCTGGGCGTCGTTGAGGAAACCGGACGCGAAGACCACTCCTGTGCCCCCGCCTAGTCCCGTGAGGTCGGCCACGTAGGAGGCGACCACGGCCGTGTTGTCGTCGGCGAGCGTGACGTTCAGAACGTACTCGCGCGGACGGAGAGTCGCGTAGCCGGTGAACTGACCGTAGCCGAGGTCGTCGGCGATCTTGAGGTCCCAGCCGCGCCACTTCGTGACTATGTCAACGGCGGGAGCGTCTGTCGCGCCGTGGAAGCCCAGGAGCTTCACCCGGCGGTGCCAAGTCGATGTCTTCACGCCGTCAACAGGGAACAGGTTGAAGGCGATGTTGGCGCCGTCGGGGTTCGGATCGAACGACGCGGGTGCCAGCACACCATTGGCCATGACGACGTACCGCTCTCCGGCCTCGAGCACCACGTCGAACGACGCGATGATGTCGCCGGGTCCCGTGCTGCTGCCGGGGGCGACGCCTATGCTCAGCGTCACGCCGGCCGGCACCTCGACGAAGGGCGTCGCTGCCCTGAACGCGAAGTCGTCGATGAACGGGTCCGCTCCGGCGTTCACGTAGATGTCCACCACGGCGGCGCCGGGGTCGGCCGCGTTGTGAATGACCTGCAGCTCTGCGGTTTCGGCATAGGCGTTGACCGCCGTCACGCTCAGCAGAGCCGCTACCAGCAACAGAAGAACGCTTCTCATTCTCTGCAACTCCTTGTGGGTGCCTACTTCAGCTACGCTGTCACTCCATGATGCAGTGGGGCTGGGGATACCCCTTCCAGGCTGCCCTGCAGACTCCCTCCGCCGCGCTATGGCCGTATCTATTGGGGTGTTTCGGAAGCAGTGGCCGACTGCAATCGCCGACCTTTGCCCGGGTCGCGGACCGCGCGCGGCTTTGTGACGCGATCCAGCTACTGCCCGGACAAGAGTTTGATGCACAGTCATTGACGAGGTTTCCGGAAGGCTGTTCCGGCGCGGGCGACCGGTCAGCGCACTAGCACGACGGGCCTGCTGCTGGATTCGCCAGCGGCCAGCACGGCACATCTGTAGACGCCCGAAGCCACAGGTCGCCCGCCCGAGTTCCTCCCGTCCCATCGGACCATGTGCCAACCAGCGTTCGTTGGTCCCCCGTGCAGCCTTCGAACGAGGCGTCCATCCAGTGAGTAGACGCTCACTTCGGTGTCCATCGGTTCAGCGAGGAAGTAGCGAATGGTAGTGAGCGAACTGAACGGGTTCGGTGTCCCGGTCGTCAGTGAGACAAGGCCCACCGTTTCGGCGCACTCATGGCCGTCTTCCCACACCACCGAGGTTGCGTCGCAGTCCATCTCGTTCTCGACACCCGGCAGCGTATCGAGAAGGTCCCCGAACTCGAGCCAGGCAAGCAGGTCGTCCTCTAGCGTGTAGCGCAGCCACGGCGCCAGAAGCGAGATTGTGAGAGCGTGCTGCTCTTCGCGAGTGATCGTAGGAGACGGGCAGCCGCCCTCGCCGAGGGAGCACAGGAAGTTGTCCTCGGCGAACTGGCAGTGGCTCGCCCCGGTCAGGGTGACTCTGGTCCTGCAGTCGGAGGCCAGGGCGTCGTACATCGGTATCTGGTGCGACTCGGGCGGGGTCACGCAGTCGTTCGAGCCCGAGAAGAGCAGCGCCGGGGCCGTGATCGATGATGCGGCCCCTATCGCCGATGGATTGGTCTCCGCGGCCGCCAGGTTGGCGATGGCCGCGACGGTAGGGTCGCTCTCCGCCGCGAGGAATGAGGCGCCGCCGCCCATCGAGTGGCCGCAGACTGCGGCCTCGGAAGAGACCGCTCCGAAGAAGATCGACCCGGGGTCCGCCGAGTCCTCCCGAAGCTCTCGCAGGACGAACGCGAGGTCGAGTCCGAGGTCGAGGTGGTCGGGCAGCAGTCCGCCCTCCGTATCTGGCAGGAGGACCACGAAGCCCTCGGGGACCAGACCCTCCCAGACATAGTCGTAGTCGCTCCAGGGGATGAGGAAACCGTGCCCGAACGCGACCACGGGGAATCCGCCCGGCGGCGGGACCGCGACCGGCACGTCCTCACCAGCCACGTCCGTCGGGTAGAACGCCTCGGTCGGAACCGAGCGATCGCCTCGGGCCGGGTCCGAGTAGGACAGCGACGTGTGGCCGATCTCATAGGCCAGCGCCGTCCCGTCGGGGCAGACAGGGTACGCCACAAGGAGTGCGGCGGCCGCAAGGGCAGCGTGGAAGACCACGGATCCGCGGTAAAGGCGTGCGCGAAGAAGCATGCTCTGCTCCAGTGATGGCTGCATGGTTTGCAGTGATTATCCGTCAGAATACCACAGTCTGCTGAATACGTCAACAGGGACTGGAGGCCGCTCGAGAGCTTCCAGAGTGGATCCCGCAGTCGCTCGAGCTGCAGGGTTGCGTATAGGGCAGATGGGGAGGTGTGGTCAGCTCCAGCCGAAGCTCCGAGTCCGAGCCGCGAATCCTGACCCTAACCGGCGCATCCTATCCTCCGTGCGACGGAGACCAGGGGTTCCTGCAAGCTCACCACACTGGTCGATCCGATTTGAGAACGCCAGAAGCAGCTTGCGGAGGAAGTGTTAGACGCCCTGCGGCGCTTCGTCTCGGACCACGATTCCGCTCGGAAGAGCAGTCCCGGTGAATCGCCGCAACCACTGAGAGGGAGGTACCGCAATGAAGTACGCTGCGATTCTCATGATGGCCCTGGCCATCATGGCGGCGGGGTGCTCGGACAACGACGACGACAACCCGGCCGGCCCGTCCCAGGACGCGACGATCCAGATCATCCACAACTCGCCGACTGCCGCTGCTGCTGTAGTCGACATATATCTGAACGGTGCCGCTAGTCCTGCAGTCGACGACTTCGGTTTCCGGACGGCCACCGGGCTGATCGATCTGCCGGCCGGCGCGTACACCATCGGCATCGCGCCCGGCAACAGCACAGGTCCCGGTGACATAATCGCCAGCTTCGGGCCCGTGCAGCTCACCGCTGGCAGCAAGACAGTCGTCATGGCCGCCGGAGAGCTGGGAGACGACTTCGGTCTCTTCTTCAACGATCTCGTCACCACAGCAACGGCCGGTCAGGTCGGTCTGCTGGCCTTCCACGGGGCGCCCGATGCTCCCACGGTCGACATCAGCGTGGTCAGGGCTCGCGCCCTGATAGATGCGCTGGTATACCAGACCTTCCAGGGCTACCTTGAGGTTCCCGAGGATGACTACGTTCTCGGCATCGGCCCGACGGGCGAGGCTCCCATCGTCGCTTTCGACGTTCCTCTTACCGGACTCGCCGGTGGAACGGCCGTGGCCTTCGCCTCTGGCTACTTGGCGCCTGAGGCGGGCGACCCCGCTTTCGGTCTCTTCGCGGCCCTCAACGATGGAACGGTCGTGGCGTTCGACGTCTCACCCTAGGCTCGACCGGTCCCCCACGTGGCCGGAGCCTTTGGCTACTGGTGGTGGGGGATTGCTGGGGAACCCGGGAGCGACCGGAGTCCCACGGCACCAGCACGCGAGGCCCTCGGGATTGCTCCCGGGGGCCCGCTTCTTTGGGCTCGGCGGGAACGCCGTCGTTCGGGTATAGGCATCCTCTCGAATTGCTATGGGCTGGGCGATTCCCTATGATGTGACTGCTACCTCTCCCGCTTGACGACGACTCCCGACGTGGAAGATCAGAACGGTAGAGTGATGCAGAGGCAACTGGGCTTCTTCGCGGTCTTCGCTATCGCGACCGGAGCCATGATCAGCTCCGGGCTGTTCATACTGCCCGGGCTGGCCTTCGACCGGGCCGGCCCTGCGGTCTTCATCTCGTACGCGCTGGCCGGGCTTCTGGCTCTCACGTCCGTCCTGAGCCTCGCCGAACTGACGACGGCGATGCCCAAGGCGGGCGGCGACTACTTCTTCATAACGCGCAGCTTCGGCAGCCTGCTGGGTTCCGTCTCTGGTCTGCTGAGCTGGCTAGCGCTCTCGCTCAAGAGCGCGTTCGCCATCATCGGCATTGCTGAGCTCGTGTTCGTGCTCCTGGGATACGACCTGGTCATCTCCTCGCTGGTCATCTGCGGCGTCTTCGTTCTGATCAACTTGCTGGGCGTGAAAGAGGCCAGCGGTTTTCAGTCGGTGCTCGTGATTGGGCTTCTTCTGATACTCGCCGCGGTTCTCTTCGCGGGGCTCGGCAAGATAGAGATCGGGCGCTTCGACCCTCTGATTCCGAAGGGCGGCAACGCCGTCCTTTCCACTGCCGGGTTTGTCTTCGTGGCGTTCGGAGGACTGCTGACGGCAGCCAGCATCGCCGGCGAGGTCAAGGACCCACAGAGGAACATCCCCCGCGCGCTGATCACCTCGCTTCTGGTCGTTACGGCCGCTTACACCCTGATCACCGTGGTGGCCGTGGGAGTGCTTCCATCCGAGCGGCTGGCTTCCTCCGTTACGCCCATCGCCGACAGCGCTCGCGCCGTCATGGGCAACGCCGGTTTCATCGCGATCACGGTGGCCTCGCTACTGGCGTTCATCACCACCGCGAACGGCGGCATCCTCACGGCGTCGCGGTATCCGATCGCGCTGGCGCGCGACAGACTGCTGCCGCCGGGTTTCGCGCGCACAGGCCGGCGGTCGGGCGCCCCGACAACGGCGGTTCTGTTCACCGGGCTGCTGATAGCCCTGTCTCTGCTGCTCAGGCTGGACATGCTGGTAAAGGCAGCGTCGACAGTCGTTCTGTTGACGAGCATCCTGGCCAGTCTGTCGTTGATAGCCCTCAGGGAGGGCAAGCTCATCAACTACCGCCCGAGCTTCAGGGCGCCCTTCTACCCCTGGTTGCAGCTGTTCAGCGTGGTTGCCTTCTCGGCCCTCGTGGTCGACATGGGACTCGAGCCTGTTCTCTACGCGGTCGCCTTCGTCCTTGCGGGGGTGCTTCTCTATGTTGCCTACGGGCGTAGTCGCGCTCGCTCGGAGTCGGCGTTGCTTCACATCATGGAGAGGATCACGAATCAGAGGCTGACGAGCCGGAAGCTGGAGGAGGAGCTGAAGGACATCGTTAGGGAGAGGGACGGGATCGTCCACGACTCGTTCGACGAGGCGGTCAAGGGCGCCATCGTGCTCGACCTGGATGGCCCGATGGACAGGGACGACTTCTTCCGTCTGGCTGCGAGGCAGCTATCCTGCGGGGCAGGATGCCCGAGCGAAGACGAGCTGGTGAGGCTTCTCGAGGAGCGGGAGGCTGAGGGCAGCACGGCCATATCAGTACTCGCCGCGGTTCCACACATAGTGCTGGACGGCGAGGGCGTCTTCGAACTGCTTCTCGCTCGCGCGAGGGACGGCATACGATTCACCGAAGACGCTACCTCGGTCAAGGCGGTGTTCGTTCTGGTAGGGACTCGCGACACGCGCAACCTTCACCTCCGGGCACTGGCGGCCATAGCGCAGACGCTGCAGAACGAGGAGTTCGAGGACCTGTGGCTTAGCGCAAGAGAGGAAGAGGATCTTGTGGACGTTCTTCTTCTCAGCGATCGAGTTCGCGCATAGCCGACCCTCCCTCAGACGAGCCGGACCTTGTGCCGGACGAGCGACCGGTCCTTCCAGCTGGTCCGTCCCAGCAGGGTCAGCGCCATGGACCAGAGCCCGATGCCGGCCGAGATGGTCATCGTGACCGGGTAGAGCAGGAAGATGTGCCATGGCAGCCGGGTCTTGATGGAGACCAGAAGCCAGACCAGCGCCATTAGAGCGATGGTGGCGACCGCCGCCTGGAAGTCCGTAGTGAAGTCGCGCCTGAGGCACAGGATCACGGACACGAAGAACGGCTGAAGGGCGAGCAACAGCATCCAAAGCCACACGAACAGCGTCGCCAGCACGCGGTAGTCGAAGATGGCGAAGAAGTTCTTGCTGAACCCGCGCAGCGCCGACCCGAACCCGTCGTACATCCTCGTGGTCACGCAGTCCGAGGCGTCGAGCAGCCGCCACTTGAACCCTGCGGCCTTGACGAGCCGGCAAAGGGCGAGGTCCTCCGCGGCGTCGTCACGCACGGCGCGGAACCCCCCGACCTCGTCGTAGGTCTCCCGCCTGAACACCATGAACTTGCCGTTCGCGGCGGAGAACGCCCCGGATCGGGGGAGGAGGTAGGCGAGCCCGAGCGGCAGTATCGCCACGACGGACCAGATGATGAATGGAACTGTGAGCTGCTCGCCGAGTGTGCGGACCTCGTTCCGGGGGAAGGCCGAGATGAAGTCGGCCCCGTACGAGTCCATCGCAGCAGCCGCTCGCCTGAGCGTTTCGGGTTCATGCACGGTGTCGGCGTCGGTGAAGAGGAGCAGCTCACCCGTGGCGAGTTCCGCCAGCTGCGAACAGGCCCAAGGCTTGCCGTTCCACCCGGCCGGCAGTGGCTCGCCAGCGACCACTCGAAGCCTCTCGGAGTCGATTCCTGCCAACACCTCGGTTGTCCTGTCAGTCGAGCCGTCGTCCAGAACGACCACCTCGAAGTCTGGATGGTCCTGGGCCAGCAGCGACAGCACGCAAGGGCCGATGGTACCTTCCTCGTTGCGCGCCGGAACGAGGACGGAGATGCGCCGACGACATCCCGTGCCGAAGCTGCTCAGACGGCGCATAAGAAGTGAGTTGGACACCACGATCGCCAACAGGACTGCAGCGAAGACGAGGAGGTCGGGCGTATCGACAATGTAGGGAGTCGCGTTCATCCGCGGGCGAGCTCCCGTCGGTGACCCCAGATCACGACGGCAGCGCACAGCAGAGCGGCGGCCGACAGCGGTAGGCTGCGGTAACGAGCGGCGACGAACAGGACGAGTACGACCATGCCCAGGACTGCGCTGCGGGCGTCCTCGAGGCGCAGAACCAGCCTCCCTATCGCCATCGCCGCTCCCATGACACAGGGCACCTCCCAGGTCGTCACCCCTGTCCAGACGCCGAAGGTCACCGCCAGTGCCTTGCCGCCCCGAAAGCGCTCGAACAGCGGGAATGCGTGGCCGACCACCGGTGCCAGGATGACCGGAGGCAACCACCAGCCGCCCGTCCCGACCAGGTGCAGAGCGGCCGCTACGGGCACGGCCCCCTTCAGGACGTCCAGAAGCAGCGAAGCGCTCCCGATCATGCGTCCGCCCGCGACGAACGCGTTGAATGCGCCCGGGTTGCCGTCGCCGACGGCCCTCAGGTCCACTCCCCGCAGTCGGGTCAGCCAGACCGAGAACATCAGGGAGCCGGACAGGTAGCCGAGGATGGTCAGGAGCAGGTTCGTAAGCGGCATCTACTCGCCGTTCTCAGTACCCTCCGGAGCGGCGAGGGTGAAGGTGTAATCCGAATATGTCTCTTCTACCCGGACGTGCCTGCGCATCAGCTCGACTACCAGCGCCAGCCTCAGGTCCATGTCCATCTCGAAGCGCACCGGAAGCCACCGCCCTTCAACAAGGCCGTAGTCGAGTTCCATGATGGCATCCATCACCATGAACGGGAGGTCGCTCGGTGTGAACTCAAGGGAGACGATGTCGTAGGTTCCGTCCAGCACAAGAGCCCTGCCGGTGATGTGCTGACCCGTCTCGCGCTTCGGGACGAACTCTACACGCCAGACCGGCATTCCCTGCCACGTGTCGCGTCGCGCCACCGTGTATTCGTACTCGTCGCGCGTCTCGGGGAAGAACGGCATCAGGGTCCGCTCGGCGTGCTTGCCCCTCGACATGAGCGTTTCTATCTCTTTCTTCCTCTCCTCGCCGTCGACGGGCTGACCGTTGATCCATACGGAGCCGTACTCGTGGGTCTGGTCGCCGACCTTGGGAATCGTAACGAGGCGTTCGCTGTCTACGCACTTCACATTGCCGGATTTCAGATCCGACTCGATGTATCGCATCATGGACCTGAACCGGGCGCTCGAGTACTGCTCGTCTAGCGCGTCCTGGCGGCGAAAGACGCTCTCCACGACGGTCTCGGAGTCGACCGAAGAGATGAGCAGAGGAAGAAGAACACACATGATGATGCGCATGGGCGGATTGTAGAGAAGCGTGACGGTACGGTCAAGGCCGCAGGACTCCTCATCATCTCCGCACGCGCACGAGCCCGTGAGTTCCTGTGTCTGAGCTGAGGAGGGTGAGCACCCGCGCCACATCCGGTGTATACTCCGTCCTGGCGAGCGCCGGGGAACGCGACGTCTCAGGAAGGCGTTGGTGATTCGCCGGGGCTCGGGCTGAGATCACGAACAGGTGTCATCGAGCCGCGCAGGGCTCTTGATAGGGGGTGAAACGTGAAAGCAAGTCTCTTGCTGATCATGCTCGTTCCGCTTCTGGCCTGTGGGTGTGCCGGGAGTGTCGACGTGGAGTCGTTGCTACGCGACTTCGACCGCTACGACGAAGACCTGAACGCTGTCGCGGAGGGTCAGACGGTCATGCAGGTTCTGGACACCGGTCGGCAGAAGCGTGTCGAAGCCGGGGCGCTGGCGGAACGGGGCAAGAAGCGGTCCGCAGTCACGGTAGTCGAACAGGCTCTGGCGGACGCGCGACTGGCGCACGAGATGCAGAACATGGATGCGGCGTCTCGCCGCGCCGAGCAGTGCCGCCTGGAGGCGGAGCGAGAGCGCACGAAGTGGCGCGAGGCTCTCTTCGTCCTGGAGCAGACGGAGGAGTTCGTTGGGCAGGAGGCGGATGTATCGCGGACCGGCCCTGAGCCGCCGGCGCCGCACACGGCCGCGCTGCCGGCATCGACGCTTGCCTCGGAAGAGTTCCCTCCCGGAACGTTCGATGAGGTCGTCGACCAGTGGACCGCGTGGCGTCAGGCGGCGCGCGAGCACAAGGTTGCGGCGGGCGATCTGGAGAACGACCTCCATCGCTATCGCGCGCAGGTGGAGGCCAAGGGCGTCACCGAGGCAGAGACGGCGCACAACACCTACCTGGCGGCACGCACTGCGCAGTCGCTGGAATGCAGGGTGCGCGCCAGTGCAGATGAGCGGGCGTGCACGGAGGCGATGGCGCTCGCGCGCCTCTTCGGCGATGCGCGCGCGGAAGCGCTGCACGCTACGCTGGACATGGAGCGCGATCTGCAGGGCGACCTGCGCCGCGAGCTAGACCAGCTGCGGGCCGAGTCGAAGACGCGACAGGACGAGCTCTACGCCGCACTGAGCCAGATGGAGGGCAAGTTCGCGAGCATCCGGCGCGACGCGCGCGGCACCATCGTGAGCCTGGCCGACATCCTGTTCGACTTCGACAAGGCGACCCTCCGGCGCGACGTCGAGTTCAACCTGGTCAAGATCGCCACGATCCTGAACCAGTTCGGTGAGATGAAGATCCTGATAGAGGGGCACACGGACAGCATCGGAACGGACGAATACAACCTCGACCTCTCGAAGCGCAGAGCAGAGGCCGTCTACGACTTCCTCGCTTCACAGGACGTCGACCCGAGCCGCATGAGCTGGGAGGGCTACGGAGAGAGCCGCCCGGTCGCGGACAACGGTACGGACGAAGGCAGGCAGATGAATCGCCGTGTCGACCTCGTGATCCAGGACGCGCCATAGAGCCTGCGCCTTCCGGCCCCGCGGGGGCAGGCTTGGCGGCCGGGCCCTCTCAGACGATCCACTTCCGCTTGATGTTCACGAGGCTCGCCGAGAAGAGCGCGATACAGAAGACGCCGAGCACCGCCAGGTCGAGGGCGAACGGCATCGAGTGGGCGCCGTGCACGCTCCCGTGCAGGAGGTCGGCGCCGTAGGTGAGCGGCAGGGCGTAGGACAGGGGCCGGAGGAAGACCGGCAGCTTCGCGATGGGGAAAAAGAGCCCGCAGAGGAAGATCATCGGGAAACGCAGGAAGTTCGAGAACGTCTGTGCCTCGAAGACCTCGCTAACGGCGACAGCGATGAAGAGGCCGAGGAACGTGGACGCCACCGCGATCAGCGCCACCGCCGGGACGAATGTACCCCACGCGAGCCCCGACAGGTCGGCGAGGAACGTGGCCATGATGACCGGGACGAACGCGTTCGCAACACCGAACAGGATGGCCCCGCTCGTCTTGGCTAGCATGAGGAGCTCCAGCGGTATCGGCGCCAGCAGCAGCCGCTCGAACGAGCGGTTCTTCTTCTCGAACGTGACCGTCACGGCGAGCATGGAAGTGGTCCCGAAGAGGACCGAGACGGCCACGACGCCCGGCAGCAGCGTCGGGATGCTCTCGAGGCCGCTCCCGGACCGCACGAAGAACATGCCGGTCCACGCGAGCGGGAAGATGAGCCCCCAGCTGATGTTCGGCGGCTTGAGATAGTAGGTCCTCATGTCCTTCGCGAGTATGTTCAGGAAGGCGGTCCAGAGCTTCACTGCCCGCCTCCCTTCTTCTCCTTCTCGCGCCGCATTGCGTCCGCTTCGATCCCGGTGATCTCGACGAAGACGTCCTCGAGCGACGGGCGGATCCTACGTGCTTCCGCCACCTCGGCGCCGCGCTCCTCGAGGAACCGGATCAGCGGTCCCACGCGCACGGGTCCGTCGGACTCAACGCGGAGAACGTCGGGCCCGGCGAGCTCAGTTCGCAGCTCCGGGAAGGACTCGGACAGCTCGCCTGAAGGATCCCCCGGCGCATTCGAGAAGCTCACACGCACTGTGTGCTTCTTCTCGACCGGTTCGAGCAGGTGTCGGACCGAGTCGATCCTGACGACGCGCCCCGACACGATGAAGGCAATGCGGTCGCACAGACGCTCCGCCTCCTCGATGTAGTGAGTCGTGAGAAAGATGGTCGTACCGCCGTCGTGCAGGTCGGCAACGAGCTGACGGAGCTGGCGTGCGCTCGCTACGTCTATGCCTGTCGTCGGCTCGTCTAGGAAGAGGATGTCCGGCCGGTGGATGATGCCGGCCGCGATGGTCAGCTTCCGCTTCATGCCCTTGGAGTAGCCGGCGAACTTCCTGTCGGACGCGTCGGCCAGGGCGAAGGTCGCAAGGAGCTCTCGAGCGCGCTCGTGGCGCTCGGAACGGGGCATCCCGTAGAGCGACGCGCAGAAGCAGAGGTTCTCGTACCCCGTGAGCTCGGGGTAGAGGTTGCTCTCGTCGGGAACGACTCCGATGAGGTGCTGCGCCGCCCGCGGCCGTTCAGTGCAGTCGATGCCTCCGACGTGGACGGAGCCGGCGTCGGGCCGGGCCAGTCCCGTGAGCAGGTTGATGGTCGTCGTCTTCCCGGCGCCGTTGGGTCCGAGGAACCCGAAGAGCTCTCCACGCTCGACGGTGAACGAGACGCCGTCGACGGCCTGGACGTCCTCGAACCGCTTGCTAAGGTCGCGGACGACGATTGCCTCGGTCACTTCTCGGGTATCTGCGTCACGCACGGATGGGCTCCTTTTTCCCGTGGCGCTTCTCGATCTGCTCAGGCGAGCACTCGCCTGGCTCGCCCTCGGCAGATACTTGATGACTTAAGAGGCGCTGTCAAGAGCTAGCGGATGGAACCCCTGGAGCCCGGAGGAGTGACGGGAGCCGTTCCGTCGGCGAAGATGCGCGCGAGTTCGCTTCGAATCGGCTAGGATGAAGGACCTGAAGACGGTTGGGGAACTGCGCGAGTCGGTGAGTCCCGGTGTGGAGGTCGCCGGTCGCGCTCTCCACTGAATCCGCGCCGTCTACATGCAGCACTCGAACCGGAGGGAGTATGCCTTTCACTGGGTGGTTCTCACGGCTGTCAGGCAGGCAACGTTCCTGGTTCTTCGGGACGATCGTCGTCGCGCTGGCCATTGTGGGACTTGGCGCTGTGCTCAGCCCCGTCGGCGACGCCGGAGACTCCGTCGAGTTCAGCACTGACATGTCCATCGCTGACATCGCTCCAGAGCTCGAAGTCACGGGCAAGGCCCTTGCTCGCGAGCTCAAGCTGCCGCTCGACGCTCCCAAGCGGACGCCTCTTGTTGACCTGGGTGTCTCGCCCGAAACGCTGGACCATGCCGCCGAGCACCTTCTCTCTCACCGGGACACGACTCTCAAGTACTACGTGTTCGCGGCGCTCGTTCTGTTCGGGGTCGTCTTCCTGGCAAGGTTGGGACGTCCTGACCTGGCCGGCGTCGATACCAGGCGTCAGTGGTACCCAAGGGCGCCTTATGTCGTTTGCCTGCTGCTCTCCGTGGTGTTCGCGGGCTTCGTTCTGGGTAAGTCACCGAACCCGATGGAGGGTGCGGTGAAGATCTTCAAGTCCATGGTGGGTCTGTACCCGGACCCGGCGGCCAAGGTTGTCGCGTTCCTCTTCTTCATCGTACTTGCCGTGCTCGGCAACAAGCTGATCTGCGGCTGGGCATGCCCTTTCGGCTCGCTGCAGGAGCTGCTCTACAGTGTTCCGATCCTGCGGAGGGTCAAGCGACGCAAGCTCCCGTTCGTCCTGACCAACACGATCCGGTCCGGACTCTTCGTGATCATGTTGCTCTTCCTGTTCGGGATCATCGGAGGACGCAAGGGCACCGTCATATACCACTACGTGAATCCCTTCGGCCTCTTCGATCGCGACTTCGATTCGATCAGCGTTCTGCTGACCATCGTGCTTGCACTGGTTGCGTCGATCTTCGTCTACCGCCCGTTCTGTCAGCTCGTGTGTCCGTTCGGTCTCATATCGTGGGTCGTCGAGCGGTTCAGTATCGCCCGCGTCAGAGTCGATCACGAGCGCTGCACGAAGTGTGGCGCGTGCATCGATGCCTGCCCCTCCAGGGCCGCGGAGGGGATGGTCAACAGCAGGACGCTGCCGGCGGACTGCTTCAGCTGCGCCCGCTGTCTCAACACCTGTCCCGTTGATGCCATCGGATACGGAGTCGCGGAGAGAAAGAGCGGGAAGTGACAGGCGGGTCAAGGCACAGGAAGCCCGGGTCTCTGGCTCGGGCTTCTTGTACAATCCGGTAGAAGTGGCAGGTCGGGCAGCGACCGTCAGTCCAACTCCACTATCGGGAGCTTCGATCGTCGTGCGGGGCTCTTGAGCATCTGAGCGATCGCCCCGCTGCGCTCGAGCCACGCGACGTGCGCCCGTAGAGCCGTGCTCCACTGCCCGCTTGTCCCGAGGTAGCCGAGTGAGTGCTGCTGGGCCGCGAACGAGAGCTGCTCGCCACGTTCGAGCCTCCGGATCGCGGAGAGCACCAGGTCGGTCCCGAGGCACGTGAGCTTCATGTTGATCGAGTCCACGTTGTCATCAGGTTCGATCGACGCACGGGCCTGCGCCAGGATGCTGCCTCCATCGATGACCCGTGACAGCTTGTGGATGGTCACACCGATGTTGTGGGGGTCCCAGTTGATGAGCGCCCAGTCCGTGCAGTTCGTGCCCCGGTAGTACGGCGAGAGCCCCCAGTGGAGATTGAGCGCCAGGTCCGCGGTCTGGAGGAGCGCGTCGTCGACGATCGACGTGCCGTGGTCCAGGATCAGGTCGGGCTTCTCCGCCTCCAGACGGGCGAGTATGTCCTTCGCGTTGATGTCCCTGCACTGCACGTTGGGCACCGACCCGTCAAGGGCGCCTGACCGGTCCCCGAAGTGCCTGCGGCAGTCCCGCGCGAATCGAGCGGCGCGGGCGCGGTTCCGTGCCCTGTTGATGGAGGACTGCCACACGCCCGCGAGACCCTGGCGCTTGAGCTTCGTTCTCAAGCGGTCGAGGGCCGGGACGGTCTCCACCACGGCAAGCGACACTCCGTGCTCCTCGTGGATGCGATTCACGAAGTAGATGAACTGCGGCTCCGGACGGATGAGGCAGATGATCTTCACCGCTTGTCCCTCTTGCCCTTGCGTGACTTGAGACTCGTGTAGACAGAGATGTCCGATCGGAACGCGCGGTACTGCTGCGCCAGGCGGCCGTTGCTCGACGGTATGAACCTGCCGAGCTCCATGGCGGACTGAGAACCCGGCTTCACGGGCAAGTAGTTCTTCCTGGATTGGACAGTGACGCCGAACAGGAGGCCGGCCTCCCGCGAGGCCCTGACGGCTTCGTCAGACCAGAAGCCGCTCGGATACGAGATCATCGTGGGCGCCCTGCCGGTCATGTCGAGCAGGTCCTGCTGGGCGCCGCCTATCTGATCTCGCAGTTCCTCGGCGGAGCAACCGGGGAGATACGCGTGGTCCCTGGTGTGGTTACCCAGGATGACGCGAGGGCTCCTCGCGAACTCGTCAAGCTCCGAAGGGGTTATTGGCCGATCGATGTCCCCGACGGGTTCGAAGGCGCCGGTCCCGAAGTCCTTTCTCAGCCGGGACTCGATCTCAGTGTGGTTCATGGACACGAGCTGACCCCTCTCGCTATCGACTCGGTCGGTCGATGCACCCGTTTTGAGTAGCTCGCGGTACAGCACGTCCCACCAGAAGCACTTGTTCTCCCTGATGTGCGTCGTCGACATGGAGAACAGGGCGGGGACGCCATACTCATCGAGGACAGGCAGAGCGTGTGTGTTGTTGAAGTAGCCGTCATCGAACGTCGCCATGACGTGGCCCTGATCGGGCTCGAGCCCGTCCTCGATGTCATCGGGGGACACGAACCGGTAGCCGGCCGTCAGGAAGTAGTCGACGAACTGCCGGAAGTCGTCGACAGTGAAACCCTGCTGCGGGTCGATGATGTTCTGTTCGATCTCTGACCGGTTGCGGAAGAGACCGTGGAAGAGGAACGTGAGAAGCGCCGGACGCTCGCCGGAGAGGCGCGACTGAACCCATCCCAGGCCGCCGTCGATGCGTTGGATGAGCGAGATGATCGAGTCCCTCATTGTTCCCTCTCTGGCACTGACGACTGCCGCTGTCCATGGCGTCCATCAGGCGACGTTCCCGTATCTCAGGTTATCCACGAGCAAGGCCGGCGTCAACCCGCGTGTCGGCGGCCTGCTCCCGGGGGCGGACGGCGCAGTCCTGGCTACCGCAACGCACACGGGCGCTCGCCGTCTTCCCCCTGCGCGGACCTCGGCCGCCATGCCGGTTTTCCAGCACAACCGCGAGTGAGAAGTTCGTGTCCAAGCCCGTGGCACGCCCTCTCGTGCGACTGAGGGGCGTCACACTTCATCCCTGTCCATCTGGAGGTCGCAATGTGTCCCAGCTCGGATGCCGCCCGCCGCGTCTCATGCCGTCCCGCGGTCTCGCTGCTTGCCCTCATTGTGTTCACTGTGTTGTTGGGAGCGTGCGCACGCGACCTGCCCGGCATGGCCTCCGTCACCGCTGAGTACGACGATGCGGTGGCGGACGATCCCGACCTGATCGAGTTCACCTCCGCTTCGTTCGGCTCCAACGAAGCCGAACGGCTTGAGCATCTCTCCTCAGCACTGGATGCTCTGCGCGAGAACCTCCGCATTCCCGGCATGTCGGCGGCCGTCATCAAGGACCAGCGACTCGTCTGGGCGCGGGGGTTCGGGCACGCGGACATCGAGAACGGCATTCCGGCCGCCCCCAACACGCCCTACTCGCTCGCGTCGCTCACGAAGCCGTTCGGCGCGGCTCTACTCCTGCAGCTGGTCGAGCGGGGGGACATCAGCCTGGACGATCCCGCATCCGACTACGGGATCGACTACGCGAGCCCTGGTACAATACGGCTCAAGCATCTCCTGACCCACACATCGGAGTACTTCCCGGGCTCCTACTACCGATACCACGGTGACCGGTTCGGGAGTCTCGATCACGTGCTAACGTCGGAGACCGGGTGTTCGTTCACGGAACTCACGCAGAGGGAGATCCTACGGCCTCTCGGCCTCACAGACACGGGCTTCAATCCAATAGACACCGTCATCATCGAGCGCTTCCTGGACTTCCGGGAGACGCGCGGCGAGCCCCGGGCGATCCTGGACCCCGCGGGCGAGCCGTATGCGATCGGCGAACTCGACATCGATGACCCCAACATCGCAACGACCGGCGGCACGCTCCTGACCCTTCTGGCCTCGGTCGTCGGCGACTCGCTCTTCAATCTGGACCTGCTGCCGCGGCTTCCGGTCGACGAGTCGACCACCGCGAGCTTCCGCGCCTTCTGGGGTGAGTGGAATCCCACCGAGGATGTCTGGAAGCGGATGGCCCGCCCGTACGTGGCTGCAAGGGACGCCGAGGTCGCGAGAGAAAGCTACGCGTCAACGACGAGCTGCGCCGCAGGGATACTGAGCTCGGTCGTCGATCTTGCGCGGTTCGATGCTGCCATCGACTGGAACATCCTCGTCGATGGGAGGCTGCAGGAACTGGCCATGACACCGACGGTGTCCACCGAGGGGGACACGCTGCCCTACGGTCTCGGGTGGTTCGTTCACCGCTACGCCGGCAGGAAGATAGTCTGGCACTACGGGCTCTGGGAGTGCGCGTCCACACTGATCGTCAAGGTGCCGGAGGACGATCTGACTTTCGTTCTCCTCGCGAACACCGACGCCCTGAGCCGACCGTTCGGTATCGGCGGTGACTCCGACATCCTCGTCTCACCCGCGGCAGAGCTCTTCCTGCGCCACCTGGTCTTCAGCAGCGGCTCGCCGGTCGATCTCAACTGGAACGCCCCAGTCGAATCGATCGTCGAGACGCTCGCCGCCGTGGACGACCCGGTTGAGCGTGACCTCCTGAGCTACGAGATCAACGCGGCAGCCCGCGCGGCTTTCTTCGGGCTCCTGCAGTCCCACACGCCGGGCGAGCTCCTCTCGACACTCGTCAGCGCGTGGCCGGCGCAGGCTCTGCCCGAGACAGACGCGCCGATGCTCGCGTGCATAGAGGATGTTGAGAACGGGGAATTGAGGGAGTCGCGGTTTGAGCTGGACGCTCCCAGGCGCCTGCGGGTGTTCGCGGTGGGAGAGGGCAACGACGAGAACGTGTACGACTACGCGTGGATCGAGGATGCGGCGAGCGGGGAGCCCGTCTGGTTCATGAATCCGCGCGAGGCGGAGCTCGCCGGCGGCGCCTCGAAGAACCGCAAGGTGGACACCTCGATCGTGCTGCCCGCCGGGGAGTACGTGCTCAAGTACCGGGCGGACGACTCGCACGCGCATGGAGACTGGAACGATGTGCCGCCTCCCGGGAGCCTCTGGGGCGTCCTAGTTTGGGACGGGGGGCCCGCCGACTACCGTGAGGAGGAGACGACCTGGGAGCGCGCGGCCGACTCGGATTCACTCGGCTGGTCGGCCGCCGCTCTGGACTCCCTGGGGCGCGAGCTGGGGCGCTCGGGCACTGCGGCCTTCATGTTGGTGACCGGTGGGAAGATCGTCTACGAGTTCGGCGATCTCAGCTATCCGTTCAAGTGCCACTCGGCGCGGAAGAGCCTCATGAGCGGTCTCTTCGGTACCTACGTCGACGACAACGTGTTCTCTCCTGAGGCAACGCTCGCGGACCTCGGGATCGAGGAGAACCCCGAACTCACCGACATCGAAATGTCGGCGACACTCGGGGACCTGTGGAAGGCCCGCTCAGGGGTGTACATCCCAGCCCTGGGGGAGACGCCCGAGATGGCGGAGTCGCGGCCGGAGCGCGGGAGCCACGAACCCGGCACGTTCTTCTACTACAACAACTGGGACTTCAACGTGCTCGGGAGCATCTTCGTCAGGGAGACGGGCGAGTCCATCGGCAGTGCGTTCGAGCGGCGCATAGCCGGCCCCATCGGCATGGAGGACTTCGAGCCGTCGCTCGTCACCTACACGCACCAGCGCGCTAGAACGGTCCACCCGAGATACGCGTTCCGCATGTCCACAAGGGACCTCGCCAGATTCGGGCAGCTCTTCCTGCAGAGAGGAGAGTGGGACGGCCGTGAGGTCATCCCCGCCGACTGGGTCGAGAAGAGCACCAGGACCTGCTCCGACGATGACAGGTACGAGGGCATGGGCTACGGCTACATGTGGTGGACGCTGACGCGCGATGCTCTGGGAGGGGGATGGCCTGCGGACTGCTACTTCGCTGAGGGGTACGGGATCCACATGTGCATGGTCGTTCCCGACCTCGACACCGTGATGGTACACCGCGCCAACACCGACGGACCGCCCTGGAACTTCGTCGAGGAGGAGGCGCTCGTGCGAATCCTGAGGAAGATGTACGAGGCGCGGATCTGACTGTGTCGGCGCCCAACGAGCGCGCGCGAGCCGGCAGTGGAGACTCAGCCCCCGGGAGGTTCTTCCCGGGGGCTGAGTGTTCGGCAGCGGGGTCCTGTTGCATGAAGCATCTTGCCAGCCTGAGTTAACTATGGTAAATTCGCCAAGGTATGCGTGCTGTCAGCCGTGAGTGTCTGCAGAGTTCTCTTCACCCGGAGGTCACCGATGAAGCATCGACTGGCCACTTCCTTCGTTCTGACCCTATCCGCACTGCTGATTGTCACCGCACCGACCGCTGCGGGCACGTTCACGTGTCTCAGCTGCGGCGACGAGCATCCGAGCTGGGGCGTGACGCGCATCAACAACCTCGGACACGTCGCTTTGACGCGTGCCTGGGACAGCGCCTACGGTGGACCGGTCTACCTGTGGACCGGATCGTGGGAGACCAAGACGGAGTACACCAGTAGCGCTGTCTACAACAGCAGGTTCCAGCCCAAGCTCGAGCTCAATGACAACGACCGCATCGCCTTCCAGGCGAACAGCAGTCAGGCTCTCGGCGTCTCCGACCTCTCGGGTCCCATCACACTGTCGCCCCCTGCGACGATCAACTACGCGATCGACATCAACGACAGCAACAGCATAGCGGCCTACTCGTATCAGGCGTGGCTCAACAACCACATCTACACCGCCGACGATCCGTACGTGAGCTTCAGCGACGACGTCGGACCCGCTGACATCATCCAGTTCCGCGTCGCGATCAACAACCAGGGCCAGGTCGCCTGGAAGCCGCCGGCCGCCGGGACGCTCCATCGGTTCACGCCGGGCGTGGGAAGCGAGGCGATCGGTCCCGCCAACCACGCGCCGTTCGACATCGACGACCTGGGTCGCATCATCCACGTCCGCGATGAGAACTACATCATGTTGAACAACATGGTCCTCCGGAGCAGTCCGAACGTCTGGCCCGGCAGTGGTTGGTACGCGCAGCCGCGCATCTCCGACAACGGCAGGTACGTGCTGCGGACGGAGTACGACGGCACACGGTGGGACCTCTGGACGCTGGTCGACGGCATCCCGACGGACCTGACGGAGGGCAACTACCACAATGCGCTCTCGCCTGACGTGAACAACGACGGTCTGGTGGTGTTCGCGTCCGTAGAGAGCTTCTCGTATCCCTACGGGTCTGATGCCTACATGTACACTCCGGACCCCGAGACCCTGGTAGTCTACAACGGGCACTTCGACGGGGAGACGCTGTTCGGATGGGAGCCCGAGTCCGAGGGCGACGGCTCGGTCGAGCTGGTTTCGGCGGGTGGCGGCTTCGCTGCCGAACTCACGAGCGGCTCACCCGTCTCGATCACCCAGGCCGTTGTGGCCCCTGACGGCGCGTCCACACTGAGCTTCGGGATGGACTTCCTGACGTCCAATGGCACGCTGGCTGTCAGCCTGGGCGGCAACGAGCTGGCTCAACTCACTTCGGCCGATGACACAGAGCCTGGTTTCACGACCATCGAGGTTTCGACCGCGACACGTCCGATGGGGAGAGATGAAGAGGCTCTGAAGTTCGTGCTGGACGACGCGTCGCCCGCAGTCGTGATGCTCGACGACATTCAGATCACCGAGGACGAGACGGGAGTCGAAGATGACCCTGAGGGCATCGGCGCGATCGCGCTTGGCCTCCCGATTCCGAATCCCTCCAGTTCAGGCGCGACCCTCACTCTGACCCTCAGGAGTGCCAGTCACGTGACGGCTGCGGTCTACGGCGCCGATGGGCGACTCGTCCGTGTGCTAGTGGACGAGCGCTTGCCGGCCGGCACGCACCGGTTGTCCTGGGACGGGAAGACCTTGACGGGCGCCCGCGCCGCATCCGGTGTTTACTTCATACGGGCCACTGGCGGGGGCGACGCAGCGTCCAGCAAGGCGCTGGTGGTTCGCTAGACACGACACGCACGGGCCGGAGCACAAGGCGCCTTGCGGCAAACGAAGCCCCCTGGATCGCTCCCGGGGGCTTCATCTTCGGTGGCGGGGCCCAGCGCTTTCGCATTCAGAACGCGGAGGACTCGGCTCGTGAGGGAGCGTTCGCCCCGATGACGTGGCTGCATGACCGCGTACCGGTCTACTATGCCGGCGGCAGGTCGCCGCGCGTCTAGTGGATCACCATCTGCCCGCCTTCGTGGATCTTGAGCTGTCCATCGTGGATGACGATGCGCGTCTTCTCGGCGGGGTTGCCTTCGAGGAAGAACACGGTCTCCATGAGCGGCATTCCCGTGAATGTCAGCTCCGCCCCCGTACCGGTATCCGTGTTCTCTATCAGGAGCCCCGGCCCCAGGACCTGGAGGGAGTTGCCTACAGAGAACTCGAGGTCGAGGTCCTGGAGGTAGAAGTCCTGCACGAAGTAGCGGTACGGGAATGGGTACGCGCCGTGAACTCCTGAAGCGTCGGGCTGAACGTAGTTCTCGGGCAGGAGTCCGCGGACGAAATGGTGATCGTCCGTCGACCCGCCACCGGGGATCGAGCCGATGCCGAACCAGCCGTCGTCCGACCCGTTGTGCCCGTAGACAACATGAAAGAGGTAGGAGCCTTCGATCTCATCGTAACCATCTACAACGATGGCGTGACCGGGGATCTTGTAGGCCATCGGACGATTGAGATCGAGCTGGACCATCATCCTGCCGATGTACTGCGAGTACGTCCAGTCCGGCCTGAAGACCACGCTCGCATTCTCATCGAACCGGAAATAGCCGGGGAGCGCCCACGCAAGGTCTTCGGTGAAAGCGCCGGACCCGTCACACCCGTAGCTCATGTTGACTCCGACGCCCACCTTCCTGGAGATGAGCGCGATCGCGTCGACCTCCGCCGCGGTCGCCGTTCGCCACACCCCGTTCCACCTGGATGCCATCGACTGCCAGTCCGCGTAGTACGTCATCTGCTCCGGCATGTTCGCCCAGTCGTACGGGTGCTCATACCCCGAGCCTGTCCCGCGCGGCGGCCAGTTGTAGTAGCGGCAGATCTGGGCTCCGGCGGTCGCAACGCACCCGGCCCAAGCGTTCTCATTATAGTGCTCGTACCCTTCCTCCCACCCGTCTCCGAGATCCCAGTTGCAGCCGAGATCCGGGCACTGGTCGTTGTAAGGCGGTCCCTGGCTCCACGTCGTCTCGAGGAGAGTCTCCCCCTCCTGATAGTCGACGCCCAACCGCGGCGGGCTTGGCGGCTCCCGGTAGCCCTCAGGATTGAAGGCCGGGGCGAGGTACATCGCCCACATGCTCCGCGCATCCACCTCCATGAGCGCGTGGAAGTCGTCGCTCGATTCGAGGGAGTGGCCGAGGAACCCCTCCGCTGCATTCAGAACCTCCTCCTGAAGGACCCTGATCGCATCCGTCAACCCCGTGTCATCGTCAGGATCCAGATTCGAGCGCGTCGAGAACGCGCGGATCGGCTCCATCTCCCGGTAGGCCGCCACAACCACATAGCCCATGGGCTCGACGGGATACACATACGCGAGAAGCCTGTCGCCGCGGGTGAGCGGAACCATGCTGCCTGTGCGCGCGTCGGTCGTCCCCGCCCAGACTCCCTTCTTCACGATCATCATCTGGACGAAGTTGTCGGCCACCCGCTGCGCCTCGCCGATCGGCACCAGCTCGGCGTGCGCCACCGCACTGAGCCCGATCGCGATGAGCAGAAGGGCCGGTATCACATGTCGCGTGAGCGATCGCATGATGCCCTCCTCTTACTGCAGGGTGACCAGAACGAGGATCTGACCGCGCTCTCCGGCGGCCAGCGGTTCCATCGCCTTGCCAAGAATCGCGCCGCGTGACCGCGACGCGTCGTCCGCCTTCATCGCGTAGCCCGGGAGGTCGGACGTGGTGAGCATGTCGCCCGGCTCGATGGGGTCATCGCTCGCGACGGCGTTGCAGTAGACGCGCCCGGCGAGCGCCACGTCGTGGTCGAACGCGTCGCCGCCCAGCCGAACGCCCGAGCCGAGACTGTTGGCGCCG
>Ga0180435_10000219_pt1 | contig 59272 bp, 55 predicted proteins | sample SS_ome_3_FD_132467 | JGI IMG/M metagenome (GOLD analysis project Ga0180435, IMG submission 132467) | Hypersaline lake sediment archaeal communities from the Salton Sea, California, USA - SS_3_S_1 metaG | ecosystem: Environmental > Aquatic > Non-marine Saline and Alkaline > Hypersaline >... | reverse complement strand
TTGGCCAGCGCGGCCTGCATGTCGCCGGGCGCGTCCCCGATCATCAGCACTTCATCCGGTTTGTAGCGCCCGCGCGTCGCCATCGCAATGTGCTCGGCCTTGGTGCCCAGTTCCTGGCCGGCGATAACGCTCACAAGGCCGTCGATCCCGTTCTCGCGCCATTCCCTGACCAGCGCTTCCGCCGGCGTTTGCGAGACGACGATTGCATCGGAGTGCCGGCGCAGCTTTTTCAGACTCTTTACGGCCCACTGGAAGGGAGGTACATGCCTTACCACTTCCGCGACGCGCGCATTGACGGCCAGGCTCCACTCGAGAACCGACGCAAGTTCTGCGCTTCCGCTTTCTTCGGCCGCCTTTTGAAGCGCGGGGTTGCCCAGGGTTGCGCCGGAATCGATGAACCTGCGCAGGGCTTCGAGCGGGGGGAGTTTTACGCCCGATGCGCGGACATCGGGCCTGGCAGCCAGGAGGTCGAACGTGTCCAGCAGGCAGACAAAACGGTTGCGGCCGCGCGAGCGGGAGTAGAGGTTCACGAACTCCGCCGCCTCGCGCAGCTCCTTCTCGATCGCTTCCAGGCGCCAATGCCGGATAATCTCGCCGTGAAAACACTGCTTCTGCTTGATTTCCATGGTGTCGAACACGCATCCGTCTGAATCGATGCCGACGAACGTAGCGTGGCGGGGTTGGAACTTTATCAGGTCTTCCCTTGTGTAAACGCGGCCCCGGATCATACACGGCTCCCTTGTTTCCGATTCGCGCCTCGCAGGCAACGTCTGTTCAGGCTATCCCCGCGCCGTGCGGCTGTAAACGTTTTCTTTTACACCCCCTGCCGTGATTGACACCCGCCCGGCGGTTCTGTTTAATCGCAGCTTCAGTTTCAGGAAGGGAAACGTTTATGAGGATCAAGGCATTTCAAGCTTTGCGGCCGCCGCCGGAGCTTGCCGCGGAGGTATCGTGCGTGCCTTACGACACCGTTGAAACCGCGGAGGCGCGCACCCTGGCGCTGGGCAACCCGAAGAGTTTCCTGCACGTCGTCCGCGCGGAGATCGATCTGCCCGAAGGCGCCGACATCTATTCCGACGAAGCTTACGAGACCGCCGCGCGGAACCTGGCCGAGTTCGAAGACAAAGGTTACCTGGTGAGGGAACCGGAGCCTTGCGTTTATGTCTACCGGCAGTCCGTCGGCAACCACAGCCAGACCGGTGTCGCGGCCTGCTGCCACGTGGAGGACTTCGAAAACAACCTGATCAAGCGGCATGAAAAGACGCGGTCCGAGAAGGAGGACGACCGGACGCTGCTGATAAAGCGCATTCGCGCTCATGCCGGACCTGTATTTCTAACGTATCGCGGCAGATCCGGAATCGATGTGATCGTGGAGCGGGTCGAGGAGACCGAGCCGCTATTTGCGGTGACCGCCCCCGACGGCGTCGAGCACTGTGTCTGGCGTGTTGACCGCCGGGACGAACTGGCAAACGCTTTCGGCGGCGTTAATGCGTTTTACGTTGCCGACGGACACCACCGCACGGCGGCCGCGGCCAGGGCGGGCCGGGAGTTCCGCGAGGCCAACCCCTCCCACACGGGAAACGAGGAGTACAACTGGTTCCTCGCGGTGCTGTTTCCGGCCGCGCAGCTCAGAATCCGGCCGATACACCGCCTGGTTTCGGATCTCGGCGGCAAGACCGCGCGCGAGTTCCTGGACGCCGTCGGCGAATGCTGCCGCGTTGAATCGTGTGCGCCGGCGGAGCCGTCGCAGGCCGGACGCATCGGCGCTTACGTCGGGGGTCAATGGTATGAATTCGTGAGGCGGGACGAACCTGCCGGCGATCCGGTTGCGGCCCTCGACGTGTCGTTTCTGCAGGACCGGTTGCTCTGTCCCGTCCTGGGAGTGTGCGACCCGCGTACGGACAAACGGATTGACTTCGTCGCCGGGTCCAGAGGCACGGCGGAATTGATCGACTGCGTCGATTCAGGCAAAGCGGCGGCCGCGTTCGCGCTGCACCCCATTACGGTCGGGCAGGTGATGGATATCGCCGACGCCGGCCTAATCATGCCGCCTAAGAGCACCTGGTTCGAACCAAAGCTCCGCTCGGGCCTGTTCGTGCACACGTTCTGAGATTATGAGAAATAACGACGACCATCCTCTTCGCCTCGGCGGAAGGCGGTTCACGGGGCCCGCCAAGTATGTTGCTACCGCGCTTATCCTGGCCGCGGTCGCGCTTATTTACGTTGCGATAAGCAGATGGCTGCAGCAGAGAAGCTCGAAGCCGGCGACTGAATTGTACGGTGACGGTATCTATCTCGACCAAGTAACGGGCGAGTGAACCGTCGGCGGACGCGCACAGCGGCTCATGGATAACTGTAAGTCCGGCCGTTGTAATTCACGTTGTAGGAAACCGTCTCGCCCGCGGCATTCCTCTGGATATTGAACACCTCAATTGTCCCCGTTACTCCCGAAACCAACGGTTCGCCCCCGGAAACCGAGAGGTCCCCCGGAAACTCGGACGCGGGCAGCACCGCGGTGTCGGCGCCGTCGGAATCGGTCGGCGCAGACGGCGCCGCCGGCTGATCGGTGCTGTAAGCAACCTGGGTGATTACCGCGAAGCCGTCGGCTCCGTACTGGTCCCGCACGCTCACGGTATTTACGCCGACCTGGCCGCTGTTCGCGTAGACGGCCATGAATCCCGCGCTTTGCGTGATTGTCCCGAGCTGCGGGTTGGCAACGCGCCACTCCAGCGGCAAAGAAAGGTCGCGGGTTCCGCTGACGACCGCGAGGGTGAGAGTCGCCACGTTCCGCCCTATGGTCACGTTTCCGGGAGAAACGCCCAGGGCGCTGCCGCTGTCTTTCTCGCAACCGGACGTCAGCCAGACCAGCGCCGGGAACGCGGCCAGAATGCAGAGAACTTTTGCCGGGTGCATTGAGTTCAGGCCATGATTTCTCATACGTGTGCTTCCTTTTGCATCCTGCCCCAGCATCTTGCATCCCGCATCACCCTGACACCGTAAACGACCGTGCAAGACGTAAGATGGCAGGCTTCACCCACAATTCTTATGACAGATCCATTTGTATCAAGATACCGCTCGGGTCGCCAAGAGCGAATTGCCGGACAGATTCCCCGGAAGCCGTCGGGAAATTCGGCGAATTACGGCGCCGGGAAGCGGGAGGTCAGGTCCTTGACGGCGGCAGCGGTGCGTTTCAGAACGGCCGCATCTTGCGGCGCCCGCAGCACGTCGACGATCAGGCCGGCGATCTCGCGCATCTCGGCTTCCTTCATGCCGCGCGTGGTTACGGCGGGAGTGCCGATGCGAATGCCGGAGGTCACGAAAGGGCTCTCCCTGTCGAAGGGAATTACATTCTTGTTGACGACAATGCCGGTTTTTTCGAGAGCTTCGGCGGCCTGCTTGCCCGTCAGCCCGGCCGACGAGAGGTCCATCAGCAGAAGATGGTTGTCCGTTCCTCCGGCAACCAGCCGGAAACCGGCTCCGGCCAGGTCCGAGGCAATGGTTTTGCTGTTGCGCACGATCTGTTCGGCATAGGTCTTGAACGCGGGCTGCAGTGCTTCCCGGAAGCAGACGGCCTTGGAGGCTATTACGTGCATGAGGGGGCCGCCCTGCGTTCCGGGGAAAACCTGCCGGTCGATGTCGCGGGCGTATGCGTGGCGGCACAGGATCATTCCTCCCCGCGGGCCGCGCAACGTCTTGTGAGTGGTGCTGGTGATGAATTCGGCATGAGGCACCGGCGAAGGATGGCAACCGCCGGCCACCAGTCCTGCGATATGGGCCATGTCGACCATCAGCCCGGCGCCGACCCCATCGGCAATTTCGCGCATGCGCTTGAAATCGATCAGGCGAGGATAGGAGCTGGCCCCGGCCACGATCAGTTTGGGCCGCGCGGCTTTGGCCTGGAGCAGCAACTCGTCGTAATCGATCTGTTCGGTTTCGCGGTTGACACCGTAGAAGGCGGCCTTGAAAAAACGACCCGAGAAATTGAGGTGGTGGCCGTGCGTCAGGTGTCCGCCGTGATCGAGACGCATCGCCAGAATTGTATCGCCGTAATCGAGGGCGGCCATGTAGACGGCCAGGTTGGCCGAACTGCCGCAGTGCGGCTGGACGTTGGCGTGTTCGGCGCCGAAGAGCTCCACGGCGCGGCCGATCGCGAGGGATTCTGCCGTATCGACGTGCTCGCACCCGTTGTACCAGCGCTTTCCGGGATAGCCCTCGGCATACTTGTTGGTCAGTATGGTTCCCTGGGCCTCCCTTACGGCGCGGCTGACGTGATTCTCCGAAGCGATAAGGTTTAACGTTCGAGCCTGGCGTTCTTCTTCGTTGCGGATCGCCGCGTGGGTCTCGGGATCCTGCTCGAGCACTTCGATCACGGCGGCGTTGTTGCGGAAGGCATCTTCAATCTTGGCAATGCGGCGTTTATGGCGATCGGCCGCGGAGAACGAATTCTCGAGCCACGCGTCGACGATCGTCCCGGCCTCGTCCGGCCCGGTGAACATCCCCGCCAGGACCAGCACGTTCGCGTTGTTGTGGGTGCGGGCCCGTGAAGCCATTTCGGGATTCAGGCATTGCGCCGCGCGTATCCCCGGAAACTTGTTGGCCGCGACCGACATGCCGATACCGGTCGTGCAGACCAGGATGCCCTGGTCGGCCTTTCCCGCCGTGACTCTTGACGCTACCTGGGCGGCGTAGTCCGGGTAGTCGACGGAAGCCTTGCCGTAACAGCCCAGGTCTTCGACATCGATACCGTGCTTGGCGAGGGCGCTAAGCACGGACTGCTTCAGGTCGTATCCGCCGTGATCGGCGCCAACGGCAATCTTCATGCCTGTTTCCTTCTGGTCTGGATCTGCTTCATGAATTCCATCAAGCCGGGCAGGGCTTGTTCTATCCGATCGCGAACCGCGCGGTATGCCTTCGTGTCGAGACCGATGGGGTCCTCGATGTCCTCGTTATACCTTTCCTTTGCAAAAGATCCGAACAGATAGACCTTGTCCTGGTCCTCCGGAAAGAGGCTCCGCAACTGATCGCGATGAGAGGCGGTCATTACCACAATCACCTCGGCCCCGTCAACGAGTTCCTGTGCGAGCGGGCGGCTGCGATGCGGCCGCAGGTCGATTCCAACTTCATTCATCACTTCCACGGCGGACCCGCTGGCGGTCATGCCGGCGCCGGCGACTATGCCGGCGGAGCCTACCTGCCAGGCGGTGTTATTGTTCAGCCGGCGCCGCAGCATGTACTCGGCCATGGGGCTGCGGCAGATGTTGCCCGTACAGACAAAGAGGATCGATAGCATCAGGCGTTTCCTTCTCCATCGCGGCGGAACGCCGCCTGTTCAAGCTGCTCCCTGCCGAGGGCTCCTTCCCTCAGGATGTCTATCCCGCCGTTTACCACTCTTACTACCGTACTGGGAACTCCTCCCGGCGCGGGTCCCGCGTCCAGGACGACTTCGACGAAGGCTCCGAGCGCGCGTTCGGTCGCCTCGGCCGTCAATGCCGGCGCTTCGCCGCTGGTGTTGGCGCTGGTAACCCGCAGCACGCCGCCCGCCGCGCGTATCAGCTGCAATGCCGTATCGTCGGCCGGGATTCGAAATCCTTCCCATGCGGCCCATGCGGCGTGCTCGACCCTCAGGACAAGGGTCAAGGGACCCGGCCAGAAGGCCTCGGCCAGGCGCCGCTCGACGGCGTCCGGAGCCGCGCCGCATGCCTGCACCGCGTCGAGCCCGGATGCCAGCAGCGGAATCGGCTTGTCGCGCCCGCGCCCCTTGGCTTCGAAGATCCGCTGCACGGCCGCGGCATTGCGCGCATCGGCGGCCAGGCCGTAGACCGTGTCGGTGGGCATGATCACCAGCCGCCCGCGTCTCAAAGCTTCAGCGGCGCGCTCTACCGCCGCGCGCGCACCGGTTTCTAGGATATTGACAACGAGAGGCATGCGTCTACCCGTCGGGAGCCGATTCGGCTTCGACCACCGCTCCGGCCGGCGGCGCATCGGGCCGCAAAGCCTTGAGTCCCAGAAGAATGTCGACCGCTCTCATCAGGGGAGGGTCTCCGGCCACGCGCAGCATCAGGTTCCTGTCCTTGCGCGCCTTCGCCGAGAGCGGCTTGATGACGCCTCCGTTTTCGGGCCGCACCGCGGCCGCGCCGTTCGCCTTCACCTGCGACAATTCCACATCCGGCAGCACGCCCCTGCCGGCGAAATCGTCGGCGCCGATCGGCCGCACGCGCCGCGTGGCGACGTATACCAGCAGGTTGCTCGAAAGGGGGATCACTTCCCGTAAGCCGGTATCGCCGAGCGTGGGGGCGCCGACCAGCATTACGCCGGGCCGACCCTTAAGCGCCGCGCAGAGCACTTCGCTTGCGTCTCGGGTGGTGCCGTCCGTGATGAGCATCAGCGGCGGTCTGCGCGGGGTAATCGGCGAAGACGGCGCCGAATGCAACTCCAATACCCGGCTGCTCGCGTCACTGACTTCGTAAAGCGGGGTGTCGGCCGGAACAAACATACCGCAGACCTGGTCAACCGTCTCAAGGCTCGTACCGGCCGCTCCGCGAACGTCCATAATCAGCCCTTCGAGGTCTTGCGCGGTCCACTCGACCAGGCGGTCGCCGACGTTTGAAGCGCCGCCGTCATACAAACCGCCAAGTTTCATGTAGGCGATTCCCTCGGGCCATTTCTCGGCGGCCACAACGGTTTGTCCGCTATCCTGCGAGGCCGCGTCGGCGGGGGAGAGCAGCAGCGCCCGCGGGTCGACCTCCATCAACATGGCGTTGACGGCCGCGCGTTGCACGGTGTTGCTGTCGAAAGGAATGCTCTTCTCGCGGAACATCCGGCAGACGTCGTCGCCGGTCACGGCCGCGGCGCGAGAAGCCGCAGCGACGAGCACCAGCGCGGCCAGAGTCGGGCCGGGCAAGAATTCCGCACAGCGGTTCCGGGCGCCGCGGCGCCGGGCTTCAGGCGAGTTGCTTCTGAACGCTGGCATTGCCTCGTTTCACCTTTTGCCGGAGCTTCTTCTTGTAGGCGGCCAGTTTGCGGGTCAGGGCGGGCCTGCCGGTCGCCAGTATCTGCACGGCGAGGACGGCTGCATTGACCGGGCCGGCGCTTCCCAGCGTAACGGTCGCGACCGGGATGCCGGAGGGCATCTGCAGCGTCGCCAGCAGCGCGTCCATGCCGTTGAGCGCGCCGCCCTTGACGGGGATGCCTATTACGGGCAAGGTCGTATGCGCCGCCAGAACGCCGCCCAGGTGGGCCGCGCCTCCCGCGGCCGAAATAATGATCTTCAGCCCGCGCTTGGCGGCCGCGGCGGCGTAAGCGGAGGCCTCTTCGGGCGTGCGGTGCGCCGAGATTACTCTGACCTCGTGGCTGACGCCGAATCCGGCGAGAGTTTCGGAAGCCGGCCGGACAAACGTCCAGTCCGAATCGCTGCCCATGACGATGCCTACAACGGGTTTGTCTGCTGTCTTCATGTCCATTTCCTGTTTGCCTTCAGCGTTTGAATGCCCTGTGGGCGATGTCGGTGCGATAGTGAGCGCCGTCGAACGATATCATCGAAACCGCTTTGTAGGCCCTTTCGACGGCCTTCTCCAGATCCGCTCCCAGTGCGGTAACGCCGAGCACTCTGCCGCCGGAGGTTGCCGTTTCGCCATTGTAGCGCGTCGTTCCCGCATGGAAGACGACCACATCCTCGAGCTGCGCCGCCTCGGCCAGACCGGCAATGGGTTTGCCTTTGACGTACGCCCCCGGATACCCGCCGGAAGCCATGACAACGCATGCGCAGGCCTCGCGGCGCCATGCGATCATGTCTTCGGCGAGCTCGCCGCGGGCGCACGCCGCCAGGGCCGGGGCCAGGTCACAATTCAGCCGCGGCAGAATAGCCTGTGTTTCGGGATCGCCGAAGCGGCAGTTGAACTCGAGCACTTTCGGGACCGTTCCGTCTATCATCAAACCGGCGTACAGCACGCCGCGATAGGTGATGCCTCTTTTCCCGAGCTCGGCAAGAGTGCGGTCGAAGACTTGTTCGCGAATGACCGGCCAGAGATCGTCGGTGATTACCGGCGCCGGCGAGTAGGCCCCCATCCCTCCCGTATTGGGCCCCTCGTCATTGTCCAGGGCGCGCTTATGATCCTGCGAGGAAGCCAGCATCACGACCGTTTGTCCGTCCACCAGCGCCAGGATTGATGCCTCCTCGCCGCTCAGGCAATCTTCGATAAGAATGCGGTTGCCGGCGTCCCCGAAGGCGCGGTCGAGCAGGGCTTCACGCACGGCTTGTTCGGCGTGGTCGACGGTCTCGCAGACCGTTACGCCTTTTCCCGCGGCCAACCCTTCGGCCTTGACCACGATCGGCGCGCCGCGCTCGCGCAAGTATGCGAGGGCTTCCGCCGCGTCCGTGAAGCCGCGGGCCTCCGCGGTCGGCACGCCCGCCGCCCGCATCACCTCCTTGGCAAAGTGCTTGCTGCCCTCGAGCCGCGCGGCTGCCGCGGACGGCCCGAAGACCGTCAGCCCTTCGGCGCTCAGCGTATCGGCGAGCCCCGCGCAGAGCGGCGCCTCGGGTCCGATCACGGTCAGGTCCGGCCGCGCCTCCGCCGCCCAGCCGCGCAGGGCGTTTAGGTCCTCGGCGCCGATTTCCAGGTTGGTCGCGATCTCCGCGGTGCCGGCGTTGCCGGGGGCGCAGAAAACCTCGGGCCGGCCGCTGTCGCCGGCCAGTTTCCAGGCCAGGGCATGCTCTCGTCCGCCTCCGCCGACAACAAGTATCTTCATTGAATTCCCCATACAGGCATGCCCGTCCGCCGCAAACAGGCGCTGGATGGGACCATACCTGATTTGCGGAAAGAGTCAACCTTCAACGGCCGGCAGCGGCGTTTGCTTCGCAAAGCAGACGGTCGCGATACAGGGCGGCGAATTCTTGAACATCATCGATCCAGGGGCGCATCAGGTTCAGACCCTCGGATTCAAGCCGCCGGTTTTCGAGAACCGAGTTGGCAGGCCGCCGCGCGGGCGTGGGATAGTCCGCCGTAGAACAGGGAACAAGGCAGTGCTCCACCCGCATGGCCGTCAGAAACTCGCCGGCCAGCTTGTACCACGTGCAACTTCCCTGCCCCGCCGCGTGATAAACTCCTCGTCCCCTCCCAAGCATTGCTTCTACCTGGAGGGCCAGGCGATAGGACCAGGTCGGAGATCCGCACTGGTCATTGACTATGCGCAATTCCTCGCCCGGTTTCCGAAGCGTCAGCCGCAGAACCGTCTTGAGGAAGTTGCGGCCGGCGGCGCCGTACAGCCAGGCCGTGCGGAGAATGACAAAATCCGACAGGATTTTCCGCACGGCCTCCTCGCCGGCCAGTTTTCCGCGACCGTAGACGGTGCCCGGCGCCGGGCGGTCGGATTCCGCATAACCCGCCGGCGGCTTTCGCTCACCGTCGAAGACGTAGTCGGTCGATATATGAATGAGCCGGACGGAAGACCCGCGGCAGCATTCCGCCAGCACGCGCGGTCCTCCACAGTTGACCCCCCATGCGGTCTCGGCGTCGCTCTCCGCCCCGTCGACGTTGGTGTAGGCCGCGCAGTTGACCACGACCGCGGGACGCGAAACCTCCAGCGCCGAACGAACCGAAGCGGTATCGGTGATATCCAGCTCAGGGAGATCCAGTCCCGTCACGGTGTGGCGCTCGCTCAGTACCGCCATGCAGTCACTGCCCAACTGTCCGCCGCAACCCGTTACCAGAATTCTCATTCACGCTACCCCGTCGTCATCTGCCTGGTTGGACAAGCCTTCATGCTGCTTTACAAGCTAGACGGGTGCGCGCGGTCCTGTCAATAAACTGTTAGTAACTGTTAAAAACCAAGGCCGCCGTCCGTACCGGCGCTGTTGTGTCTCACCACAGCGCGGCCCGGAAAGCGGCGGCCCGCCTCCCCGAATCGGCTGTATAAGAATAAGCCTTTCCGGATGCAAGATGTTAATCATAAAGATGTTATGCATTAACTTCGTTCACCGTGAGAGATGTGTTAGCTGTTTGTTCCAATTCAGCAAACATGTGAGACATTGTAAGGCCGGTGATATTCAAAGCCCTGGTCGCCATCAAAAAACGCGTTTCATAACTCATGTAAACGTAGTAGTTTACAGTTCGGCGCGATGATGCCGTCGGATGCTGGCACGGATCAGGCTGGTGCTGTAACAGAGGGCTGAAGTATTGCGGCGTAGTCGGTCGATACGGGCTATGTTGCTGTGGAAAGGTGGGGTATATTGAGTGTTCTTCTTACAGTACTTGCGGAGATGTGGTCGACGCTGACCGAGATGGCCCCGTATCTCCTTTTCGGCTTCGCGGCGGCCGGCCTGCTTTCGATGTTTCTTTCGCGCGAGTATGTGGAATCTCATCTCGGCGGGAGGGGCTCCATGTCCGTTCTCAAGTCGGCGCTTCTTGGCGTGCCGCTGCCGCTGTGTTCCTGCAGCGTGCTGCCCGTGGCCGCATCGCTGCGCAAACACGGCGCCGGCAGAGGCGCAACCGCGGCTTTCCTTCTGTCGACCCCTCAAACCGGTGTCGACAGCATCCTGGTTACCTACAGCCTGCTGGGGCCCTTGTTTGCCGTGTTGAGGCCCGTCGCCGCCTTCTTATCGGGCGTGCTGGGGGGCTGGCTGACCAACGCGCTTGACCGCCGAAACGGTGAATCCGCCGAGGCGCCGGCGGCGTGTTCCGATTCGTGCTGCACGGAGCGCCGCCGCCCGGGCAAACTTCGAAGGGCTCTGCAACACGGCTTCCTGACCCTGCCGGCCGACATAGCTCGTCCGATGATTGTGGGCATTGCCCTGGCGGGCCTGATCGGCGCGTTGGTGCCCGACAATTATTTCGCGGGCTGGGGCGCCTCCGGCATTGCGGCCATGCTTGTCATGCTTCTGCTCGGGATACCGCTCTACGTTTGCGCCACGGCATCCGTACCGATTGCGGCCGCCTTGATTGCCAAGGGTGTTTCGCCCGGAGCCGCGCTTGTCTTCCTGATGACGGGGCCGGCAACCAACGCGGCGTCAATTGCAACGATCTGGCGCATTCTAGGGAGACGCACGGCCATGGTCTACCTTGGTACGGTGGTGGTGACGGCGCTGACGTCCGGCCTGCTGCTGGACCTGATGGCGCAAGGCGCCGGGAGTAGGGTCGTGGACATGGCACATCACGGGATGCCCGCTTTTGCGGGGACCGCGAGCGCCGTTGCATTGCTTGGCGTGCTTGGCTATGCTCTGCTCGCGCCTTTGCTGGAGAAGTCCATGAAATGTTGCGGAGCGGAGGGAAGAAATGAGCGATAAGCAGGAAACCAAGGGCATAGCCGTCAACCTGGCCGGCGGTATCGATTACGCCGAAGGCGGAATCGTGAGCAAGACCCTGCTGGACAGAAAGTCGGGCACTCTAACGCTTTTTGCCTTCGACGCCGGGCAGGGGCTCAGCGAACACACCTCGCCCTACGATGCGACTGTCCTGATTCTTGAAGGCCGGGGACGGCTGACCATCGGCGGAGAAGCGTTGCTTGTTTCCGAGGGCGAGATGGTCATAATGCCGGCCGGCGTTCCGCATGACGTGAGAGCCGAAGAACGCTTCAAGATGCTGCTGATAATGATCCGCTAGGAGTCCTGGAAGACGGCGTCCCAGTTCTTGAAGACCGGTTCCAGCCCTTTGTTCCTGAGCATGCGGCAGAAGGTATCGACATCGCGGGTGTCGCTGACGTCGAACTGGCCTCCGGTGTCCGAGCCGTGGTGGTAGCCGCCGACCGTTGTGCGGCTGGACACGCTCATCCTGGAGATGCCGATGCCGGCAATCCCGTCGCGGAAGGCCTGATTCTCGCGTGTTGACAGCACGAGATGGACTTCCGGCAGGCAGATACGGAAGGCCAGAATCGCCTGCAGCAGGAACTTGTCCGACACTTCGTGCGCAGGAGAGAATTGCCCGAGATGCGGGCAGATCCTCGGAAACGATACCGACACTCCGCCGCGCCAGCAGCGTTTCATGATGTAGCGCACGTGTTGAAACAGGCAGATCAGATCGGCCCGTGGTTCGCGCAGGCCCAGCAGGATGCCCATGCCGACCGTGCGCAGCCCGGCCGACAGGGCCCGTTCCGGCGCGTCGAAACGGAACCGATAGTCGCGTTTCTCCCCCCAGCGATGGAGTTCCGCGTACAGTTCCGGGTCGTATGTCTCCTGGTACAAGGTGATGCCAGTGCACCCCGAGTCGGCGAGGGAGCGGTACTCGCCGGCGGTCATGGCGAAAGATTCGACGGTAACGTTATGGATCTCCGCGGCGGCAAGCGCAACGCAGTCGCGCAGGTAATCGAAATCGGCCTGGGGCGTGCGTTCGCCGGTCAGCAGAAGCACGTCCTGGAAACCCTTGGCGCGAAGCGCCTCGATTTCCTCGCGGACTTCCGGGCGTTCCAGGCGCCGGCGCGGTTGAGGGCGGTCGGAAGAAAACCCGCAGTACAGGCAGCCTCCGGCGCAGTAGTTGGAAAGGTAGAGGGGCACGTAGAGGGAAATCGTGCGGCCGAAGTGCCGGCGGGTTAACTGTAATGCCCGCCGGGCCATTGCCTCCAGGCACGGTTCCGCGGCGGGAGACATCAGCACGGCGAGCTCTCTCGTTGCGGGCCGTTCCGAGGCGATCGCCCGCCGGACGTCGGATCCGTCGGCGGTCATGGCGCGGTCGAGCCAGGGCTGCGCGTCGGGCGCGAACGGAAGGCTGTCGTTCTTGTTTGTCATGTGTCCCTCACGAACCGGACCGGGCTCACGGCGACTGTGGCAGGAAAGATGTAAGGGGGCTCGTGGCCGCGGCCGAGTTGCCGGCGCTCATCAATCCGGCGAGGCGCGCCGCCAGGCCCGCCTCGACGGCCCGCGCGAACGCGCCGGCCATTCCCTCGGGATCTTCCGCCCCCGCTATGGCGCTGTTCACCAGGACGGCTTCACATCCCATCTCCATGGCCGCGGCGGCTTCCGAAGGAGAGCGCAGGCCTGCGTCCACGATTACCGGAATGCCGCTCTCGTCGATGATCAGGGCCAGCAACTCGGCCGTGCGCAGGCCGTGGCCGCTGCCGATGGCCGAACCCAGCGGCATTACCGAAGCGCAGCCGATTTCTTCCAGGCGTTTGGACAGCACCGGGTCAGCCGGAATGTACGGCATGACCGCGAAATCTTCCTTCACCAGCAGTCGGCAGGCCTCAAAAGTCTCGATCGGGTCCGGCATCAGGTGATGAGGATTGGGATGAATCTCCACCTTCACGAACGGGCTGCGACTGATCTCGCGACCCAGCAGAGCCGCCCGCACCGCTTCGCGGGCGTTGCGCGCGCCGGACGTGTTCGGCATCAGGGCCAATCCTTCGACCGACGACAGGGGGCCGTAAAGATCGTCGGCGGGGTTCTCGCGGTTGAAACGCCGCAAAGCCACCGTCACCAGCTCCGTTCCCGAAGCTCGGACGGCCCTGATCATCGTCTCGACGTCCGAGAATTTCCCGGTGCCGACGATCAACCGGGATTTAAACTTGTGTCCGGCGATTTCCAGCGGCCATTTCTTCATGTTTTACATTTCCCCCCGGTGAAAGGGTCCGAGACAAGAATATTCCGAGACAACCAACGGGACAAGGGAAAGACGAGGCCGATTCTCTTACCCGCCGCCGGCGAAGGTGATGATCTCGACGGTGTCCCCCTCGCTCAAACGCAGGGCCGCGAAATCCCGGCGGGGCACGATATCGCCGTTAACCATGACGGCGACGCGTTCGAGCTCGGCACCGATTTCGGCCGCCAGGGCGGGGATCGTGCCGACGCCTGCGTGGTCGTGTGGTTCGCCGTTTAAGGTCAGCTTCACTGCGTGTCTCCCGGCGCCGGGTCGGGACCGGCCTTAATGCCCCTCATAATTCCGCCCTGCGCCACACACAAGAAATTATGGCGTGAAGCCGGCTTCGCGCGCAAGAATTAACACGCCGGTGTTTCGTCGGTTGCCGTTTGCAGGCTTCGAGCCGTCGCATTCCCCGCCGCCTATCCAACTCGCCGGGCCGGGCCGTTGCAGTCGGAGCTTGTAGAAGAACGCACGATGGCTTACAGGTAGAGATGTCAAGCAAAGGAGAACATGCCATGGACTGGTTTGAGGACAATTCCCTGTCGATAGGCAATACGCCACTGGTCAGGATTCGGAAGGTCGCCGGTGACAAGGCGACCGTGCTGGGCAAGATCGAAGGGCGCAATCCGGCCTATTCCGTGAAGTGCCGCATCGGCGCCGGTATGGTGTGGGATGCCGAGAAAAGAGGGGTCCTGAAGCCCGGAATTGAGATCATCGAGCCGACCAGCGGCAATACGGGCATAGCCCTGGCCTTTGTCGGGGCGGCCCGTGGATACAAGGTCAAGCTGACCATGCCGGATACCATGAGTATCGAACGCCGCAAGGTGCTGGAAGCCCTCGGCGCCGAACTCGTCTTGACGGAGGGTATCAAGGGCATGCCGGGAGCTATTGCCGGGGCGGAAGAACTTGTCGCGGCGGATCCGGAGCGTTACTTCATGCCGCAACAGTTCAAGAACCCCGCCAACCCGGCCATACACGAAACCACCACGGCGCCCGAGATATGGGATGCCACCGAAGGCAACGTCGATGTGCTGGTCGCCGGCGTCGGCACCGGCGGGACGATTACCGGTATAAGCCGCTTCTTCAGGAAAAAGAAGCATAAGGCGATTTTCTCGGTGGCCGTCGAACCGGAGAACAGCCCCGTCATTTCTCAGAAGCTGGCGGGCGAAGAGCTCAAACCGGGCCCGCACAAGATCCAGGGCATCGGCGCAGGTTTCATTCCCGACGTGCTCGATGTGTCTCTTATCGACAGAGTTGAGAAGGTGGGCAACGACGAAGCGATGGAATATGCGCGCCGGCTGGCGAAGGAAGAGGGCATCCTGTGCGGAATCTCCTGCGGCGCGGCCACGGCAGCCGCGGCGCGCCTGGCCGCCGAGCCGGGGTTCGAGGGCAAGACGATCGTCGTGATTCTCCCGGACTCCGGGGAGAGGTATCTTTCCACGGATCTGTACGAATTGTAAGGCGCCCGCGGCGGCGAAGCGGCTCGTAGAGCCGCTGCTACAGTTCTTGCCGCGGGGGTGTCGGGAACGCCGGCGCAACATGGAGACAGGCTCTTGGCGAACGGCCCGTTTGTTATAGTCCGGACGGCGATCGACGACGAAGGCAAGGCGGATCGCCTTGCCGCGGAGATCGTCGAGCAAAGGCTTGCCGCTTGCGTGCAGCTTGTGCCGATTCGCAGCACCTACCGCTGGAAAGGCAAGCTTGAGCAAGCCGGCGAGTTTCAGCTTCTGGCCAAGACACGCGCGGCGCTGGCCGGCAGGTTGACGGATTTCATCCGTGAGCGGCACCCGTACGAATTGCCGGAGATCGTTGTAACTCCGATCACCGGAGGCCTGGCGGCATACCTGGACTGGGTGGCGGCGGAGACTCGGGAATCTCCAGAATCTCCTTAAGCTCGGACGGTTCGAGGCGGAACGCGGAGCCGCGGCCCTCATAGAAACCGTGCCCGCCGATCATGTGAATGTTGAGATCCGTGTAGGTTATCTCCCGGCCGCCGGCGAGATTTCTGACAGTCGTATTCATCTTCTGAACCAGGCCGGCGTGGCCGAACGGACAGGGCAGCTTGCCCCTTACACTGTCCACCCGCACCTCGAAGTGCGGATCCACGCGCGTTGCCAGTCCGATCCCCTTCCTGCCCGCGTCGCGCAGCTCGCGCATTCTGGCGGCAATGCCTTCGTGCGTAAGGCCGAGACGATTGACTTCCGCGTTGTCGAACTCCAGAATGTCGGCCAGCTTGCGCGCGTCGCTGCCCAAGAATCCATCGCGCGTAATCACGCCGGGCCGCATCTGCCTCTGAATCGCGTCCATTTCCGGTGTCTGTTTCATAGGCTCTTCCTACGCAAACTTGTCATAGTAAATAAGTTCCCCGGGCATGCCTTTGTTCTTCAATACTTCGATGCAGGCGTCGATCATCAGGGGACTGCCGCAGAGGTAGGCTTCCGTATTGTCGACGGTCTCCAGACACCGGTCGACAACATCTGTGATCAACCCCTGTTCTCCCGACCAGTCGTCACCCGGGCCGGGTTCGGACAGGGCCGGTATGAATTGGAAGTCGGGCAGTTTGCTTTGGAAATCCTTCATCTCGTCCAGTAGAAAGAGATCCTTGACGGCGCGCGCGCCGAAGAAGTAGCGCGCGGTGCGCCGGTTGCCTTCGTTCAGCATCTGGTGAAGAATCGACTTGATCGGCGCCATTCCCGATCCGCCGGCAACGAAGACAATTCCGCGATTCGTGTCCCGCAGATAAAAATCGCCGTAAGGCCCGTTGACAACGGCCTTGTCGCCGGTCTTCAGGTGCCGGTGGACATAGGTAGTGCAGATCCCGTTGGGAACGTATCGGATCTCCATCTCGATCTCGTCTTCTTTACCGGGGTCTGAGGAAATGGAGTAGGCCCGATATACCGGCTCGTTGCTCAACTCGTAGGGAGGGACCTCGAACTGGACAAACTGCCCCGCGCGGAAACTGATTGCGGCCGGCGACAGCAGTTTCAGGCGGACCTCCTTGATGTCGTAGGTCAGATCTCGGATGGCGGTCACCTCCGCTTCATACTGCTTGACGTTGAAGAGCTCCTCGGGGATCTCGATCCGGAGAGGGTTCTTGACCTTGACCTGGCAGGAGAGGCGCACCTTCCGGCGCTGTTCGTCGGGAGCAAGCCAGGGCAGCTCGGTGGGAAGGGGATCGCCGGCGCCCTCGAGAATCTTCAACTTGCAGAGCCCGCAAGAGCCTCTGCCGCCGCACGCGGAAGGGATGAAGATCTGTTCGTCCTTCAGCGTCGCAAGCAGGTGGCGGCCGCCTTCCACCGTGATTTGTTTCGAGTCATTGATCGTGATCCGGACATCGCCGTAATTCGCGATAGTGGCATCGGCCAGGATCATTAACACGGCCAGTACGGTCGTGATGGCGCACATTACTCCGACGCTGATGAGGAAAGCTGTCAACATGAGCGGGCTCTTCAGTTCAAATTGATCATCCCGTTGAATCCCATGAAGGCGAGCGCCATGATTCCGGCAATTATCAGGGTGATTCCCGCGCCTTCGAGTCCGCGCGGAATCCTGGAACGCGCCGTCTTCTCGCGGATACCAGCCATGGCCAGGATTGCCACGGCCCAGCCGACCCCGCTGCCGAGCCCGTAGGCGAACGAAGCCGCCAGGGTATACTCGCGTATGATCATGAACAGGCTGACGCCCAGGATGGCGCAGTTCACCGTGATCAATGGCAGGAATATGCCGAGCGCGGCATACAGCGCTTCGGAAACCCGCTCGATAATCATTTCCACGATCTGCACAAACGCCGCGATGACGATAATGAAGACTATGAATCGCAGATAGACAAGGTCCAGCCGCACGAGGACGTGGTGATAGACCAGCCAGTTCAACACGCTGGTGAAGGTCATCACAAATATGACGGCCGAACCGAGCCCCAGCGCCGTCTTAACGTTCTTGGAAGCCCCCAGAAACGAGCACATGCCGAGGTAGTTTGTCAGCAGGATGTTGTTGGTGAACACCGCCGAGAAGAAGATCGCGAACCATCCAATTTCAGTCATGGGTTTTCCTTGTCGCCGCAACCGCTCGCAGAGCGGCTCCTGCAGCAGCGTCTAAGTCTCCCGCGGCATCCGCTCTATGATCCGATCCGGCACTGCCGTATCTCGCCTGCACATCAAACAACGTCTACTGTTGCTCACTTCTTTTTCGCCTCTTCGCCGGTAACGACGAACCTTTTGACGGCCCAGATGAATATCGCCAGCATGAAGAAAGCTCCAGGCGCCATGACCATGATGGACCAGTTGACCCACCAGTCGCCGAGCACGCGCACTCCCCAGATCGTGCCCGATCCGAGAAGCTCGCGACAGAAAGCTATTGCAAACAGGACATAAGAATAGCCCAGCCCCGCCGCCGCGCCGTCGGCCAGCGATGCCATCGGCGGATTGCTCAAGGCGAAGGCTTCGGCGCGACCCATAATGATGCAATTGGTGATGATAAGACCGACGTACGGACCGAGCTGACGCGAAATGTCGGGCAAGTAAGCTTTGATTACAATATCCACGATTATGACGTAGGACGCGATGATCAGCACTTCCACCATCATCCTGATGCGGGAAGGAATCCATTTTCGAAGCAGGGAAACCGACAGATTGGACAGAGATGTAACAAAAACCAGCCCCAGGCACATCACCACCGTATTCTTGAGAACGTTGGTCACTGCCAGCGTCGAGCAGATTCCCAGAACCTGTACGAAGACCGGGTTGTCGGACCCAAGGTTCCTGATAAAGATCTGCTTTGTTCTGCCTGCCGCCATTATGGGCCCGCCTTATGCCGGGTTTCGGCCGCGGTTCTGTTCAGAATCTGCTCAACTGCCCTGGATGTGACCGTCGCACCTGTAATGGCGTCAAATTCGCTGACCGACGCTGAGGCCGTGCCTTCGGGAACACGCCGCAGCGGCGGGCGCTTGCCCCTGAACTGCTTCTTGAACCATGCCTCGTCGATGCGTGCTCCCAGCCCCGGGGTTTCGTTGTGCTCCACGAACGTTACCCCGGCCAGGATCTCGTGATTTCTTTGCATTCCGACCACAGCCGTAATGCTTCCCCACAATCCCGCCCCCCGCCGCACGAAGACCCGGGACTCTTCACCGCTCCCCGGATCGACGACGCGGAAGAACGTATCGCCGTCCGGAGAAGTTTCTTTTTTCACGGCTGCGCCATAACGCGCATTGACCTGCGGGGCGGAACCGGTCGGATCGAGGCCCGCGGCTTCCAGAACGGCGCGCTGCATGAAGAGCCCGGCGTTGCGCGCGACGATGTCCGCGGTGGCCAGGTTGAGCGCCGAGACCGCCGAGATAAACCCGGCCGTCACGGCGAACATGAAGAACACCGTGAATAACCGCTCTCTTGTCTTGGATTTCCTGCTCATTTACGCGCCCTCGCCATGCCGACGAAATGGTCGGTAATCGGGGCAAACATATTGGCCAGAAGGATCGAGAACATGGTGCCCGCGGGCCAGGCGGAGAAAACGGTGATCAGAGAAGACATAATGCCGATGAATGCGCCGTAGATCCATCGCGCCTCGTTGGTCTTCGGCGCCGAGACCGGGTCGGTGGCATAGAAGAACGCACCGATCATGAAGCTGCCGGCCAGGATGCCGTGCAGCGGGTCGATCGCCCCTTTCACGCCGCCCAGCCAGAGCAGTGACTGCATGCAGACATACCCGGCAACGGCGCTGACAACAATGCGGTAGTTGGCGGTCTTCGTAAGAACGATATAGAGACCGCCCGCGAGCGCCAGGAGCGCGCTGGTGCCCCCGAGCGTTCCCGAGATATTGCCCACTAAGAGTTCCCAGAGCGAAAACTCGCCGCCGGTCTTGAGCAGCATGCCCGGTGTCGCGCCGGTTATCGCGTCCGGCGCGGGGGCGTAGCGCACAAGTCCTCCCCAGGGACCGGGCAGAGCAGGAGACCAGCGGCCCGTCATATAATCGCCGAAGCAGACATAAATAAAGGCTCGGCCCGTCAGGGCGGGATTGAAAACGTTCCGTCCGAAGCCCCCGAAAACCATCTTACCGAACGCGACGGCAAAGATCACCCCCAGTACGGCCATCCAGAACGGCAGCGCGGGGGGCAGCGAGAGCGCGAAGAGGCAGGAAGTTACAAAGACGGCCGAGGTCACCGGTTCCTTCCACGACCGGACAAAGGCATACTCGGTGGCAAATCCTGCCGCATTCACCAGCGCCAGCATGATCAGGGACCGCCATCCGAAAAAATACACGGATGCCGCCATTAAGGGCGTCAGCGCATACAGCACCCGCTTCATGGGCAGTTGCCACTTGATGATATGTGCGGTCGCAGGCATCGGTTTCCCGTGAAGCCTAACCGTCAACCGGACGGCATTTCAAGCCTTTCGAACAGATGTGCACTGCGAAAGAAGTTGAGATGCTCGGCAAAATCGACTAGATTGCCCGCGATCCTGGCGGGTGTATGCCGGCAACAGTGAAGCGTTAGCGGAGAAAGAGAATGCAGAAATACGTTTGTGACGTTTGCGGCTATATTTACGATCCGGAAGTCGGCGATCCCGACGGCGGAATCGAGCCCGGGACCTCGTTTGAAGATATTCCCGACGACTGGGTCTGCCCGGATTGCGGCGCCGGAAAGGACGACTTCAGCCCGACGGAATAGGTTTTCGGCATCGCCCGGGTTGGAAGCGAGTCACAGTTGTAGCATCGGCTCTATGAGCCGATAGGGCGTTGCCCTGTCCGAGTGTTGATATCGAAACCGCTCATAAGGCGGTTACCACAGTATTCCGCCGCGCTTCGAACCGCTCGCAGAGCGGTTGCTACAGAATGTTTGAAGGTCGGCCTCATGCACCATCAAGACAACCCGTTTCAGTATTGGTGCACTGTGGACGGAAATGTCCCTGCGGCGACTTCTTTCCTGTAGGCTTCGAAGGCTTCTCGCATCTCGTCCGCCAGCGCGGCGTACTGCTTGACGAATTTCGGCACGTGCCCCGTGTTGAGCCCCAGCAAGTCGTGCGTCACCAGGATCTGGCCGTCGCAACCGGCGCCGGCGCCGATGCCGATGGTGGGCACACCGACCGAGCGCGTGATTTCCGCGCCGAGCTCCGCGGGGACGCATTCCAGGACCAGGGCGAATATGCCGGCCTCATTGAGCTCGGCGGCATCCGCCAGCAGACGCGCCGCGTCCGCGGCCTGCCGTCCCTGCACTTTGTATCCGCCGGCCTGGCGAATACTCTGGGGCGTGAGCCCGATGTGCCCCAGCACAGGAATGCCGTTTTGAACCAGTGACCGCACAAGCGGTGCGCGAAACGCCCCGCCCTCGATTTTGACCGCTTCCGCGCCGGCCTGCTTGATAAAGCGGCCCGCGTTGGCGAGCGCCTCTTCGATCGAAGCCTGGTACGACATGAAGGGCATGTCCGCCACGACCAGCGCACGCTCCACCCCGCGCACGACGGCCGCCGTGTGATGCAGCATCTCCTCCATGGTTACCGGCAGCGTGGTCTCGTAACCCAGCACCGTCATGGCCAGCGAGTCGCCGACAAGTATCAGCGGCAGATTCGCCTGGTCGATCAATCTGGCGGCGGCATAGTCGGAGGCTGTCAGGCAGGCAAACTTCTCTTTGCCCTTCAGTTCTTTGATGCGGGCCGCGGTCCACTTGTTCATTGTGTCATTCCGCTAAATATCCCGATCTGCAAGTCCGCCGAATGCCGGTCAGTCACCATTGCACGGAAAACAGAACCACTTTGGGAGTTTCGGGTAAAGACAAAAGGATCTCGGACACGGAACGCTCCACGCCGGGCAGAATCAGCCCGGGCCGCAAGTCGGCCAGGGGCCGCACGACGAATCGGCGCGTCAGCAACTGGGGATGCGGTATATTGAGATCGCCTTCTTCGATCCGCACATCTCCCGCGTAGAGAATGTCGATGTCGATTGTCCGCGGCGCATTGCGGTCGCCGGTGCGCACGCGGCCCATGCTGTTTTCGATGTCGTGCAGATGGTGCAGCAAAGCGCGCGGTTGAATTAAACTGTTCGCGATCAGAACGGCGTTCAGAAACAGGAGGTCACGGTTCTCGGGCCGCACGTTCACCGGTTCGGTTTCGTAAATCGGCGAACGCGCAACTACGGTCACGCCGTCGATGTGATCCACGGCTTCGGCGGCGCGGCGCAGGTTGGCTGAGCGATCTCCCAAGTTTGATCCCAGGCAAAGTCCGATCTCACTCATGGTTCGATAAGGGCTTGCGCCGAGAGACGGATCTACAGCCCCAGGACGTTCTTCATGTCGTAGAGGCCGGCGGGCCGACCGACGGCCCACTGCGCGGCGCGCAGTGCGCCCATGGCAAAAGTGTCGCGGCTTATGGCGCGGTGGGTCAGCTCCACCCGTTCGCCTTCCGACGCGAAGAGAACGGTGTGATCGCCGACGACGGCGCCGGCCCGCAAGGCGTGCATCCCGATCTGGCCGCGCGGCCGCTCGCCGGTCTGTCCCTCCCGGCCGTGAACAACAACCTGCGCTAGTTTCTGCCCGCGTCCGAGAGCGACACACTCTCCGAGTTTCAACGCGGTGCCGCTGGGGGCGTCTTTCTTGTGCCGGTGATGAGTCTCGAAGATCTCCGCGTCGTATTCGAGACCCAAAGCTTCCGCCGCGCGGCGGGCCAGCGCAAACAGAAGGTTCACGCCCAGGCTCATGTTCGGAGCGTGCACGATCGCAATTCTGCCGGCGGCTCTTGCGACCGCCGCCGTTTCGGCTTCGTCCAGCCCGGTCGTGCCGATGACCAGCGCCGTGCCGGCGGCGGCGGCAGCCGCCGCGTTGCCGGGAACGGCCGCGTGAAAAGTAAAATCCACGGCCACGTCTGCTTCTCTGACGGCGCTCTCCGCGTCGGCGCAGATCTTGATCCCGGACTCGCCGATTCCGGCCAGCGTACCGGCGTCGCTGCCGACGGAGGCATGCCCCGCGCATTCCACCGCGCCGCTCAGCGCCAACCCGGGGAACTGGGCAAGGCATCGCACCAGGGCCCTGCCCATTCTGCCGCCCGCGCCGAGTATTGCCACTTTCGTCATATCCGGACTCACTCCTACACCAATCCCAGCCCGACCATAATCTTTCTCAGTTTTTCCTTCTTGTCGTCGGACATGGGGCATAAGGGCAGACGATAGACCTCTTCGATCAATCCCTGCATCGCCAGGGCCGCCTTGACCGGAATGGGGTTGGTATCGATGAACAGGTCCGTGAAAAGGCGATAATACTTCAAGTGTAATTGACGCGCCTCTTCCCACTTGCCGTCAAGTGCAAGGTGGGTCATGCGCGTCACCTCGGCCGGAATGACGTTGGATGCAACACTGATCACGCCTTTCCCTCCCAGCGCCATCATCGGGAACGTAAGCGAATCGTCTCCCGAGAGAACAGTGATGTCGCATTGCGAGAGAATTGCGCTGACGCGGTCGACGGACCCGCCCGCCTCCTTGACCGCCACGACGTTAGGATGTCGCGCGAGCCGGACGATTGTATCGACGGTAATCTCGCGCCCCGTCCGCCCGGGCACGTTGTAGAGCACGACCGGCAGACCGAGGTCGGCCACCTCGGAGAAATGCCGGAACAGCCCTTCCTGGTTCGGCTTGTTGTAATAAGGCGTGACCTGCAGGGAGGCGTCGGCGCCCGAATCCCTGGCGTGGCGGGTAAGCTCCAGCGCCTCGGACGTCGAATTGGCGCCCGTCCCGGCGATGACCTGCATACGCCCGCGGCAGGCTTCAATTGTGACGTCGATCACCTTGTTGTGTTCTTCGTAGTCCAGTGTCGGCGACTCGCCGGTAGTGCCGACCGGTACGATGCCGTCCACGCCGCCCGCGGCCTGCATGTCGATGAGGGCTTTGAGTTTGCCGTAATCCACCGCCCCGCCCGCGGTGAACGGTGTCACGATAGCCGTATAGGTTCCTCGAAACATTTGCGCACCTCCTGCCTTTACCCGTACCAAACGACTGAGCCGCTGTCAACGCGTCAAGACACAGGCGAAAAACCGCCTTTTGCAGGAACGGCCGCGATGATATCGTCATGGTATGTCTAAGGACAGCCGAATCAAGCACCTCTGGCTTTTTCCGTTTGCCGCGGATCTCGCGGCCATTACGGCCGCTTACTATTCGACTATTTTTCTTCGATTCAGAAGCGCGGGCGCCGAGAAGTTCTTTACGAGCGTCAACCGTTTCCTCGGCATGGGGCCGCAGGGATCGCTGCCGGAGATGTTCGAAGAGTTCTATCTCATCAGCGCGCCGCGGATACTGCTGTTTCTTACGGTGGCGTTATGCATGCTGTACGCCCTGCGCGATCTTTACACCGGGAGGCGATTCATTCGCCGCCGGCCGATAGCCTGGAACGTGACGGTCGCCAATCTGATCGCCCTGGGCATTTTCTACGCTTACTGGTACCTGCAGCGAAACGTATTCCATCCCCGCAGCATGTTCGCGACGATTCTCTTTCTGAACATATTCTACTGTGTCGGCTTCCGTGCACTCGCGGATGGCCTGCTCGACCGGCTGCGGGCGAAGCGGAATTTCGACGAACACAAAGCGATTCTGATCGGTTCCAGCGAAGAGACCGGCTTTCTCAACGTTTTCATGGCCGAACGCCGGCCGCACGGCATCCGTATCGCTCACCAGCTCGGTGTGAGCGGGGATGAGCCGATCGAGCGCCTGCTGCGCAAGGTTGAAGATGCCGTGGTTGAGCACGGGGGGAACATGTTGGTGGTGGCCGATAATCGTTTCTCCGTCGCCGAGATAATGCGTTTCCTGGAACTGGCCGAGAAGCTCGACATGCCCGTCAAGATTCTGTCGGACAAGATGAACGTTCTGGTGGGGCCGGCCAGGATGGCGGTCGATACGATCGCCGGCATTCCGCTGGTTCATTTCGAGTCCCCGGAGTCGGGCCGCCGTTACGCCGCCGTTCAGAGGCGGCTGTCCATGGCGGCGGCATGGTTGGCCGTCATCGTGCTGCTGCCCGTATTCGGACTGGTGGCCCTGATTATCAGGCTTACCAGCAGGGGGCCGGTGTTTTTTGTCCAGGAGCGGGTGGGCGTAAACCGCAGGCCGTTCCGCATGTTCAAGTTCCGTACGATGTACGACCGCTCCGATGAGATCCAGGCCCAGGTGGAGGAATTCAACGAGTCGGGCAAGGGGCTGTTCAAGATGCGTCGCGACCCGCGGGTTACGCCCGTGGGACGTTTTCTGCGGCGCTTCAGCCTGGATGAGCTGCCGCAATTATTCAACGTGATGCGCGGAGAGATGACGCTGGTGGGGCCGCGGCCGCTGCCCCGGCGGGATTTCGAGAACTACTACGAGGAATGGCACTACAGCCGCCACAGCGGCATGCCGGGCCTGACGTGTCTCTGGCAGACGTCGGGCCGCAGCGAACTGGACTTTCACGACATGTGCATCCTCGACGTGTTCTACCTGAGAAACCAGAACTGGATTCTCGACCTGAAGATCATGCTGAAGACTTTCTGGGTAGTGCTGTTCGCCAAAGGTGCGTACTGAGAAGTACCGGCGCGCATCATTCCTGGCGTGTTCTTATCAGTTCATCAAGCTTCGATATAAAGAGCTTCAGCCGCTTCACATCCGCATCCCCTGAATACGTGCAGGCGGTTGACACCGATATGTAAGCCCAGCGCTGAACGGCGCCTTTGAAGATGCTGTCGAGCCCCGCCTGCAGGTGGCGACGCCAGTGGTAGGGCGTGGTCATGCCGCGGCCGACGAACCAGTAAGCGAACAACGAAGGGCGGCGCAGTGCCCCCGCATCGTTTTCGTCCTGCTCTTCGCGGATCCTTAGCAGCGCGGCGCGGAGCGGCGGCCCTTCGGCGAGCGGGATGTCGATGACTTCGGTGGATAGGATCGCAAACCCTTGTGCCGGCAGACACCACTGAGGACGGTGAATGCTCGCGCGCTGGTCGCCCGTAATTACGACGGACACGGAAAACTCCCGCCCCGCAGGATTGCGGTAGCGTTTCTTGAGAATCAGAGTATCCGGCGGCAGGATCTTCTGTTCGGCCGCGGAGACGGCGTGCAGTATTGAACCGCAGCGGGGGCACGTATTTGAATCTGTGGCGGGGTCCCGCGAGACAACCGCCATGCAATCACTGTTATGGCAATAACGTACGTCAAGCCCTGCATAATCCATTACCGAGGCCGGCAAATTCCGCTCGATAGCGGGCTCGACTATATGCCCGGGCGTGCCGAACCGAAGTGCCAGCGCAAGCGCCGCGCCGAACAGCAGGGCCAGGACCAGCAGCGGCATGCGGAGGTCGCGCTTCATTCCTGCCTCCCGCCGTCACGCACCGGCCGGCCGCTCCGGCCCGGAATGCCGGCCGAAGAGGCAGTGGAGAAAGAATAATCCCTGCCGATTACCGCCCCGAAAAAGGTCATCAGCACAACGGCCGTGCCGAACACGATATAGCCGGAGAAGTCGTGATAGATTCTCATGGCCGCCGCCGTGCCTATGGTTTCCGCCACAATGCCGATCGTAACGATACGCACAGTATTTCCGATCATCGCGATGGGTATGGCGCTCAGAAAGAGCAGCCATTTTCGTACGAGTCCTCTTTGCGTCACGTAAGCGAAAGCCGCGGTCAGGGCCGACATCGCGATCAGCGACTGCAGTCCGCTGCAGGCGTCGCCCACGTCGAGTGCATACTTGCCGGGTTCGGCCGAGCAGATCGCCGTGCCGACGCGCTCGACCGCGATGCCCAGCCCGTTAAGAACGGCGGTCGACAGCATGGTGGAAAGCCGCCTCAATGGAAATGTTACGGCCGACAGGAAACCCATGGGCATGGCAAAGAGCAGGTAAACGCACGGGAACAGGAGTATCGCGGCGACATTTCGACCCCAGAGTAGAAAAGGAATGCCCCACGACAAGGCTATGATGCACATGACGCTCAGCCTGGGTTGCTGCGAGCGGCAGCCTGCCCAGAAAAGCAGCAGGGCCGGCACAATGACACCCAGCGCGAGCCAATCCGTCCGTTTGCTGGCCCGCGCAAGCTTGCCGTGTTTCATCCATACCAGCGCAAGACTCACCGCCGGCACCAGCCAGCCATGACTGGAATTGCTGCCGGGATCGCGCCACTGGCGGATCAGCCACGTGAGCGCTGACGGCCCGTACCTGGCAGGTTCATGGGTGTTGCCGGTGAAAAGCAGCAGCATGCCGCCCAGGATCGCCGCCAGGATTGCGGGAATTACCGTAGAGAATGCTCTCTTCAAGGTTCAGTTTCTGCAGCCCGGTCCATTGCGATGGAATTGCGTTTGACGGGATATTTGTGCACAACCTACATTGGTTAACGCTTTCACGCAATAGCAGCTACTGAGAGTAATCGTAATGGCGCATCCGCTGTTTTCCAATCTTACGTACCGCATCCGCTGGGGGATAAGATCCCGCCTTTGCGCGTATCCTCTTCTTTATCTGCCGATCGCCGTCCGGAGGCACCCCTTGCTCGTCCGCAGGACAACGGACCTGGTCTTCGAAGGTTTCTTCCGATGCGGCAACACTTTTGCCTTCGAGGCTTTCAGGATGGCGCAATCGGCTCCGATGAGGATTGCGCGACACATTCATGCCCCGGCGCAGGTGCTGTTTGCCGTCCGGCGCGGCATACCAGTGCTGCTGAGTTTGAGGGACCCGCTTGACTGCATTCCTTCCCTGCTGCTGTTCGAGCCCAGGATTGGGCCGGAAGACGGACTGAAGGCCTACACGCGCTACTACTCCAGGCTGGCGCCGGTGCTGGATCGCTGCGTTACGGCGTCGTTTGAACAGATTACCACTGATTTTTCAGAAGTCTGCCGGCGGTTGAACCGGAAATACGGTACAAGGTTCGGCGTATTCGAGCATACGTCCGACAACGTGGAAGCCTGTTTCAAGCGCATGGAACAGCTCACCCGGTCGCATTTCGGCGAACTGGTGGAGGACAAGACCTGCCGCCCGTCGCCGAACAGGGACCAGCGCAGAATCAACCTGGCACAAGAAGCCGAACGGGATCCGGGATTGAAAAGACCGTTGCGGGAAGCGCTGCAAATTTACCGGGCCTGCCTTGTGCACTGCGATTCGCACGGCGACTGAAGCGTCGGCGCGCCCGGCTTGCGCATCACGACTCTTCGTTATCCTCGATGCCGTACTTCAGAATGCCGCTTGCCTGCAGTGCGATCAGAAAGAGAAATGCCGGCACTATCACGCCGTATCTCCCGGCCAGGCGCCGCGGCTCCTGGCAGAGGCGGTGGAACCACTGCATGCCGCTCCGTTTCACCCATGCGGGCGCATCCGTCATACGTCCCGTGTGCAGGTCGAATGCCGCTCCCACGCCCAGCATGATCTTTGTCTCGAGCCGCGCGAGGTGCTCCGCCATGAACCGTTCCTGTTTCGGAGTGCTTAGGCCTACCCAGAAGAGGTCCGGCTGCGCCGCCTTCACCTGAGCTGCCAGTTCCACCGTTTCTTTCTCCGCCAACGGCGTGAACGGCGGACAGCAGGTTCCAACAATGCGAATTCCCCTGAAGCGCCGCTCCAGTGCTTCTTTGAGCTCTTCAGCGACGCCTTCTTTGCCGCCGTAGAGGAAATGAGAAACTTCCCGCGACACGGACTCACGGCAGACGTTGATCATCAAGTCCGGGCCGTACACCCTTCCCATCTTCTTGAAACCCTGCGCCCGACCGGTCCACACCAGAGGCATGCCGTCGGGAACGTTGAGAAACGCCCTGTTCAGAATGCGCCGCAAATCCCGGTCTTTGCGGGATTCGATCACGCCGTGTGCGCCGCTTACGCAGACGTAGCCCTTGCGTCCTCCATGCGCCGCGTCCAGAATGGCCGCGGTCGCACTGCGCATGTTGACCGGATGCACGCCCACGCCCAGGACATTTGCGCGCCTGTTCATGCTTAACGGTGCGACTCTGCCTGCCGCTCGGCTATCTTGTGCGCACAGGCTTCGCCGAGCCGCGCATGCGTCCTTTCGCTGATGTGGTGTTGTCCGAAGGGCACGAAGAGGCCCGCTGCACCCCCTTCGCCGTCCAGCGCATCGTCGCTGCATATCATGATGTCGCAACTATCCCGAAACGGTCCAAGCAATTCCGGAGGCACGGAAGAACGGAAGCCCGCGCTGTCGATGTTGCGCTGAGGTATCTCGAGGATCACGAACAGGATGCCGTTGTCGCGGCAGAAGCCATGGATGCGCCGGATGAGGGCCAGGCAGAGATCACGCTTCGTCCCGGCCAGCTTGTCGGTCTCGTTCTCCTGCTTTACCGCCAGTTCCGTGGTCATCTCCCGTTCCCTGGCTGTCAGCAGGGACTGCTTGGCAAGTTCCCATACGGAGTTGAATACGAAAGAGTAGGCGTAGGAGTTCTGGCTCAGCCACGCAAATCCTGGAATGCGATTGATCCGCTCCACGGCGGCCACACCGGGGATGTGTTCATGCTTGTTTTCGACCAGCACGCCCGCTTCGATCCGGAACAGGTCCGCCTTGACGTTGTCGTCGAGATCGTTGGCGAAGAATCCCAGCACTATCGCGTCGGGAGAGTAGCGGACGGCCTCGTTCTCTATGAATACCAGTTCTTCGGCGGTGCCGAAACCGGAGACGCCCGCATTGATAACCTCGGCTTTGAATCCTGCCTGTCGAAGGCGGCGCTGCATGACGGCGGCGTATGTGAAATCCTGGCGGCATTCGAATCCCTGGGTGTGTGAATCGCCCGCGCAGATGACCCGTAAAACGCCGTCAGGCTTGTCGTAAGCGTGTTCGCGGTGCGATCGGAAGCCCCTGCTGTTGGTAACGAACTCCCACGAGCCGCCGGCGCTGCGATGACGGAACCGGGATTCGGGTCTCAGGCGGCGAATCGTATAGTTGTTGTAGCGGGCCGCGGCGTGGAAACGGGGATAAAGGATTATCCTGCCGCGCAGGAGAACTCTGACGACGGCTTCGGCCAGGAGGCAAGCTGCCGCCAGGCCGAAGCCAAGCAGAAGCAACCGCCGCGATATCTTTCCCCGCCCGGTCATCGAAAGTCCGTGATTCCTGTTTCCGCTTGTCTTACGCGCTCAACACCGCGCGATAGATCTCGATCATGGCCTGCGCAACGGTTCCGGCCCCGTACCTGTCCCGGAGACGGTTCTGAATCCGCGATATCTCTTCGGGTTGCATGGCCAGCGTTTCGTCCAGCGCGCGGCGGAAGCTTTCGTCCGTCCGACCGTCCCATGCGCCGGGAGCGCCGTCCAGGACTTCGGCCACCGAATGCGCGTTGCGGTAACAGACCGGCGTTCCGACGGCATAGGATTCGAGCACGGGGAGGCCGAAACCCTCGATCTCGCTGAGGAAGACCAGTGCCCGGCTGCTTTGCATCAGCTCGCGCATACTGGCGTCAGCCACGCGCCCGGCGAAGTCAACTTCGGCGTTGAAATTGGGGGGTCTGCCGCCGATATCATCCCAGCTTTGTATGCCCGCCACGGTGATCTTTATGCCCGGCGGCTTATCCCGGCAGTAACCCTCGAGCAGGCGAAGTGTTTCAGCCGTGGCTTTGTGCGGGAGTTTCGACCCGACAACGAGGAGGCCCTCCCGTTCGGTTTCCGGCGCCGCGTCGTCAGGGCGCATCAGGCCCGTCGGAACCACCGAGATACTCTCCGCCGGACGGTCGCCCAGTTCAGCCAGGGCGGCTGCGCCGGCGCGTGAAGAAGTGTGGACAAGGTCCGCTTTCCGCAGAGCCTGCCGCGCAAGGCTGTCGAAATAACGGACTTTGAGTCCGGAGAAATATCCGGGATAATGGCTGCGGTAGTACTGCACGATGGTATCGTGCAGCGTGACGATCCGCCTGGCACGGCAGAGCCGCACAAAGGGCATCCAGCCTTTCGGATAATGAACTGCGTCGATTTTTTCGCGCCATTCCAGACAGGGCGCAAGTGCCTGGTCGGCCCAGATGCGGCGCCAACCCGTTCCGAACCGCCCGTTGACGACGCGCACCGACAGCCAGAACGGCATCGCCGGCGGCGTGAAATCATCCCTGTTCGCACTGCTGACCCACAGAACAATTCGGAACCCCGGTTCCGGGGCTTCGGCCAGGGCGAGAACGAGATTGCGGCTGAAGTTGAAGATCCCTATGGAGCTTGTCGTCTCCCTGTCCTGATCTACGAGGTATACCGCAAGCCGCTTCATTTGCGCCGCATCACTTCTTCATCCATACAAGCCCGTTGAAACGCTTGTAGAAGAGAATGCTGGCAAGGAGGAAGATCACCCGCATGCCGGGGATACGCCATAGTCCGGACAGCGCTTTCGAATGCGGCCGTTCCGCGTAGAGGGTGCTGGTAAGCTGTCCCGGGTGCTGGTAAATGCGGGTCTCGGTGAAGCCAGCGCGCCGTCCTTCCCTGACCACCAGGCGGGGGGGCATATCCCTGTCGCCGACATCGCATTTTTCGATCGTTTTCCCGGCGGCCGCCTGATGCCCTCTACCCGGCTCGACGGCGACGAACACGCCGCCCTTGCGGAGCGCGCGGCAGGCGCCGTGAATCGCCTCGCGCGCGCGCTGCGCGTGATGCAATGCCGCGTAAAACACGACGGCGTCGAACTCATTCTCGAAACCCAACTCCTCGAAATCGGAGCAGAGGAACTCAACCTTTCCCGTTTCCGTGAAGAGCGCATTTGTCCGTGCCAGTTGTATGGCGTCGCTGCTGCAGTCCTGGCCGACAACATCGTATCCCTTTCGCGCCAGGAAATAGCACAACCACCCCGTGCCGCAGCCGCACTCGAGTATCCTGGCCGGGGGAGGAGGCAGCAGCGAAAAAAGTGCCCCCATATCCATGAAAAGACGCGGGGTTTCGGCTCCTGAGAACGGCTTGTTGATTGAATGCCGTCGGCCTTCCGGGCCTATCTTTTCAAAATAAGTGTATTCACCGGCTCTCGGCACGGCCAACCCTCTTGCAGTTCGGCGCAAAGGCGCGTTATGCCGCGCCCCCGGGCGGGCGTACGGCTTTCTCTCTCAGAACCTCTTCGTAGACGCTTACGGTTTCTTCGGCGCAGCGCCGCCATGAGAAACGACTTGCCTGGGCGCGTCCCTTGGCGATCGATTCCAGTCGCAACGGTTCTTCTTGAAGCAAGCGGCGTATTACGCGCAGGTAGTCTGCCGGCGTCTGATCGGCATACAGAACGGCGTCCCCGCCGACCTCCGGCAGGCTTGCGACGGGCGAACAGATCACGGGGCAACCCAGCGCCATGGCCTCCAGCACCGGCAGGCCGAAGCCTTCGTACCTGCTGGGAAACAGCAGGGCAACGGCTTTGCAATACAGCCGCACCAGTACGGCGTCGGGCTGATATCCCAGGTAAAGCCAGTTGTGCGGAGCGTGAGATTCGGCGGCGACGCCTTCCCGGCGCGCGCCGACGATCAGCAGGGGCGGGAGATGGAACCCGCTACCCTCGGCTGCCCGGTACGTCTGGCGCAGCAGGTCCAGGTTCTTGCCGGGCTCGAGGGAGCCGACGAACAGCAAGAACTCCGCGGGCGCGGACCGGCCGATCGAGGAAGCAACTTCTTCATCGCTTGCCGCGGCGACGGCGGAAAGGCTGTGACCGCAATACGTTACCGCCAGCTTGTCGGCCGGCGCGCCGAGAAGGCTCATGGCTTCGTCGGCCGTAAACCGGCTGATGCAAAGGATACGGTCGGCCGGGGCCACTTTGCGCAAATGCCGCCGCCAGGACGACCGGTGCCAGCGCCGGAACCGCTCCGGGTGGCGCACAACCGCCAGGTCATAGAGCGTATGAACGCGACCGCTGCCTTGCGGCGCCCGATAGAACACGTTTGCGGTGGTGTGGAGGATGTCGGGCGCATGGCGCATCATCGCGCGCCGCGCCGCCGTAAGGGGCCAGACGAGCTCGCGGTAGGCGGTTTTGAGCGCTCTTGCCGGTTGCCGATAATCCAGATTTTCCACCGGCCATGCCAGTTCGGCTGTTTCGGGACCTGCCGCCAGCCCCCGCAAACCGGACAGCAGACCGTTCACGTACCGGCAAACCCCTGCCCTGGACGTGTAGAGCGGGTTCGTATCGATAAGGACTTTCATGCGGACCCGGGACCAGAACGGTCCGGTGTTTCCTCCCTCTCGCCTTCATTCTTCAGCGTATGCATGACTCCCTCGGCTATGGCCGCATAGAAGAAAAGTCGCGGGAATGACACAAACACGTCTCCGTAAACCGCCAAGAAGGAGAAGGCGCCGACTAGAAAGAGAATGAAATATACATAGTGAATCCGCCGCAGCAGGTTATCGGGACGCGATGTTCGGGCGAAGCGATAGTGCCGCAGGCAGGCCGTTGCCAGAAAGGCAAGGCCTACTATCAGGCCGGGAAGTCCCATACCTATCAGCAGGCTCAGAATGCCCTGATGATAGGCAGTCTGGACGAGAGCCCACCAGATTGCGTAGTTCGAGAGCCATCGCACATCATGGGCCTGGGCAAGAACCGGGGAGTAAGCGTAGCCCTTTCCCACCCACAGGTACTCGGGGACGAGCTTGACGGCCTCGCGCCAGAGCAGCATTCGCCAGTTGATCGAACCGCCGGCATCGAGCAGGACCTCATGGGAAACTCTGGCGAAAGGCACCAGAGTCAACATTCGCTGGAAAGAGCTCGGAAGAAAGAAAGCAAACTGCCCCGCCAGGAAAAGCAGGGCCGCCGTAACGGCCGCGGAAACGATTGTAAAGGCAACTTTCCTTTTCGTCTCAAGAAAGAAGAACACCCAGATGAACATGACTATGTTGAGCAGTACGATCCGGTGTCCCGTAAAACCGCCGAAGAACACACCGAGCAGCACGAAGACGGCGTACGGAAGCAGGCGTCGCCGTCGGACGTCACTGAACAGGAAAGGCACCAGGTAAACCAGGGACATGCGGGACAGCATGGTGAACCGTGTTGTCTCGCCCGCCTCCATGGATTCAAGAGCCGAACCGGTGGTTCCGCGGGGAAGGAAAATGGCGTACTGCCAGTAAACGGAGCCTCCGCTGAAAACGTACAGCAGTTCCGCAAGGGCCGGCAGAGCCCCCGAGACGATCAAACCCACAATAGCCCACTTCCACTGCTTCGCGGTCAACTGCACGCAACCGGCCGCCAGGAAGAAGAGCAGTCCGAGGATGATATCGACGTAGCGAGCTCCTCCCCAGAGATTCTCGCCGAGAACCCGGAAGCCCGTTCCGCGGGCGTACATCGTCGCGGCCAGTACGATGCCGAAGGCTACGGCCCATGCGTGCGGCGCGGCAAATGGAATTCCTTTGCCGGTTATGAGGAAGCGGACCGCCGAAATCAATACGAAGCCCACGATGAAAAGCTGATAAAGCTCCAACTGACCGGCAATACCAGGTATCCGCAGCGTGCTGTTGTAGGTCCAGCAGACGGCCATGAACAGCACGTCGGGTCTTCCCAGCGAGACAAGGCCCAGCGGCACAAGCGCGCCCAGTCCCAGAAGCGCTATGTTGCCGGAAGTAAGAACGAAAAGGCAGAAGGCTATTGTGCACAGCAGCGCCGCCGGTCCCAGTATTCGTGCTGTCATACCTTGATGGCGCTCCGCCAGAAATCCCGGTATCGTGCCGTCATATCGGCAACGCGGAAGCGCTGTTCGTAGCGCCGCCTTGCGCGTCGGCCCATGCCGCGCCGCAGTTCCGGATCGCTCACAAGAGCCTGCAACCCGTCAAGGCCCGAGACCGGTCTGACCGGTTCGAATATGAAGCCGGTCTCACCGTCGATCACGATCTCCGGCGCTCCTCCCGCGGACGAAGCCACGGCGGGAATGCCGGCACGGGCCGCTTCGATCAGGACGGTGGGCAGGGAGTCGAACTGTTCCGAGCAGTGAACCAGAATATCGATTTCGTCAAAAATATCCCGGGTTGTTCTGCTGCCTTCGAGCCTGACGCATCCCGCGTAATCTGCGGCCAGGGCGGTTGCTTCGTCAAGGATCGTCTTGGCCGGTTTGCCGTACAGGCGCCACTTCGCTTCCGGGATACGGTTTGACCGTATCCAGTCCCTGACTATCGCGAAGCCCTTGAACTTCGCGTACATGCCGAGGAAGCCGATTCGCACGTACGGCGCGGCAGATGGTGTCCGGCGGCAGTCCTCGATGCCGTTATGCAATACTTGCATGGGGCAGCGGTAACCCGCTTCAGCGCAGGCCGTCCGCACCGCCTCGCTCACGCATGCCAGTTTCCGCATACGGTTGGCGGCCGACCGCATGAGCTTGCGCCGGGCATTGCTGATAAAACCGGCCGCCGGATGATCATGCATGCCTGCCGTCACGGGGACGGAGAGCTTTTCGCCCAGCCACACTGCAATTTCGAAAGCGCGGGAAGACCATGCATGCACCAGGAGGCGGCCGTTCAACGCGTTTCGGATTTGCCTGGCCGCCACGGCATTTGGCAAGAACGCGTCCCGGCGCGTTTTGAGTTCTACAAAATCGATGCCCGTGTCCGCGGCCGCCGCGCAGATTCTTCCTCCGGGCGGAGCCGCGATCGTGAGAGGCAGCTCGTCGTCTTTCCATGCCCGCAGCAAGTGGTCCAGCACGGCTTCGGCGCCGTGACCCTCACCCTGGGTAGTTGAGATTAGCGCAACTCCGGTGCCGCTCATGAAAGAGCCTTTCCTTTCGCGGAGGTGACGACGGCTCCGAACACTTCCAGATATTTGACGGAGATTGCGGAAGCTTTGAATTGATCGGCAAGCCTCCCCGGAGATGCGCCGCTTGCCGGGGGTGATTGAGAAAAGATGCCGGCAATGGCTTCCGCTATCATGTCTTCCCGCGCTTCCACGGCGATGCCGCCGCCGTGCTTTGCCAGGTAGTCCCGCACGGGGCCGGCCGGCGGGGTGATGGCCAGGATGGGCCTGCCGGTCATGGCGTAGTCGCAGAATTTGCCCGGCAGAAAGGGGCTTTCCTTTTCCGGGGCCTCGATCAGGAGCAGCGCCCTCGACGACGACGCCAGCTCCTGGGCTGCGGCATGGGATATTCTGTTTCTGAAATGAACAAGGTGCTCCATGTCCATCCGTTTGACCTGCACGCGCAATTCGTCCGGAATATCGCCCACGAAGAGCACGCCCGGAAACCGGTCAGGGATACGCTCCGCCGCTTTGCGCACGGCATTCAGCAGCGGAATCGACAACCGGTTGTAGAGGTCTCCAAGGTGGGTCAGAAAAGGATTCGTGCAAGGCTGTTGCGAGGCCGGCTCGGTACCTATATGCGCGATTTCGAAGCTCTTGTTCGTGATCGCGACACCCATTGCCGTCTCCATGCGGCGGAGAGCATAAGAGTTGGTCATGACTATTGCATCGCACTCGCCGAGTATGCGGCGGACGATACTGATTTCCACATGGTTCATCAGGCGGTTTCTGTGGCGGTTGTATGGCGGGGGCATGGCCGCAAGCGGGGAGGGATCGCTGAAGAACGCTATCCAGGGCATCTTTTTCCGCGCCTTGAGCCTCAGTACCGCACAGTGGGAATCGTAAGGCTCCGAGGCGCTCATAATCACGTCCGGCCTGAAATCGTCGACGGCGCGGCCGCAGGCCGCGGCCGCTTTGCGAACCCAGGAGTAACGTGAGGCTATGTTTTCTATACGTCCGGATATACGCCTGAAGCCTGAGGCGGTCCACATGTCGCAGGTGCGGTTTATCGTCACGCTCATCACCGGGTAAGGCTTATCGGCAGCGACGGTTTTAAGGGTGTTCCCGCCTGCAACCACGAAGACGTCGCACGCGGCCGCGTGTAGGGCGTCCGCAACCTTTGTCATCTGCACCGCCCTGGCGAGATCCATGGGCGCGAAAAACTTGGATATTATCAAGACCTTCATCTTCTCATGCCGTTCTTCAGGTCCCGTACAAAACCGATCCACTCGCGGACGTCCGCGAGACCGAACAGGAGCAGCGCTCCCGCGTATACCGGCAAGGCAAGGGCGGCGCAGAGCGCCAGGGTCGGGAATGCGGGAAGCGGCACGAAACGGATCGCCAGGTAGACCGCGAGCAGCATGACCGCCGAGGCCGCGAGAATCCCCGCCGCCGCCCTGAAGGGGAACCGCCAGCGCAGGAGCGAAAGCGACAAAGCTATGTTGCAGGAGGCATAGAGAATCGTTGCCGCAAGCGTTGTCAGGCCGGCAACGGTGAATCCGTAACGCGGTATCAGCAGATAATTGAGAAAGACGTTGATGAGCCCGGAAGCGAAGGTGAAAACAACGAGAATGCCTGTCTTCCTGTAGAAAAGCGAAGTGATCTGGAATCGCAGAGCCAGGCCCGTCAGGAATTCCGCGGCTACAACAACCGGGAAGACAAGGTAAGCCGCCTGGAACTCGGCCGGCACAGCAACGCTCATCACGGCCTTTGCCAGGATCGAAAGCAAGACCACCAGGGGTACGCCGATCATCAGGTAGAGCCTGACGAGGCTTGTCAGAAAGTGCCTGCACTCGTCAAGGTCCCCGCGGGCCCATATCTTCATGGCAAGAGGTCTATCCGCCATGTAAAACAAGGCGGCCACGAAACCGAAGCTTCTGCTTGCCAGTGTATAGGGCGCGGCATAAAGGCCGACCTGCGTCGTATCGCAGAGATGGGCAATGACAAAGCGGTCCGACCAGTTCAGAATCCACCACGAAAGCATGTTGAGGGCGATCGGAAACCCGTAGAAGAACATCTCGCGGGAAACGGGCAGTCTGAGATTCTCACGGATCCCTGCCTGACCTTGCGCCCGCGGCCGGACTTTCATGAAAAGCAGCCACAGCATGGCCGAAGCGGATGCGACGCTGCCGATATACATGCCGTGGATACCGACGCCGAGCCAGATGATGATAACGAGCCCCACGACAAAAGACAGTCCCTGCTGCCACATTGTGAAGAACGTGAAAAGACGCAGCCGGCGCTCCGTGCGCAGCATTGCCGTGAAACCGCCGTAGAGGTCTCTGCAGACAAAGGCAGCCAGGCCGAAGCCGAGAATCAGAGACAAGCCGGCGGGTACCGTCGGGGCCGCCCTTGTGACAATTGCCGCCGCGGTCACCACGGCTGCGATGCATATTCCGCGGAGTAACAGAGAAGTCCAGAAAAGTGCCGCGTCTTTGTTCCGTGCGCGGTATTCCGCGTGAAATCGCACGAAGGATGCCGTTATCCATGCCGTCGCGCATTCCAGCAGGCCGAGCAGTGACTGAACAATGGCATAGTTTGCGTATATTGCGGGGGAGAAAAGCCTGGTTAACGCAAAGACCGAAGCAAACCCGGCGACAATGCCGAATGCATGGCTCGGAATGTACTTCACCATGTCGGTAAAGATGCTGCGAGCCGGCAGACGTACTTCCGTTTGCGTTCGGGATTCGTTCATTGGCCGGACGGACAGCACACAGACTCGGGTCGGCGCCGGATGGGAGCGCGCGGGTCGGTTTCGCGACAATGTTGCGACGGCAATGAAGCGTTTGCGTGCGGTCAGCGCTTCTTGCGCACGCTTTCCTTGATGCGCTGGATGTGGCCGCGGCCCATGCCCTTTACCTCGCAGCCCAGTTCGAAGAAACGCCGGATGCGCTCGTCGTCCAGGATGCAGAAGCAATCGATGACCGCGCAGGGACTACCGGCCTTCTTGACTACTTCATCCGGGTCGAGTTCGAGGTAAGGGGCGTGACGCACGGCCAGAACTATGGCGTCCACGCCCTTGACGGCTTTCCATAGATCCTGTTCGATGCGCAGATCCCGGAGCTTGCCCTGCCTGTGGAAGAACCTTGCGCGGCTGTAGTCGGGATGCGGATAGCGGTCCTGCGCTTCCAGCTCCCACCAGTGCTCGACGTAGGGATCGTGAACCCGCAGGTCGGCGCCCATCTCGGTGAGCTTGCGCGCCATCATTTCCGATCCGCTGTAGCGCGTGTCGCCAACGTCCTCGCGGTAAGCCGCACCCAGGAGAAGAATCTCGGCGGCGGCAATCGGCTTGCCCATGTTGCGCAGTGCGTCCCGCACGAGCTGCGCGGCATGCAGGGCCCGTGTGTCGTTAATGTCGATTGCCAGAGGAGTAATCTTGAATATGTCGTCTTCCCATCCGTGAATGTGCTGGTAAGCCCACACCCCGAGACCGCCGTCCTTGGGCAGGCAGTAACCGCCGATGCCCGGTCCCGGGAAAATGATGTTCGAGTGCGTGGGACGCACCTTGACGGCTTCTATGACCTTCTTAAGATCCACCCCGTTGCGTTCCGCGAAGAGCGACCATTCATCCAGAAAGGCCAGTATCGTGGCACGGAAGCTGTTCTCGACGATCTTGGCGGTTTCGGATTCGATCGGCCTGTCCAGAACGGTCAGCGGATAGTCCTTCGTGTTGAGAATACCCTTCAGGAACCGCTCCACTTTCTTGCGCGCCTTCTTGTTGACGCCGCTGCAGACGCGCCAGAAGTCGCGGATCGAGGCCACGTAGTTCTTGCCCGGCATGACCCGCTCGTAGCTGTGCGCCAGCAACGGGTCGGACTTGATGCCGCGCTTCTCGAAAACCTTCTTCATGATCGGGTAGGCGATCTGCTCGGTAGTGCCCGGGGCAACCGTGGTCTCGATCAGCACCAGGGCCTTCGGTTCTATCATCTCGGCGATTGTCGCCATGGACGCTTCGAGCGCCGCCATGTCCGCGGATCCGCTGCGGCAGTTTCCGAGTTCCTCCTTGAGGTAATCGCACTGGACGTCTACGACGACCACGTCGGCCAGTTTCAGCGCATCGTACGTGTAAGTCGCCGTCAGCGTTGCTTTCTCCCTGACGCAGCGCTCGATCATGACGTCGACTTCCGGGTCTTCCGATTTGACGGGCGCCAGACCGCGGTTGAGCATGGGAATTTTCCAGTAACTGCGCGTGCTCGGACGCTGCATTCCGATGACAAACTTTGTCGGACGCCCTTTTGCATCGGTAGCGTCGGCTACCACCGCCGCCATCACGGCCCCGACGAATCCGACGCCGACCACGACCACTATCTCCCTTCCTTCCTTGCGCTCCTTCGCTGCCAGCTTCTTCAACCGCGCGAACTCGGCCTTGTAATCGGCGGGCGCCGGTATGGCGAACTTCTCACCCGTGGGACTGATTGAATACTGCGTCGTCATGTATCTCTCCTATTTCTGTGGACGTTCGATGTTCAACGTTTGATTTCCCTCAACCCGATCTCTTTTTCCCCCACCTCCACGCAGCAGATCGGTTTCTCGGTCCAGGAACCCGTGTTGATGTAGCGCACGCCGTCCTGTGCGACTTCCTCGACGTAATGCGTGTGGCCGCAGGTCACCACCTCGAAACCGTTTTCCCTGCCGTGTTCTATCGCATTCATGGTGACGTGCCGTCGCAGCACGTTGTATAGCGGAGCGAATTTCTTGGCATAGTACGCGACATGTACGGGTTCGGCACCAAGAAGAATGCGCAGGTGGTGCATGGCCCTGAATAACTTTATGAAAGTTTCGTGGTAAGGCATCACATTGTCGAAGTCATACCCGTGCGATGCGAAAAGCCGGCTGCCTAGCTCGTAGGAATCGGCAAACTCCACCTTGCGCGGGTCTTTCAGCACGAACCCGTCGTCGTGATTGCCTCTGACCCAGACCACGCGCCTGTTCAAAGATTCGCGGCGAATTGCTTCGAGAACGGGTTTATGTTCGTCAGGGATTGCGTGGTGCCATCGGTCTACCACGTCGCCGTTCAAAACGAGGTCGGCGCCGGGAGGCAGATCGTCCATGAAGCGAAGGAACTCCGCGACACGGCAGTAGCGAGACCCCAGGTGAATGTCGCTGACGATAAGCGCGAGCGTGTTCATTTCTGCGGCGCGGCCCGGCTATGTGAAGTTAAGAGACAAATGGGAACCGCCAGCATTACCGCCAGCAGCCACGTGGTCGCCGGCATCTGCAGGTTAAAGTCTCCGAACGAATGGAATGTCATCGCCGCGACGGCCAGCATGGCTCCCAGCGTCAGGGCCTGCCTTCCCCGCGCGTACCGGCGCAGGCTGCTCCGTTCTCGCTCGCGGATGCTCCGGAGCAAACCGTTTCTGAGCACGTGGAAGACAGAACAAAACGGAATCAGCAGCAGCGCCAAACCGATCAGACCGTATTCTTCCAGGAGCTGCACCCAGTCGCTGTGCACTTCATAGGATACAAACTCGTTGTTCAGCCGCGACGGCCAGCGTCCGGTTTCCCTGTCGCCATCCGGGGATGCCGCCACGTGCGGCCAGATATTCTGGTGCATGCCGGGCCCGATTCCCGCGACCGGGTTTTCCCGCCACGCCCGCAGGGCCGCCCCGATCATCCGGCCGCGCGTCGTGCTCATGATGGTGCGGACGGCAATGTCGCGCTTTTCCGGCCATGGCCTGTCTTGCGATCGTTGCCAGCCGAAATATCGGCCGAAACGTTCGGTGTAAGATCCGGCGAACTGGACAAACAGAATCAACCCGATACCGGCCAGCGAAAGGGCCGATACCCGGTAGCACCATCTGGTCAGGGGCGGCCACTGCGAGAACCCCCACACCAGCGCGGCGGCGCCTATAACCAGCACGGTCAAACCGCCGCCGCGGGACTTGCTCAGGATGATGCCGGCCAGCGCGATGCCGGCCAGCGCCGCGGCGCCCGCGCGCCAGGACCATTTGGAGTCGCGGTCAAGAATGAAGCCGAGCGCCAGGCAAAGCGCCAGTTCCATGCTGCCGGAGAAATGATCGGGGCAGAAGTAAGACCCCGTGGCGCGATGTTCCGACATGTATGTTGGATATCCCGGCGCCCACATCACCAGCGCGCTGCCCGTCACGGCATGGTTGACCAGGCCGTACAGCCCGAGCAGCGCCAGGTCGGCAATAACGAGAGCCGCTATCCAAAGGGTTTGCGCGCGCGTGAAACCGAAAACGATATGCGCAGCGACAAGAAAAGGCGTCAGAAGAAGCAGAAAGCTTCGCTCGGCGTCCATATATACCCCGGCCTGCAGCACGCGCACCAGTGCGTATACGAAGAACGGCGCGAAACTCAGGAGCAGCAGGCGTCTGACTTGTTGCGGCCGCCGGTTGCCGCCGCCGGCGGCGCGAGCCTGGCCGGGCAACATAAGCCTGACCCCGAGCACCAGCGTTGCCGCGAAGATGAAGCAGGCGAACGGCCAGAACCACCACATTTCCCAGGCGCCGAAGAACCAGGGCCCGGCCAGAACGGGAACGGCAAGCAATCCGAAGCCCAACCGCCCAAGAAACCTGTCAAATGCGATCGATCGAACCAAACCGGTCTACACTCCGTGCTCGTCGTTTATGCACCGCACGCATAACCGCGTCACCAAACTCAAAACGCCCGAGCGGGCTTGAACAAGCGCCCGCGACTATATCACGGGCAACCGGGCGGAGCAAGAAACCGGCGCTGCAGCCTTGAACAGCCCCGCCGCCCGCCTCTCTTCTGCAAGCTTCCGAACACGGGCACACAACCGTGGCCGGATGCAGTCTTTCGCTTCAGCCCGGAGAGACAGCCTGCGACGGTTCCGGAAAATGAACGTAAAAAGTTCCTTGCAGACCGAAGACAGATAACGTATCGTTCTTATCTCGTAACAGGTGGGCTGGCAGGTGACAAATGAGGATCAGCGAGAAACAGGCGCAGAAGAGATTGGCTGAGTATGCGGATGTCTGCCGTCGGCACGGGGTCAAGGCGACACACCAACGGACGGAAATTCTCCAAGAGTTGGCGGGCACTGAAGAGCATCCCGACGTCGAGACCGTTTACAGGAACGTGCGCAAGCGCATGCCTGCCGTTTCGCTGGACACGGTGTATCGCACGCTCAGGCTGTTCGAGGAGAAGGGCGTGATTGTCAGGCTGGGCGCGATGAAGGAAAGGGCACGGTTCGACGCCAATACGTCGCGGCACCATCATTTTGTGTGCACGCAATGCGGGCTCGTGCGGGATTTCTACGATGAGGCGTTGAACGGGCTGAAAACCCCGCCGGAGGTCTCGGTAATGGGGTGCGTGGATTCCGTCTACGTGGAATTCCGGGGAGTCTGCCGGACGTGCCGGAGGGAGAGCGGAAAGAAAGAAAAACGGAAAGGAGCAGAACTTACGTTATGACTAATGAAACCGTATGCCGCTGATCGGAAAGAAAGCACCGGCTTTCGAGGCATTTGAGAAGAAACCCTTAACGCGATCGGAGACAGCATGAACAGTGAAAGCAAGTGCCCGGTAACGGGCAAGACTCACCAACACGCAGCCGGCAAAGGCACGTCGAACCAGGACTGGTGGCCGAACCAGGTGAACCTGAAGGTTCTCCACCAGCACTCGGCATTGAGCAATCCGATGGGTGAGGAGTTCAACTACGCTGAGGAGTTCAAAACGCTGGACCTGGCGGCGGTCAAGAAAGACCTATATGCGCTGATGACGGACTCGCAGGACTGGTGGCCGGCCGATTGGGGGCATTATGGCGGACTCATGATCCGTATGGCGTGGCACAGTGCCGGCACCTATCGTGTGGGCGATGGGCGAGGTGGCGCAGGGTCCGGCACCCAACGCCTGGCACCGCTAAACAGTTGGCCGGACAATGCGAATCTCGACAAGGCACGCCGTCTTCTCTGGCCGATCAAGCAGAAATACGGTCGGAAGCTCTCCTGGGCCGACCTGATGATTCTCGCGGGCAACTGCGCTCTGGAGTCGATGGGATTCAAGACCTTCGGCTTCGGTGGAGGACGGGTAGACGTCTGGGAGCCGGAAGAAGACGTCTATTGGGGTTCCGAGGCCGAGTGGCTTGGCGACAAACGTTACTCCGGTGAGCGCGATCTTGAGAACCCCCTGGCCGCCGTGCAGATGGGCCTGATCTACGTAAACCCGGAAGGGCCGAACGGCAATCCGGACCCGGTGGCGTCGGGCCGCGACGTTAGAGAGACCTTCGCGCGCATGGCCATGAACGACGAAGAGACCGTCGCGCTGGTCGCAGGCGGGCATACGTTCGGCAAGTGTCACGGTGCCGGGCCTGCCTCGCATGTGGGGCCCGAGCCCGAAGCCGCCCCCATCGAGGAACAAGGACTCGGATGGAAGAGCAGCTTCGGCAGCGGCAAAGGCGGCGACACGATCACCAGCGGCATCGAAGGCGCCTGGAAACCGAACCCGACCAGGTGGGACATGGGCTACCTGAACATCCTGTTCAAGTACGAGTGGGAGCTGGTCAAGAGCCCGGCCGGCGCGCATCAGTGGCTGGCCAAGGACGTTGACGACGAGGATATGGTTGTCGACGCACACGACCCGACAAAAAAGCACCGGCCGCTGATGACCACGGCGGACCTGTCCCTGCGCTTCGATCCGGGCTTCGAACCGATCGCGCGCCGCTTCCGCGACAACCCGGAGGAATTCGCGGACGCCTTCGCCCGGGCGTGGTTCAAGCTGACCCACCGCGACATGGGGCCGAAGTCGCGCTATCTCGGTCCGGAGGTCCCGGCGCAGGATCTGATCTGGCAGGACCCGCTGCCCGCCGTCGAGCACGAGCTGATCGATGCGAAGGACGTCGCGGAACTGAAGGGCAAGATTCTTGCCTCGGGCCTTTCGATTTCGCAACTGGTTTCGACCGCATGGGCGTCGGCGTCCACGTTCCGCGGCTCCGACAAGCGGGGCGGCGCGAACGGTGCCCGCATTCGTCTTGCGCCGCAGAAGGACTGGAAAGTCAACCAGCCTGACCAGCTTGCATCCGTATTGCAGAACCTGGAGGAAATCCGGCAGGAGTTCGACAAGGCGCAGACAGGCGGAAAGAAGGTCTCGCTTGCCGACGTGATCGTGCTGGGCGGTTGCGCGGCTGTCGAGGCGGCGGCCAAAGCGGCCGGGCAGGATATCACGGTGCCCTTCAGTCCGGGACGCACCGACGCGTCACAGGACCAGACGGACGAGGATTCGTTCGCCGTGCTGGAACCCGTCTACGATGGCTTCCGCAACTATCTCAAGAGCAAGTTCAGCTTAGGGGCGGAGCACCTGCTGATCGATCGGGCGCAGTTGTTGACACTGACAGCGCCTGAGATGACGGTCCTTGTTGGCGGCCTGCGCGTGCTTGGGGCGAACTTCGGCGGGGCGCAACACGGCGTGTTTACCGATCGGGCGGAGACGCTTACTAACGACTTCTTCGTTAACCTCCTCGACATGGCGACGGAGTGGAAACCGGCCTCGGATGAGGAAGACGTATTCGAGGGCCGCGATCGCGCAACGGGCGAACTCAAATGGACCGGTACCCGTGTCGACCTCATCTTAGGTTCGAACTCTCAACTGCGCGCCATCGCGGAAGTCTACGGATGCCGGGACTCACAGGGGAAATTCGTGGACGACTTTGTGGCGGCGTGGAACAAGGTGATGAACCTGGACCGCTTCGACCTCAGAGTCTGAACCCGTGAGTTCCGTGCGTTTTGCGTAGAAGACAGCAAGGACGTGCGATCTCAAAGGTGATGCCTTTGTCGCGAGCCTTGTCGACAAAACTCAGAACAAAGCTCGCGACAAAGCCTGGATGCGGCTTCGCCGGTATGTTGAAATAGTTCCGTTACATGGCGTCTTTTCGCTTTCTTCAGGCCTGTTTTTTCCGCTCCAGACGTTCTTCAATCCAGACGTAAACGGCCGGAATGACAAACAGCGTCAGCAACGTCGATGTCGTGAGCCCAAAAACCACCACCGCGGCCAGCGGCCGTTGCACATCCGCACCGATGCCTTGTGCCAGCAGCAGGGGCAGTAGGCCGATGACGGTCGTCGAGGCAGTCATCAACACCGGCCGAAGACGCAGCTCTGCGCCTTCTTTGACGGCGTTGCCGACGGATTTCCCTTGTGCACGCAGGTCGTTGAAGTACGTCACCAGCACCATGCCGTTTTGCACCGCGATGCCGAACAGAGCGATGAACCCCACTGAGGCGGGCACGGAGAGGTACTCACCCATTACCATCAGTCCCAGAGTGCCCCCGACCAGCGCGAGCGGCACGTTGGCGATGATGATCAGCGCGTGGCGCAGGAAGCCGAAGGCCATCCAGAGCATCACAAGCACCAGCGCTAGAACGGTCGGCACGATGATTGAAAGTCGTTTCATGGCCCGCTGCTGGTTCTCAAACTGTCCGCCATACTCGATGGTGTAGCCCGGCGGCAGTTCGACCTTCTCGGCGATACGCTTCCGGATGTCGGCCACGACGCTTCCGAGATCGCGTCCCCGGACGTTGCCCTGAACGATCCACCGACGCCGGTTGCGCTCGCGGTTGATCTGGATGGGGCCCACAACCTGTTTCACTTCCGCGACCTGCGACAAGGGTATCACCGGCCCGTTGCCGGTTGGAACCAGGATGTTACGGATGGCCTCGGGATCGGAGCGATAGGCCTCGTGGAAGCGGAGATGAATGCCGAACCGGCGTGTGTTGAGGTAGATGTTGTCGATCACCTCGCCGCCGACGGCCAACTCTACCATTTCCATGATCTCGCTGACGGTCACGCCGTAGCGGGCGCACGCCCGGCGGTCTGCCACAATCTGCACCTGGGGCTGTCCGAAGCTCTGTTCGCTCGACAGGTTGACGAGTCCGGGAACGTTATCTATCGCACCTCGAATCTGCTCGGCCTTCTCTCGCAGAACCGCCAGGTCCTCCCCGAACAGCTTGATCGCAAGCTGCGCCTTGATTCCCGAGAGTAACTCGTCGAACGCGTTCTGGATGGGCTGTGTAAAGTTAAGCTGCACGCCCGGGAACGGCTTGAGGCGTTGCTCCATTGCGGCAATCAAATCTGCCTTGTTGCTGAAGTCACTCCATTCGCCGGACGGCTTCAACTCGATATGGATTTCGGCGTAGTTGACCGGGTGCGGATGACTGCCGGCCTCGGGGCGCCCGATCCGCGAGATCGTCTCCTTCACAGGACTGAACCGCACAATTTGCTGCTCCATCTCCATGACCAGTTTCGTTCCCTGTTCCAGCGAAATCGAGGGGGCCATGGTGACGCCGATCAGGATCGAACCTTCCTCAAGCGTGGGGATGAACTCCGTTCCCAATCGCGGCGCCAGCGCCAGGCATCCGACAAACGCGGCAAGCGCCACGCTCATCACGACGAACTTGAACCGGATCGCGCCTGCCAGTGCCGGCCGGTATGCACGCTTCAGTACACGGACAAGCACCAATTCCTCAGAGGGTGCTTGTTTCAGCAAATACAGCGAAAGCACAGGCGCAACGACGATGGCCACCAGCAGCGACCCGGCCAGAGCGAAGGAGATTGTGAACGCCATGGGCGAGAACATCTTGCCCTCCACCCCTTCAAGCGTGAACAGGGGCAGGAAGACCGTGATGATGATCGCGATCGAGAACACGATCGGCCGGTTTACTTCCCGTGCCGCGTTGTAGATCACCGTCGCCTTGGTCTCGCCGCGGCCCTGTCTTTCCCCCAGGTGCCGGAACAGGTTCTCCACCATCACGATGGCCCCGTCGCCCAGCATCCCGATCGCGATCGCGATGCCGCCGAGCGACATCAGGTTCGCCGAAATGCCCTGCCACCCCATGAACAGCACCGCGACCAGCGCACAAATCGGCAGCGATAACGCCACGATGAATGCCGTGCGGAAGTTGCCCAGGAACAAGCCCAGCGTGGCAATGACCAGCAGCCCGCCGATCAGCAGCGACTTCTTCACGGTCCAGGTCGCGTTCGCGACCAGCTCAGCCTGCTCATAGTAGGGCACCAGGGTCACGCCTTCGGGCAGCGAAAGCTTGACCTCCTCGACCTTCTCGTACAGGCGATCGATCACCTGCGAGGTATTTTCGCCGAACAGTTTCAGGACCATTCCCGAAACCACCTCGCGCTCCCCGTTACGCGTAACTACGCCGCGCCTGATCTCGTTGCCGAAAGCGACCTCGGCCACGTCCGAAAGCAGGATGGGGCGGCCATTGTCCTCCTTGACGGAGATGTTGCCGATGTCATCCAGGCTTTCCACCAGGCCGACGCCGCGCACCAGGTGCTCCTCTGAGCCGAGTACCAGGAACTGCCCGCCCACGTTCCGGTTGTTCTCGTTGACTGCCTCCACCAGGTCTTCCAGCGTCAGGCCATATTTCAGCAGCGCGTTCGGACTGACCCGGACCTGGTATTGCAGCACGTGCCCGCCGATCGAGAGGATGTCCGTGACCCCCGGTACGGTCTGAAGCTGGAACTTCACCACCCAGTCGTTCAGTTCGCGCAGCCACGTATCCAGCGGCTTTCCTTCCGTGTCCGCCACATCGGGATCGGCCTCCAGGTAGTAGAGGAAGATCTGGCCCAGACCGGTCGAGATCGGCCCCAGCGTCGGCGGCTCGTCCGTCTCCGGCAGCTCCGCCATGACGCTCGCCAACCGCTCGGCAACGAGCTGCCGTGCGAAGTAGATGTCGGTACTGTCCTTGAAGTAGACGTAAATCACTGCCATCCCAAACGCCGAGGTGGACTTGATCTGCGTCACGTCCGGCAGGCCGTTCATGGCCGACTCGATCGGGTACGTGATCAGCCGCTCGATTTCCTCCGGCGCCATGCCGTGTCCTTCCGCGAACACCGGCACCATGATAGGTGAAATATCCGGGAAGGCGTCCACCGGCATCCGCTGGTACTGGTAGACGCCGATGCCCAGCACCGCCACAACGGCCAGGACGGTCAGTCCCGGCACCTTCAATGACGACTGAGTAATGCGGTTAATCATGGCGCACCTCCATCAATGGCCGTGCCCGGCGTGCGAACCGAGCGCGCTTGTAATCACCGCGGCCTTGAGCTGAAACGCGCCTTCCGATACATATGGTGTGCCGGGATCGAGTCCGGCCACCACCTCGACGCTATCGCGGTCCGACCGGCCCGTGACGACGGGCGTCATTTCGAATCCGCCCTCGCTCTCGACGAAAACCACGTCGCGGCCTTCGATGTTCTGCACGGACTTGCGCGGAACCACCACCGGCAGATTCGCCTCGGAGGCACTGATGAATCCCGTCACGAACGTCCCCGGCATCCATTGACCGTCGCTGTTATCCAGAATCACGCGGGCCGTGGCCGAACGCGTGGATTCTTCCAGAAACGGCGTGACCATCGCGATCTTTCCTCGCGCCTGCGCGCCGCTGTGTTCCGTCCGCAGCTCGACGCCATGACCTCGGCGAACGGCGACAAGGTCCCTCGCGTGGACCGTAAGGTTCGCCCACACGCTGTCCAGGTCCGCCACCGTGAAGATGTCAGAGTCCTCGCCGACCCTTTCGCCAAGTGTGAGGTGTCTCTCCACCAACACCCCGTCAATGGGTGATTTGATCTCGTACCACCCCAGCTTCGCGCGATGCGGTTCCGGAGTGGCAGGCCTGTGTTCCTCGCAGTCTTTACAGTCCGGGTCCGTGCACACATGTTCTGTCTCGGCTTTAGCTGCCGCCGGGGTCCCGGCGGCCAACGCGACGACCTCCGCCTCGGACAGACCGAACACGTGCAGCCGCTGTTCCGCCGTCTGTGCCTCGAGTTCCGCGAGTTGCCGATCCCGCGTGGCCTCCAGCAGGTTCTGTTTTACCTCAAACGCCACTGCGTCACGGGCTCCCAGGTACTCGGCCTGCGCCTTCTTGAATTCGCTCTCCGCCGCCAGGAAGTCGATTTCGCTCGATATCTTCTTTTCCAACAGCACTCGTTCACGCTCGTAGGACTTGCTTGTGCGCACATACTCCGCATAGGCGGAGACGAGGCGGGTCCCGTACTCGCCCATCTCGCCCGAAAGGGAATGGCGAAGCTGGTCGACGGAGGGGGCCGACTCCAACAGCGCGAGCATCTTGACGGCATTATCGTGGATGGCCTGTGCACGGGGTAGCTCGAATTGACAGCACCCCAGCTCCGTCTTCGCAGCGATATAGTCGAGCTTCGCGGAAGCAAGCTCGGCGCCGTCGACTCGCGCCAGGACATCTCCGGCTCTCACTCCGTCGCCCACGGACTTCAACACCTCGCGCGCGACGCCCGGGACGGGCGGCACGATATGAACAACGCGGTCTTCGTTGAAGACGATGCCGCCCGACAGCCTGATCTCATTGTGCAGGCTTCCCGGACCCGCCTCCCGAACCACAATACCGAACCGTGCGCGCTGCTCCGCCGTCAGGCGCAGCCCCTCGTCCTCGTGTTCGCCGTGGTCTTCAGGCCCGCTTGCGGCGTGATCATCAGACCCTTCGCCGAGTTCTTCCGCCTCGACTACGTGATCATGCCCGGCGTGGTCGTCCGCCTCCGCGCCACGTTCTTCGTCCTCATCTTCATGTCCTTCCCGCCCGTTGGCGGAGCTTTCGGTGTGGTCATGCCCGGAGCCGGCCGTGCCGTAGCCTTCAGGGGAAGGCGGGTGGTCGTCTTCGGCCAGTGTTTTTGCAGCGGCAGAAATGCCCCACGTCAGCGCCAATCCGATCGCGGCAAGCACGCCTATCCCGGCTTGGACCATGTTTCGGATCTGTTTCATAGGTTCAGTTCTCCTTTTTCTCACAGTTCAGATCGCCGATTCCCGTTGCCGTTATTCGCTGGATGTCGATCAGTGCAGCCTGGTATTCGTTCAGCGCATCCACCAGCGACGTCTGCGCCTCGAACAGCCCGCGTTGTGCATCCAGCATGTCCAGAAAGTCGAATTTGCCCTGCCGGTAGCCCTCGTGCGCGGCCTCGTACGCCTGCTCCATCGCCGGTACAACCTTGGTTCGCAGTGTCCTCACTCGCTGGTGCGCGTTCGTCAGGCTCGCTTGCGCCTCTGCCAGCGCCGCGGCCAGCTCCACGGCCGCCGCAGACCGTTCGCTTTCGGCCGCGGCCAGCTCGTGCCGCGCGGCCATGATGTTCCCGTGATTCCAATCGAATAGCGGTAGCGGTGCGCCGACTCCGAACGCGAAGGCGTCCGTTCCATCTTCCTCGTACTGCAGGAAGCCAAGCGAGGCCTTAAGGTCAGGCACCCGGGCGGCCTTCTGGGACGCCAGTGCCGCGCGGCGCAGACGCAGTTCCGTGTCCCAGCGCGCAAGATCGGGGTTGAACTCCAATCTCGAACGCAGCTCCTCGAGCGAGGCGGCTGCGTTCGGGACGTGATCCAGGCTGCCCTCTGCCGTATCGAAAGCGGCCGTTTCCGCGCCCCACATCGCCGCCAGCTTCTTGCGGGCAACTGCGAGCGTGTTTTGCGCTGCCAGAGCGTCCAGACGCGCCATTTCCAGCTCGGCCTCGCTCTTGGACGCCTGCAGGGGCGGTTCCTTGCCGGCCTTGACGCGTTCGCTCACGGCTCCGTTTGTCTTTTGCGCCAGCTCAACGGCTGACGCCGCCAGCTCGAGCCGTTCCTGTGCCGCAAGTACGTGCACGAAACGGCGCGCGGTCTCGGCGAAGACATCGAGGCGCTTGCTTTCGTAATCGCAGCCGGCCAAGTCTCCTTCGGCCTGGGCGGCCCGTTTGCGCCATCGCCGTTTCCCGCCCAGCTCGAATGTCTGGGTGAGAACGACGGCGGTTTCGGCCGAGTCGAAACCGTTGCCGTCGCGATCGCACTCCTCGACCTCAAACTCAAGCTCAGGGTTCGGCAGTACACGCGCCTGCAAAAGGCGCGCTTCAGCCGCACGCATATCGAACGCGTACGCTGCCAGTTCAGGATTCCTCAGCATCGAGGCGGCCAGTGCGTCCGCCAGTGTCAGATTTCCTTTCGGGACAGCGGGTGGCTGCATAGACCCGGTTTTGCCGGCCGGCACGTCACCGGCGGATGCATATTGCTTTCCCGGTGGGTGCGCCTCCGGTCCCGCCCCAGGGCCGCTGCCGCTTCCGAGGTGACCGACAGGCCTCGCCGGATGATGCCCCGGTGCGGCGCATCCTGCGAGGAGCAGGCCGACGAGTCCACCTGCCGCTGTGATGATTGATATTCGTCCCATGTATAATCCCTTTGTCTATGATTGCTACGCAAAATCGTTTTCGCATTGTTCAGTACGGTTGCAGCGAAGGCTCTGCTGCTCATAACGCAGGCCGGGGAATCTCGCTATTGAAGCCGATACGTGAACGGCTCAAGAGACGGCAGATTGGAAAGGGGAGCGAATCAGATCAGCAGGACAAGCGTACGCCGGGCCTGCAATACTGAAGAGGCGAGCAAGGGCACTTTTCCAGGTTTGAGAGGCGGCTTCCTGTAAACTCCGGCATTGAAGAACGGTTTCATGAGGGAAGCCGCGACAACGTTGACCAACTCGTCTGTGTTGCTCCTGTTGTGTCTTACCTTGGACGCAGGCTGCGACATTGTGTCCGGCAAAAGCGACACATCGACGCAGTCTTCGGAGCAGGCGGAATCGACGGCTGACAGTAACGACGCGTCTGCCGAATGGTCATGCTCTGCAACGTCGGCAGTATCCTGACAACGTCCCTGATGAGCCGGTTCCAGAGCGAAATGCCCGTCGGCGCCGACACACAGCACCACGCCGACATTTCCGGAAGCCGCCAAGATCAGGGCGATCCACGACCCGCAGACAATCCTGAATACTCTGAGCGCCGGATTCATTGCGGGGAAGAGTAGCAGGTTGCATACCATTCGGTCAACCAAGAGGCTCTGGCTCCTTGAACACCGCACCCTGACACCTGCGGCGAATTCTTTACCGCTGTGCCAAAGTATTCAGGTTTGCCTGGCCGCGACCGATCTGCTAGCGTGATTCATCGATCGACTCAGCAACGAAAAAGCGCAGCTTGTTTCTGTTGCAGAAGGTTCTCACGAATATATCAGCCCTGACGTATGTGCGTGTGAGGAAACGCGGCGGTGGGAGATCAATTGACCATGAGTTACGTACAGAAAGCGCGGGAGGTCATCGATCTGGAGATCCGGGGGCTTTCCAAGGTGCGAGACTCGCTGAACGCGGAATTCGACCGCGCGGTGACGCTGGTCCTGCACGCCCTTGAAAAGGGCGGCAAGATAGTTGTAACGGGAGTGGGCAAGAATCTGCCGATCGGGCAGAAGATCTCAGCCACCCTGGCCAGTACCGGGGCGACCAGTGTTGTGCTCAACCCGACACAGGCCATGCACGGCGATCTTGGCATACTTGGTCCCGACGACGTGCTGCTGGTACTGAGCTACTCGGGAGAATCGGAGGAACTCCTCAAATTGATTCCGCTGGTAAGGCGCCTGGGGCTCAATATCGTATCTTTCACCGGGTGCCCGGAATCAGCCCTGGCCCGTCACAGCAACGTGGTTGTGCCGGTTGCAGTCGAGCGGGAGGCCTGTCCTTTCAACATGGCGCCTACCGCCAGTACAACTGCTACGCTTGCCGTGGGCGATGCGCTGGCGATGGTGCTTCTGGAGGCGCGCGGCTTTCAGAAGGAGGATTACGCCAAGCTGCACCCAGGCGGCGCCATCGGCGCGTCTCTGCTGTTGAGAGTGTCGGACATGATGCGTAGCGGGGCACGCCTGGCCGCCGTTGGAAGGGACGCCACCGTCAAGGAAGCCATGGTCGCCATGACGCGCGCCCGTGCCGGTTCGACGGCGGTCGTGGATGACGACGGACAAGTACTGGGAATCTTCACGGACGGGGACCTGCGCCGTCATCTGGCCGAAAGGGCCGATCTGCTGGAGATGGCGATCGAAGAAGTCATGACTCCTTCGCCTTTGACCGTGCAGTCCGAACAACTGGCCGTCGACGTGCTGCGCATCTTTGAAGAACACAACATCGACGATCTTCTGGTTGTCGACGCGGACAACCGCCTCGTCGGTGCCGTGGACATTCAGGATCTTCCCAAGACTAAGATTCTCTGAAGGGCCGCGGGCAGTGGCCGCAGGCATCAAATGGGGCCGGCCGTTGCGCCTCGTTTTGCGTCGCCGTCAGACGCAGTCTGTCTTTTCCTCAAGAAATGCGGCCACCGCCGTCTTGACGCCGTCAAGACCTGTCCGGCGAAGGGCCGATATTTCAATGGCGCCCGGAAACTCGCAGCGAAGCTCGGGCAACGCACCCGCGGCCGCGGGAGTATCGCACTTGTTGAGCAGCAACATGGCGGGCACTCCGGCAGCGCCGATCTCCGCCAGGGTATCGCGTACAACCGCAAGGTGATCCCTCGCCGCCGCATGGCCCGAGTCGACAACGATCAGGAGAAGGTCGGCTTCGGCCGCCACGTCGAGCGTCGAGCGAAAAGACGCCACAAGCCCGTGCGGCAGGTGCCGGATAAACCCCACCGTGTCGGTCATCAAAACGTTGCGGCCGTTCATCAGACGAACGAGACGGGTCTTGGTGTCGAGCGTTGCGAACAGGCGGTCGTCAACATAGGCGTCGGCCGGCGCAAAGGCGTTAAGCAGGGTCGATTTGCCGGCATTGGTATAGCCGATCAGAGTCACCAGGGGCCAGGGGCGGCGAACCCGCGTGCGTTCGTGCCGTTTCCTGATCGTCTCCAGTTTGCGTTTAAGAGCCTTGATCTGACGGCGCATCGGTTCGTTGCGAAGCTGCAGCGGGCTTTCTCCCGGCCCTCGCATGCCGATGCCGCCCTGGAAACGCTGTTGTCTTTCCGAGACGGGTATCCTGGAAACAAGGTACTGCAACTGGGCCAGTTCCACCTGGATCTGCGCTTCGGCCGAACGGGCGCGCCTGGCGAAGATCTGCAGAATCAGCTCCGTGCGGTCGATTACCTTTATGCCCAGCGAGATGTCGAGGTTGTTGACCTGGATGGCGGACAGATCGTTGTCGAATATGATCACGTTGGCTTCGGCTCTGCGGCATGCAAGCTGGATATCCGAGAGCTTGCCTTCGCCCACGAAGAGGGCCGGCGTGGGACGGTCGCGGCGTTGTGTAATGCGGCCGACGACGACCGCACCCGCGGTGTCCGCCAGGCGCTCAAGCTCCGAGAGCGATTCGGCTGCCTCCCCTTTGCCGCGCCTGCCCATAATCACTTGTACCAGCAGCGCCCTTTCCGTGCGTTCTGAAACCGATTCATGTATGGATCTACCGGACATCTGTCAGTGCGGAATCAATGTTTCCTGTCGGATACGACGTGATGAATCTCGGTTCGCCTGCGCGTACGGAAGAACTCCCTCCTCAGGTCCTTGCGGGTCCTGACGTCGGGGCTCTTGACCCACCGCCTGAAACGCTCGTACAGCTCCTGATTGTCCATCCCGGGACAATTCCTGCCTTCCCGCCATTGTCCGCGGGGATATTTATACAACCAGCAGTGGTCACCCAGGTTCAGCAGGCAGGAGCGGCATTTTCGGACCGGCTTATGATGGCGTCTCATTGATTGTGGCGTGGCCTGCGGAACACACATTCCGAGCGGGAGCCGCGGGTTTCCCTGCACGCGTCCGCCTCAAACGGAAACCGGGGCGAGCGACGGGATTCGAACCCGCGACAACCAGAACCACAATCTGGTGCTCTAACCAACTGAGCTACGCTCGCCGTCTTCTGGGGCGCTAATGTAACCTTGCCGCCGCACAGTGCAACACAAAAATACGCTTGCGCGCGCGAAACACGCGCGGCTAAACTGAGCGGGCAGGTTGTGGAGAATAAGAGCATGGTCAACAAGGTCTTGCGGAGCTTTATGGGGATCGCGGCCCTTTGCCTGCTCGTCTTGTCCCCGGCCGCGGCGGGGGGTGATGAGGAAATCGCGTCGTCGCCCCGCACGGCCGACCGGGCGGCGGCCCTGATCGAGAGCGGAGACCCGGACAAAGCGCTCGAACTGACCGAAGCAGCGCTTGCCGAAAGAGCCGACGACGTTGATCTCCTGCTCCTGAAAGGCCGGGTTCTGCGCAAGCTCAAGCGGCACGGCGAAGCCGCGGAGGTGTACAAGCGGGTCCTGGCGGTGGATCCCGCCAACGAAGCCGCGCGCAACATTCTGACTCTTCTGCTGGTTGAACAGGCGCGCCGCGCGGACGCGCAGAAGGCCCCGTATCTCATGGCCGAAGCGTTGCGTCTTTCCGGCAACGCACCGGGTATCATTGAAGAAGCCATAGAGCTGTTTGCGCGATGCGGGCGTCATGCGGAGGCCGTCACGCTGTACGAATCGGCCGCGGCCGGCAAGGCAATGCCCCGCGAGCCCACCAGGGCGGTGGCCGACAGCTACCATCACCGCGGGCGGTACGGCGAAGCCGCGCGCCTTTACGAAGCAATTCTGCGAGCGGACCCGACCGACCGCGAGGCGGCGCTGGCGCTGGTCCTCGTTCGCATGGACGCGGGCGAGTACGAGGCGGCCATTGAGGCCGCCCGCCTGTCATTGGAACGGCAGCCCGCAAGCGTGAACCTCCTGATGACCATGGCCGCCGTTCAGTGGCTTTCGGGCGATCGACCGGCAGCCAACGTGACGCTCGATCGCGTGCTGGCGATTGCACCCGAACATGCGGGGGCGGCGGGACTAAAGGTTGAACTGCTGTTGGAGATGGGATGCCTTTCTCCGGCGGCCGATTTCGTGTCGGCCCACACGAACATGGTTTCGCGCGAGCTGATGGAAGACCTGCGTCGCCGTCGCCGGGAGATGGAGCAAGCGTGGAGTGAAGGGGCGCGCGGCGAGAGCCCGGGAGGCGCAGTGTTCACTGCGGTCAGTTACGCAGAAATACTTCATTGCCCGGCTGACGAACCTTCGGCTCTCAGCGTGGATGACCTCGTCGAACAGATAGAGTTCCTCAGGTGGCGGGGGATCCGCTTCCTCAAGGGACTTGACCTGCTGCAAGCTGCCGGCAAGCATCAGGACCTCCCCGGCCGTTCCGTATTGCTGGTTTTTGAAGGCCCCTGCAAGTCGTTCAGTACAGCCGTCCTTCCAATCCTGGAGCTTTATGACTGCCCGGCGGTACTGGCGGTCTGCTCTTCGTGGGTCGAGGACGGCCCTCCCGCGGGCGTTGAATCCCCGATCATGACCTGGGAAGAAATCCGCGGCCTGGCGGACCACAAGCTCCTTTCTCTGGGTTCGCTGACGCACCGCATGAATCAGCGTGTTTCATCGGATGCGGCCGGGGGGAGGGGTTCCGCGGCAACAACACGCATCTACTCCGTCCGGACAGGCAAATACGAAAGCGACGAGGCTTACAGAAGCAGGATCGCCAGGGACTTGAGGGAATCCAGGGATTACATACGCGTCCGGACCGGCTCGACACCTTATCTGCTTTTCTGGCCTTTCGGCGTCTACAACAAAATCGGCCTGGAAGAAGCCCGGAGGGTCGGTTTCTTTTCGCTTGCCGATCTGCGCAGCTCTGGCCCCGCACCGCGGCGCGCAGCCGCCAGAGACCGCTGGATTGTCGGCCCCGGCACGACAATCCGGGAATTCGCCGAAGGATATGCCGAATACAGCAGCCCTCCCGCCCCGCTGAAGAGCAGGTCTCGCGCATTTCGGGTGAGCATGGACCTTCTTGCCGGAGACGCGCCCGACGGGATCGACGGGGCCGTCACGAAGCTGGCGGAACGGGCCCGTAAAATTGGTGTCGATACGGTCTATCTCAAGGCCTTCTCCGAGATCGGCGGCGCCGACCAGGTCGACAGGGCATATTTCCCGAATCGTCTTCTCCCGGTTAAGGACGACCTGCTTGCCGGGGTGACGGCCGCGATCCGCGAGCAGGGCTTCGAGGTGCACATCTGTGTGCCGGTATTGGGCATAGGTCTTCCGGGAGAATATCTCAAGCCGAGCCTGCAGGTCATGGAATCCAAACTGGGGAGTGTCCGGGTGACGACAACCCGGCCTCTCAGGTTATCGCCGTTCAGTCAGGAGGCACTGGCGCTGGTAAAGTCAATCTACACCGATCTCGCCGCTCATGTGGCTCTTGACGGCATTGTATTTCTCGAAGATGCCTTTCTGACCGACGACGAAGATTTCAATCCGGGCTCAATAGATTGTCTCAGGGATCTCGGTACTACCGAGATCAATCCGCGACTGCTGAGCGTAAGCGAAAAAGCCCGATGGACGCGTCTGAAGACTCGGCAGATCGATGGATTCGTGGCGGTTTTGATGGAAGTTGTTCGCGAATACAGACCCAATGCAGTGTTCTCACGGGTCCTGTATGCACCGGCACTGCACTCGCCGGAGGCTTCGGAGGAATGGCTTGCACAGCGCTTCGAAAGCGCCGCGCGGAACTACGACCGGGTCATCGTGCTGACCGACCCCGAAGCCGAGAACGTCAAAAACGAGGCCGAATGGCTGGGAGTGCTGACCAGCGCCGCGGGTGCTCGCGGCGCGATGGAGAAAACCGTTTTCATGTTTAGCGCCTACAATCACTTCAGCAACCGCTGGTTATCGGAGCGAATTATTACCCGCCGTATCGAAACAATGATTGAGAACGGCGCCAGGCACATTGCGTATTCACCGGACGACTACCGGGCGGACCGGCCCGACTGGAAGCCGATTTCCCGTGTCATCTTGGAAGGATCGCCCTGATAATTCGGACCATTCTCCAATATTATGACTTTTTTGTTGGACGCTGGTTTGATTTTGGCTCTATTATCTCAAACTGCAAAAAGATGCTGCGTTTGAATGGAGAACCGATCATGAAAACAATGAACTGGCGGCAAATCGCTTTTATAGTGCCGGTGCTGGCCGTCTTGCCGGCGAGGCAGCCTTCGGCGCTCGGGCAGGAAGGGCCGTCTAAAACATGGCGCGTGCCGGTGCTAATGGAAGAATCCACGGTGCGCGGCAAGGTCGTCGTGCTGGAAACGCGCCGGGAGGACCGCAAGGCCGTAGAAAACCTGCTGATCCAGGTGTGGACGGCTCCTGACGAAGAGGCGGAAGCCAACGAACAAGTCACGGAGGGGGCCGAAGCAGCGAAAGGCGCTACCGAGCCGGCTGAGCCGGGGGACTCGGCATCAGAGCCCCAGGAACCCAAACTTGTCCACGAAACGCGCACCGATGAGAACGGGCTGTTTTCCCTGCCCGTCCTCGGAATAGGAACCTACCGTCTTGTCGTCGGCGAGATCTCGGTTCAGTTACGGGTGCTGCCGAAAGCCAAAGAGCGCGAGGGACAGGAAGAACCCAAGATCCTGCTGATACTCCTGCCGAAGGAAGTGGTCGGCTGACCGCTGTTTCTCCGGTTGATCGTCCAGAAAAGAAAAGCGGGCCCAACGGCCCGCTTTTCTTTTTACCCTGTCCGGTAAATCAGAATTCCCCGCGTACACCGAACTGGATTGCCAGGCCCGTGAAATCCAACTCGTCGTCTTCCGGGATGACGTTCGCCGCAACATCCGCGTCCATCGACATGTCTAGAACATCAACCGAAACGAGGTACTGGATCTTATCTCCCATGGTGAGCTGCAGGCCGAGAAGAAATCCGGCGGTATCGTCGAAGTCGACGTCGTCGTTCTCAGTCCATTCGGGGTCAACGAAGTAGACTACCCCCGCGCGCGGACCCAGCATGCACGACTCGCTGAGCGGCATGTTCAACGCAGCGGAGGCTTCCAGCATGTACGAACGGAAATTATCGTTAATCAGCACGCCGGCGCCGCCGGTGATGTCCAGATAAAAATCCTTTATATCGATGCCCACGCCGGCCGCAATGTTCGGCATTGTATACACGTTGGAAAGGCTGACTCGCCGCCCGTCCGCATCCGTGGTCGCGAACTTCTTGCCGTCCATGTCGATCAGCAACGCTGCAGGACGGGCGTTAATGACGAGATCCATGTCGGTCTGCGCCTGGGCCACGCCGCCTGCGATTACCAATAGAGCCAGAAACAACGTCATCCGCCTCATGTCTCACCTCCCGCTTAAATTTCACTGCCTGAGCAGCACATAGAACACCTTGATACATACTTGCAACTCAGGCACAAAGCAACCTTTTTTTGGTTGTTTCTCAAATTTTGTGGGCCGCCGGTTTCGCCGGTGGAGATGATGCCGGGCCCGGATTGCTCGCGAAACGCGAATAGTCCGCCGCCGCGGCCGTGATCGGCCCCCACATGCGGGCCAAAAGGGCCCGGCGCC